>Ga0208390_1000395_pt1 | contig 15595 bp, 26 predicted proteins | sample Knorr_S7_td_Surf_FD_185594 | JGI IMG/M metagenome (GOLD analysis project Ga0208390, IMG submission 185594) | Marine microbial communities from Southern Atlantic Ocean transect - Knorr_S7_td_SurfaceA_ad_6m_LV_A (SPAdes) (version 2) | ecosystem: Environmental > Aquatic > Marine > Oceanic | place...
AAGCAATGCGAATAATTTATTTGATGAAAGTAGTGATGATAAAATAGAGTCTAGCTCTAAAAAAGAAGAAAAAAAATTTAAGATCCAATTAGGAGCATTTAGTTCATTAGAGAACGCTAAAGAATTTATAAGCCAGATAAATAATCAAAATTTTAACAATGATTTATTAGTTGTAGAAAATGATAGGAAGATAAACTTATATAGAATTCATAGCTCTAAATCTTTTTCAAAAGAAAATGCTAAAAAAGTATGTGAAAAATTTATCAATAATTCTTATAATTGTATACTTTTTAAAATTTAACTATTCTATAAAATATAATAGTTAAGTCGTTATTATATAAGATATGGCTATTAAAAAAAATACAGATAAAGATCTAAATATACGTAACGGTATATTTCCAACAGAAGAAATTATCGAAGCACAAGAAAGGATCTTAAAAAGAAGATGAGTAGGGTAGCGGCATTAGGTTGTAGTCACACTTGCGGATATCATGTTAAGGATATACCTGAAGATGCAGTATTAGATATTAATACTTGGCCTTTCAGTGGCAAGTGGAATGACAACAACTGGGCTGAATTCTATACAAACAATGCAAACAAGGACGGAGTTATATTTGCTAACAGTAGTAATGGTTGGTGGGAATATAGCGAATGGTTAAGTTTTCTATTTAAAAAGTATGATGACATAGATGAAGTTATTGTACAAAATACATACTGGAATCGTTTTAGATTAAGTATGATAGATCCGCCAGACTATGAAAATATTATTCCGCATGATGAATTGTATCATTTAGAACATAAAAAAGGCAACATTGATTGTTGGCTTAAAAGATTACACAACGAAAAGAGAAATGTATTTGATATTCCTTTACAATGTTATCCGCAGGACTATGAAGATAGATTACATTTTCAAGTAAAATTCGATCCAAGATTTATGATGGGACAACCAGACCTAAGAGCTGAACCATATATGAAAGTAAAGACTTGGATGGAAATTATGTCACTTAAAGCACAAAGAGAATGGTTTAAGGAGATGTACATACTACAAGAGCTATGTAGAAGTAACGGGGCTGAACTTAAATTATTCAGCCTAAATAAATGGACTTGGATACCCGACGAAATGCTTATTCCAAAGTTAAGAAATTCTTTTTATAACTTTGATTATATCCAAGTTGCACCCAATCACGTTGAGGAGTGGTTCCTCCGTGAGAAAAAGGTAGACTTGACTAAAGAGACAATAGATGGTGAACACTTTGGAGAAGACGTTCACAAGACTATCGCTTTAGAATACCTACCACAACAATTTGAAAGGAAACAAAATGTCTAATAGAGCTAAAATGATTGACGCATTGAAAAGCCATGCACAGGGACACATTGACAAACATAAAATGAATGTCGAAGTTTACCTAAATAATAGTGTAGGTATTGGCGAGCATCCGGACGTATTAGAAGCAATCGAAAAAGAACTTGCCGTTATTGCTCAATATATGGATGAATTGGAAGTATTGAACAGATACTTTCCAGAATAAACTTGACAAAAAACCTAAATAAGTGTATAGTATATACTAAGACTGGAGACATCCTCGTCTATAACTCGGAGAAAGAAATTGAAGAAAAGTGAAGAAATAATACAAAGGTTGCAAGACTCAGGCGATAGGTACTGGGCCGGCGACAACATATCTAAGCATCTACAACCAGGCGACAAAGATGCACTAATTGAAGAGCTTACACCTAAGTTTGAAGAAGTGCTCGATAGCTTGGTTATAGATCGTTACAACGATCCCAATAGTATGGACACTGGTAGACGTCTAGCAAAGATGTATATCAATGAACTAATGAGCGGTCGTTACAATCCAATGCCTAATGCAACTGCATTTCCTAATCATATTGAAGATGGTTATAAAGGTATGCTTGTTGTAAGAAGTGAAATTAAAAGTATGTGTTCACATCATCACCAACCAGTAAGTGGTGTTGCATACATTGGCATCATTGCCGCTGAAACACTTATAGGACTTTCTAAGTATACACGTATTGCTCAATGGTGTGCAAGACGTGGAACACTACAAGAAGAACTTAATAATGTTATTGCTAATGAGATTCAACAAGCAACTAACAGTCCTAACGTAGGTGTTTACATTCAAGCAACACATGGTTGTTGTGAGAACAGAGGTATTATGGCAAGAAGTAGTTTAACACAGACAACAGTATTACGTGGTGCTTTTAACGAAGACATGGGTACTAAAAAAGAGTTTATGGATAACATTAAATTACAACAGGAGTTTGCACGTGATTAGAGAATGGATAGTAGATGCATGGAATGGTGTTATGAATTACGAACGTAATCCATTGAGACATATTCCGGACTTACAGGTTAGACACATGGTGATGCAGGTGTTAGCATTTATGTGGTCAGGTGTATTTGCTTTACTAATAGCTGATAGTATTACAGTTTTTGCTTACAGTTCAATAGCTCACATAGCCTTTATTACTGCTATTGTAGTAACTGTAGCAACATTCAAGGTTGCAGAAAAAAGTCCTACCTCTTTTAATTTTCTAAACGGTTATCATAGTTTAGGTAGATCAAGAAACTATACTATCTTCCGTGATAAGAATGGTAAGGCTACAAAGGTGTATTTGCCTGATGGAGATCCAGGAGGCGAACATGAATAAGCAACTAGACTTATTTGAAACTGAAAGTCCTAAAATTGTAAAACAAGATTTAGACTTTATAACTAAAACTATTGATCCTAAGAATCCGCATACTGTAGGTAAAAGTTTTGCAAACTTAGGTAATCATGTTTTACTTACAGGATTTATAGGAGCGATCATTTTTGTGATTGTAGCAAGTTATGGATAAGAAAAAGAGTTTGAAGTGGGTTATATTAGATAACCTACCAACAATATGGGTTGGACTAGTATTTGCATTTGGCTTAATACTAGCGGCCAACCATGCAGGAGTATAAAATGCCAATACCAGAAAAAATTATTATCCCAGCAAGTAAAGATCCTGGTGACAATCATTTTGCGGTGAGTGTTGTAAAAAGTGTTTTTAGATTTGTAGCAAGTGGAAGTTTAGCTTGGGCAGGTTGGATACTTTGGTCAGCAAATGATTATTCAGATATTTTTATTGCAGATGCAGGATTCTTAATGATGTGTGCAGGTGCAGTATTTTTCCTAGCAGAAGTGTTAGGTATAATTGAGGAGATTGTATAATGAAGGAAGGACCTATGCAAGAACATATAGACCGAGACACTGATGGTGTCGTAAAAGCCGTGTTCATTACGTATCGTAAGAAGAACGGTATGCTAGTAAAAGAAACATCTACTAGACAATTTATGGGTAGCGGTGATTACAATGACAGCTACACAGATGAGCCTTTAGTTCGATTGGAGGACTAGATGCTTAAATTATTCAAAAAACAAGATACTAGACCACATTGGGAAGTAATGGCAGATGACGGAATGAACAAATTCCTAAAATTTGTTATATTTTGTATCTTTACATATGGTATAGTTCATGTTATAATAGCACTATATGATAGGTTTATTTAATGGATAAAGCAGAAAAGAAAGTATATTACAGTGAAATATTTCACTCTATTCAAGGTGAAGGACACTATACAGGTGTGCCTACTGCTTGGATACGTTTCTTTTTATGCAATCTACAATGTAGTGGCTTTGGACAGATAGATCCTACAAATCCAGAAACATATGATTTGCCGTTTTTGGATTATGATGTTAGTCAAGTAAAAAGAGTTGAAGACTTGCCTGTATGGGAAAAAGGTTGTGACAGTTCTTATACTTGGGCTAAAAAATATAAACACTTGATGGGTCATGAAACTCCTAGTGTATTAGCAAGTAAGATTGTTGATACATTAAGAACAGATTCTAATCCAGAAGGTTTGTTCTTACATCCTGTTAGTAAACAGAAACAACACTTATGTTTTACAGGAGGTGAGCCTTTAATGGTTACAGGACAAATAGCAAGTGTTGGAATATATGAAGAATTAGAAAGACTAGGTAACTTGCCTAGTTCGATGACTTTTGAAACTAATGGTACACAGAAACTAAGACAACCATTTATTGATTGGGTCAAGAGAATCAACGAAGAAGTATTCTTTAGTTGTAGTCCTAAACTATGGACAGTATCAGGTGAAGAATCTAAAAAAGCAATCATTCCTGAAGTAGTTGGAGAATATAGACAACTTTCTGATAAAGGACAATTAAAATTTGTTGTAGGTTCAGAACAAAAGCAATGGGATGAAATGGAATCTGTTATAGAGAAATTTATAGCAGAAGGCGTTGATTGGCCGATATGGGTAATGCCTGTAGGAGCAAGAGAAGAGGAACAGACTGCTACAGCCGGTGACGTGGCAAAAATGGCTTTCCAAAGAGGCTATAATGTTGCGGCTAGAGTACACGTTTATCTATTTGGAAATGCAATAGGCACTTAGGAGGTGTTACAATGAAAACGTTAATAGCAATACTAATTTTATTTACTGCGGTAGCTGTCTATACAGATACCAGAGCCGCTGAATGGAATCAAAAACCAGTCATTTGTGCTCAATGGGATATAGTAAAAGCAGGACTACAAGAAAGAGGTGAAATACTGATGGTTAATGCCAGACAGTCTACCACTGTATACGGTGGAAAAGATACCTTATCAGATATCCCTGCTATTTTACCAATGTCAATTTGGGTCAACCCATTTACAAAATCGTATACAATACTAGAGTTTCATCCGTTGTACGAGTCACATTGTATTATCAGTTTTGGTACGGATTGGAAACTAGAAGGGGAAAATTTATGAAGGATTTCATAAACAAAGTTAAAGATAAGTTCGTTAAGAAAGACAAGGCAGAAACGTCCGAACAAAAAAGACTGCGTCTTTTGAATGAAGAAAAAGCCGCGGCAACAAAGGCAAAGAAACCTTGGGTTGCAGTTTTGAACACTCATGTTAATCATAAAGATATTAAGAATGGGTTTTTTGAGCTAGACTGGAATAACGAATTTATTGAGCAACTACTTGATGCAGGTTATTCTGGAGAGACAAACGAACAGATTGTTGATGCATGGTTCAAAACTATAGCTAGAAACATTTTGGAAGAACAAGGTTTGGATCCTAACAGAGAAGCTGGTTATATCAAAATCAATAAACGTGATGACGGAAAGTCAGAAATTAGTTGACAACTTGTTTAATTTATGCTACAATTATAACACAATAGTAATTTAAATAGGTAGTACAATGAAATATGTTTTGGTAGATACGGCTAATACTTTCTTTAGAGCTCGCCATGTAGTACGAGGCGAATTAGATATTAAAGTAGGTATGGCATTCCATATTACATTTAACAGTTTGAAAAAGGCATGGAATGATTTCGATGCTGATCATATTGTGTTTTGTTTAGAAGGCAGAAGCTGGCGTAAAGATGTTTATGCTCCATATAAACGTAATAGACAAGAGTCACGTGATGCACTAACAGAAGCACAACAAGAAGAAGAAAAAACGTTCTGGGAAACGTTTGATAGTTTTAGAAATTTTATTACAGAGAAAACAAACTGCACAGTTCTACAACATGATGAACTAGAAGCAGATGATTTGATAGCAGGTTGGATACAAGCACACCCTAATGATGAACACGTCATTATTAGTACAGATGGTGACTTTGCACAATTAATTAGTCCTAAGGTTTCACAGTATAATGGTGTGAGTAATACTACTATTACAAGTGAAGGTTACTTTGATGACAAAGGTAAACGTGTAATTGATAACAAGACTAAACAAGAAAAACCTGCACCTAACCCTGAGTGGTTATTGTTTGAAAAATGTATGCGAGGTGACACTAGTGATAATGTGTTTAGTGCTTACCCTGGCGTTAGAGTAAAAGGCACAAAGAACAAAGTAGGCTTACAAGAGGCATTTGCAGATAAGAAAAACAAAGGCTATGCTTGGAATAACTTGATGTTACAACGTTGGGTTGATCATGAAGGCAAAGAGCATAGAGTATTAGATGACTACAATAGAAATGTTATGTTATGTGATCTTACTGCACAACCTGAGAATATAAAAGAGAAGATTGAGACAACAATTAAAGAAAATGCACAACCTAAGAACATAAAGCAAGTTGGGTTGCGTCTAATGAAATTCTGTGCATTATATGATATGCAAAGAATAACTGATAATGCTCAGGCTTATGCTGAGCCATTACAAGCGAGGTATCCTGTATTATGACAAGTTTAAAAGCAAATGAAATTTTAAAAAACAAATTTTGGATCATCGAGGATGCTGACAGTAAAACTAAAGTTGGCACGTTATCCAAAGACAATGATAATAGATATATGTATAGTTGCGATACTGGTTCATACTTCTATGATAACAAAAATCAAGTAGAAAAAACACTAGGTGAAATACTATGGACAAAAGGTAGTATTAGTAATAAGCCAGATGTAAGTAAAGAAATATATAAACTGCCTACATCAACTACACCTTATAATGCTATGTTTGATTTGAAACGTAAATTTGCATTGTTTACAAAAAGTAAGAAATCTAAAAGTTTATATTGTGCAGGTTATTTTTGCATTCATTTTGAAAAAGGCTGGGTAAAAAGTTTTTGTCCGAAGCTAGTTACACTAGAGAAGTATCAACATAAAGGACCATTTAAGACTGAATTAGAAATGCGTCAGGAGTTAAGTAATGTCAACAGAGGTTAAACCTTTAAATCCTATACCACTACAACAGTTTATAGATAGAGTAAAAGTTGCTGATGCAAGTAAGCAACCTGAGATTAGATTAACAATACAAGAGTCTAAGATACTAGCATTTACATTAGGTGAAGTAATGTCTAGATTACATGGTGATTTAGAGAAGCTAGTAGACCAACAAAATAAAACAGAAGAAGTCATTTCCGTTACCGCAGACGGCGGTCAACAGTGGTAGCAGTTATCCTATAAACTACGTATATTACTATCTCTTTGAGATAAATATATGTATAGAGGATAACAAATGAGCAGACCTAAACCAACAGTTGTTTTAGAAAACATCAACAGAAAAACCTACAAGTCCGAGCAGGTCTTGGAGGCTGATGCTATATGGGCCGTCTTTTACAAAGACAAACCATTTAATTTAAAAAGTTCTAATACACTAACAAACTACCCTGGACCTAAATACAAAAAGGTATCTTTCTCTAATCCAGGCCATGCACACAATTTAGCTAAAAAATTAAACGACCTATTTACAAGCGAAGACTTTACAGTTGTTAAGCTAACTTCCGGCGAAACAGTTAAGGAAGAGTAATGAACTGGAAAGAAACCTATACCAAGGTATTCTTGAAACAGGCCGGTATTGCAATAAGCGATAGCTCTATGGCAGAGTATATGCCTAAGTGGTGGCAAAATACTAGAGGCAAAGAAAGTGGTGGATTACGTTTGACAGAAGAAGGTATGCTTTTCTTAATGGAAAAGATAGAACTAGCAACATACGAAGTTCCATTTCCACAGGATTTTAAAATTACTACCCAAGTTATTATATTTTTGGACAAGTTTATTGACTGTCCATACTTCCTAACCAATCGTTCAATCACTGTAACGGAAGAAAAGAAGGCACTCGAACTGCATCTTTTTAGTGGTGATGTCCGAAAATATGGCCTGAATAAAGCTCTAAAACGGACAGATGAATTGGTAAACTCTTGATTTTATTAGGTATTTTTTCTTAAAAAAATTGCATTTTCTGGTTGACCTTTTGAGTAATAGGTGCTATTATATATACATACTTAGAAATTAAGTATGGCACTGAAAACAAACTAAAAGGAGTACAAAGTGGAAAACATCGCAGTAAGACAAGTTAGTCCAAATGGTGCAAAGAAAAGCATTGTAAGGGCATTCAAAAAACAAAGACCAATTTTTATTTGGGGACCTCCAGGTATTGGTAAATCAGACATCGTTGGACAAATTGGTTCAGATATGTCAGCATTAGTAATTGACATTAGATTGTCATTATGGGATCCAACAGACATTAAGGGTATCCCTTATTATGCGGCAAACGATAACACAATGAAATGGGCACCGCCTGTTGAATTGCCAGATGAAAAATTGGCTAAGAAGCATAAGCATATTATTTTATTCTTAGACGAAATGAATTCAGCCGCTCCGGCAGTACAAGCCGCGGCATATCAACTTATTCTTAATAGAAGAGTTGGTACTTATAAATTACCTGATAATGTTTTGATTGTTGCCGCTGGTAACAGAGAAGCAGATAAAGGTGTAACTTACAGGATGCCAAGTCCATTGGCAAACAGATTTGTTCACTTAGAAATTAAAGTGGACTTTGATGATTGGTTTGCTTGGGCAGTACAGAATGACATCCACCAAGATGTAGTAGGTTACTTGTCATTTAGCAAGAAGGACTTATATGACTTTGATCCTAAGAGTCCAAGTCGTTCTTTTGCTACACCTCGTTCGTGGTCATTTGTTTCCGATTTATTGGAAGACGATGACGATGAAACAACCACAACAGATCTTGTTAGTGGTTCAGTCGGCGAAGGACTAGCCGTAAAATTTATGGCACACAGAAAAGTGTCAGCTCAATTACCTAACCCTAGCGATGTACTTGCTGGTAAGGTAAAAACAATGGAAACTAAAGAAATCAGTGCCATGTATTCCTTGACTGTTTCATTGTGTTACGAGCTGAAAGAAGCTAGTGATAAGAGCGATAAAAAGTTTGACGATAAAGTGAATAACTTTTTACGTTTTGCGATGGACAATTTTGATACCGAATTGGTTGTCATGGGTATCAAATTAGCTCTTACACAATATCAACTTCCAATCGATCCAGATGAAGTTGAGTGCTTTGATGAGTTCCATGAACGTTTTGGCAAGTATATTAAAGCCGCACAAGGAGATGGTAATTAATATTTTGGTTACCAGGGGAGAATCTTTTGGTTCTCCCCACTCTTTTTGGTTGACAAACTCAATTAAATATACTATAATAAACATATAACAATTAGGAAAAGATGGCACAAATGACTAATATAGCAACAGATCAAGGGCAAGAAGTTTTAGACAAATGGGAAGAAATCAAGAAAGAAGCTGATAAACTTCCTGAGATTACTGACGAACTTAAAGCAGAAGTTTTAGATAAAATTATTGTAGCAAGAGTAGGCTTACTACTTAGACATCCTTTCTTTGGTAATATGGCAACTAGACTTATTATTAAAGAAGCTAGTGATTGGTGTCCAACTGCCGCAACTGATGGTAGACACTTATTTTATAGTGTTCCTTTCTTTGCTAAGATGAATAACAAAGAAATTGAATTCGTTATTGCACATGAAATACTTCATTGTGTATATGACCATATGACACGTAGAGAAGATAGAGATCCACAAATACATAATATCGCGGCAGACTATATTGTAAACAATACACTTGTTAGAGATAACATTGGTACAAAGCCAGCTGATATTCCTATTTTCCAAGACTTTAAATATGATGGTAAAACTTCAGAAGAAGTATATGATGAGATCTACAAAAAATATGATGAAGAAGAATTAAAGCAATTAGGTCAATTACTTGACGAACATATTGACTGGGATAAAGATAGCCAAGATAATCAGAAGGCTCCTAGCAAGAAGGGTAAGAAAAAAGGTGAAGGACAGCCTAGTTACTCTAAAGAAGAACTTAAAAAGATCAGAGATGAGATTAAAGAAAGTATGATGGGTGCGGCACAGGCCGCTGGTGCTGGTAAGGTTCCTGCAGAGATTGAAAGAATGATTAAGGAACTTACAGAACCTAAGATGAATTGGAGAGAGATTCTTAGACAGCAGATCCAGTCAACTATCAAGAACGACTATACTTACATACGTCCTAGCAGAAAAGGTTGGCACACAGGAGCAGTTCTTCCTGGTATTAACTATGATGAAACTATTGATATTTGTATTGGTATTGATATGTCAGGTTCAATCGGTAACGATCAAGCCGCAGACTTTTTAGGAGAAGTACAAGGTATTATGTCAGAGTACCAAGACTATAACATTAAGGTATGGTGTTTTGATACAAAGGTTTATAATGAACAAGACTTTACTGCTGACAATGGTAATGAACTTTCACAATATCAACTTATGGGTGGCGGCGGAACAGACTTCAATGCCAACTGGGAATATATGAAAGAACAGGATATTACTCCTAAGAGATTTATTATGTTTACAGATGGTTATCCTTGGGATAGCTGGGGTGATGATAGTTACTGTGATACGGTGTTTGTGATACACGGACATCATGATAAGAACTTGCAGGCGCCATTTGGTATCACTTGTCATTATGAAGAGGCTAAAAATTGATTCCAAATCCTCCAAGATTAGATTATATTGTAATAGTAATTTGTTTAGCATTAATAATAAACACTATGGTGCAATAATATGAAACCAAATGCATTAAACTTTTTTGGAGTGAGGGAAGTAGATTTTAAGGCTCCCCATTTTGAATATACACATTTTCAACAACAATACAATTTTGAAACCGCACTTCATAAGTGGATTTCAAGTAATCTAAAAGGCAGATACTACATAGGCAAGACACTAGTTTTGGATAGAGAAAACCAATACCAAAATAATATAACGGTAGGTTTTGAAGATCCAAAAGAGCTATCTTATTTCATGTTGGCGTGTCCACATCTGAAGTACTAATAAATATTAAGTAGGTATATAATTATACTACTATTAATAGGAGAGACATAAATGTCAGAAGAAAATAAAACAAGTGCTCCGGCAACCCCGGAACCAAGTATGGCAAAAGCATCGACGGGTGCTCCTGCTAATGCTCCTGCACAAGAACTTACAGTTCAAGATTTAGGAGTATTGAAAACTATAATTGAAGTAGCACAAAGTCGTGGGGCTTTCAAAGCCAACGAACTTGAGGCTGTTGGAAAGACGTATTCTAAACTAGAGGCTTTTCTAACTTCAATTCAAAACCAACAAGTAGCTAAAGATCCAAATGCTCCTGCACCAGCAACTGCACCAACAACTGCACCTGCTCCTGCAAGTGAGCCAATTGATCCGGTTACAGGAGAGGTAAAATAATGGCCCTAAAACATATTGGAAGATTCAAAGAGAACGGAAGAAAAGTTGCCGTTGTCTTTAGAACATTACCTGATGATCCAGAAAGTGCTTTAGTAGTACAGACTGAGAACTTAGGTGATGCAGAGCATGACATATTAATTAATATGTTAGAAAGCAACACTGGTCAAAGTGCTGACGAACTAGCAGATGCTATGCAACGTACTCCACTAGGAGACGGTAGTATTATGTTAGCAAACTTTCATGTCAACGGAAAATTAACTAAGGTGAAAACTTCAGATATTGAAATGACACCAGATACACAAACAACTATTGGTCTTGATGAACTTAATAAAGTCATTGCAGAGCAAAAAGGTGTAGCAGTTAAGGATCTAGCAGTTGGCGGTAGTTCAGTTGAAGAAGTTGCATCAGCAACAACTGTACCATCAGGAGAAGCATCAGCTACAGTGGACGCGGCAAAAGAGCAACCTTTAACAGATGAGCAACTAGCTAAGAACATGAGAGCAGATGCTGATCGTATGTTCAAAGAAGCTGAAAGACTACGTAAAGAAGCTGAGGATTTAAGCCCTACGAAAAAAGGCAAATCCAGTGACAAGGCGTAGCAAACGCCTTCCACCCGACGTTGTGAACAAATGGCCCGATGTATTCGGTGACGTTGATGTTCACGCCATACCATTAGAGTACTTGCACTCTTTAAGGGTCCGTTTTACTAATGGTAAGGCTTGGGATATAGCAGTAGACGTGAAAAAGAACCCTGTTAAATCCCTAGAAAAAACACTAAAAGAACTGTTTAATACTTATGATAGCAGTATTAAGCACGTTGATTTTAAGCTAGATACTGATCGCATTAAGAAAGATGTACAAAAACGTACCACAAAGTTCATTAAGCATCGTAAGTAATATTGCTAAAAAGGTATAAATACATATAACAGATCCAGGAGTTATATAAATGGCGTTAAAACTTAGAAGAGGTACAGACTCACAAAGACAGCTTATTACACCAGCTGATGGTGAATTAATCTATGCAACAGATACGAAAAAGCTGTTTATAGGTGATGGAACTACTGCTGGCGGTAATCCAGTAGACACAGCCGGTAGTGCATTAGGTAGCAACTTAGACTTAAACAACTATAACTTAACTGGAACAGGTAACGTTAATATAACTGGAAATATTACTGCTACTGGAAACATCACTGCTGACGGTAATTTAACACTAGGTGGTAATTTAACAGTTGGTGATGCTACTTCAGATACATTAAATTTAACAGCCAAAGTTGAATCACATATTTTACCAGACGTTGATAGTGCAAGAAACATAGGTTCAAGTGTACTTAGATGGAGTGCTGGTTACTTTGGTGCTTTACACGTAACAGATGATATTAATGCTGGATCAATAAATGCTAATATCGTTGCTGATGATTCTACAGTAGTTTTAAATAAAGCAACTGGAGCCATTAATGCAACAGGTACTTTCAAAGGTGATATTAATGCAACTGATAACACCAGCTTCTTTAATGCAACTTCAAAGGCAGTAAACGCCGGTGCTATTACGGCAACAGGAACTATTAGTGCTCCTGTTATTAATGCAGAAGCATTTACAGGAAATTTCAAAGGTACTATTGTTGGTGACGATTCAACTGTATTAGTTGATGCTGTCAACAGTAGAGTAAACCTAAACAATGGCGTTGTAAGTTTTGTTGATAATCAAATTGAACTTAACAATGTGACAGAAGTTAAACTAGGTAAGACTACAGACTCAGCTGGTCCTACATTTAAAATTACATCAGCAGATGCAAGTGCTCCAGTTGAAATGGTAAACAAAGCAGGAACAAGTGTTAACAATACAAGTAAGTTAACATTTTCAGCTTACCATGGATCATTAACAACTCCAGCAGATCCAACAGCAGGTGACTGGAATGGTGCATTAACGGCTCAATCATGGGATACAAATACAAGTGCTTTTGTTCCATCAGCAGTTATGGCATTCCAAGTTGATCCAGATGAAACTGTAGCATCAGACCAAGTCAAAGGTAAATTATTATTCATTAGTAATGCAGGTACAGGAAGTTCACCAGTACTTAAAGCTATGTCATTCGATGCTAAAGGACGTTTAAAAGTTAACGGTGCACCAGGTGATGTTGCAGATGCTAACTTAGACGTTGTTGGTGATGCAAAATTTTCAAGTACAGTTAAGTTTGCTAATTTAACAACTACTCAAAGAGATGCACTTTCTTCAGTAAGTGCTGGTATGGTAATTTACAATTCTACTACAGGCAAGTTCCAAGGACGTACTGGGGCGGCTTGGGTTGACTTCCATTAATCAGCTTTAACTTTTCCAAACCAATAAAAAAATAAGTACTAGTATGAGCTCCATTACACTCTATACATCAGGTTCTACTGACCAGCCAAAAACAGTAACACACTCTTGGGACTACATTAAAAAATGTGCAACCAAAAGTATCCAAGAAATTGGATTGACAAAAGAAGATAGAGTGCTAGATGTATTTCCAGGGAACACTATAGCCCACTACACAATCACCGGGGTTCCTGCGTTTTTAAGCGGCGCACAGTACGTTTCAAGTACCTTCAGTGCATATACCTACCCCGAACAATTTAGACGCTTTAAACCGACGTATATTGCGTTAATACCACGTCATTTAGAATTGTTATTAGGCACCAAAGGCTTTAAGGATTTGGATATGAGTTGTGTGAAATACATGGTTACAGGCAGTTCAAAAATTGAACAAAGTTTCATAGATGAATTCAAAAACAGAGGTGTTCAAAAGATTGCGAACTGGTATGGAATGACTGAGAATCCACCACCAATCATGATAGGATATGATTCACCTGCTTTCGATTTTAACACAATTGATCACAGAGAAAATCATGTAATGTTTATGCCATTACAGGCAACACAATCAAATCTTCAACATTGTATTATTAACGGAAGATCAACCGGAGATATTTTTAACATGGATACACATGAATATCACGGAAGGATAGAAGAGCCACATGGAAAAACTTGGAAAACTAACTTTTAGACTTGCTACTGAAAGAGATAGAACTTTAGTAGAACAGTTTTGTAAATCACAGAACTATTCAAACAATACATCTTTAGAAGCAATGAAATGGGAATGGTGCCTACGCAATGGTGCATGGACTGTTGCAATTCATGAAGATAAAATTATTAGTATTGCAGGTATTCATGACTTGCCTGAAGTTGGACATAACTGTTATAGATGTTTGTTCCGCGGAGCTCAACTACCAGGATACACACTAGGTACAGGAAGAGATATTTTTAAGACAGGTATACAATTAAGTTACTTACTAAACTTACAAATAGAATGGGCACCTAAGTCAGCAGACTTGTTTATTAGTACAAATATTAACGACGATGGTGGTAAGAGTCAACGTATGAATGATACTATGATGCCATTACTAGCTAAACGTGGTATTTGGTCTTTAGATCAACAAATAGAATTATATAATGTACCGCAGAACTTATGGCGTATTAATGTTCAACGGTATAAGGAAGAGCGTAACCTCTCGCTAAAGAGCGATAAGAATATTGATCAAAAATTGTAAAAGGTTTCTTTTTAATTACAATTTCTTTCATTTCATTTTTCCAATAGTCTGTGTTTTTACTTGTAGCAGTATAATGTAGTTCTAGGAATTCTTCTACGTGTTTTACTACGTTTAGCCATTGCTTGTTATAAACATTAGGTTTGTTCACTAGTCTTACTAGCATTTCAATTTGATATTGTATTAGCCATATTGCTTGAGCTTCTAACGGTTCAATAAATCCTGCACTTAATCCTATATTTAAAATATTACCTTCGTAGGGGTTAGGACAATATTGACTTTCCCATTCTATTACTCTTAACTTATCTAGCTCTAATTTGTGTGGACATTTTTCTATAAATTCTGCTTTAGCACTTTCTACTGATTGATGATCTTTACTAAACACATAGCCGTTTCCAATACGATTCTGTAAGTAAATATTCCACATCCACCCGTTACTTAATGCAGTAGTTTCCGTAAAGTATTTTAACATCTTATCGTAACTAGGTGCAACTATGGCACAATTATTTTTTAGGTTAGTTTTAATCATTTCTTTTGCAGGAAACAGATCACTAAATCCAGCACAATTAATAATTAAATCTGCATCAAGGTCATCTATAGTATCAAGTGTTTTATTGATAAGTTCTACACCGTTTGGTAGTGCAACCTTATCTCTAAGCATAATACCAAACTTGTTAGCATCAACATGATAAGCATGACGCCACTTTTTAGTAGGCTTTGTGTAATTACGCATCCATTCAATCTGTTCTCTATGCTCAGACTCATCAAAGCAGAAGTGGTGCCACCATTCTTTGTTATGCCAATCCTTATGGCATATTGTATATTTTCTTACTGCATCACAATGGTCAAATAGGTCTTGTTCAGTTAGTCCTAGTTCTGTGATAAAGTCGTACATACTAGGCAACGTGCTTTCGCCTACACCTATTATAGGGATATCTTCACTTTGTA
>Ga0208390_1000398_pt1 | contig 15542 bp, 10 predicted proteins | sample Knorr_S7_td_Surf_FD_185594 | JGI IMG/M metagenome (GOLD analysis project Ga0208390, IMG submission 185594) | Marine microbial communities from Southern Atlantic Ocean transect - Knorr_S7_td_SurfaceA_ad_6m_LV_A (SPAdes) (version 2) | ecosystem: Environmental > Aquatic > Marine > Oceanic | place...
TTCCTCAGTAGCAGGTGCTTCCTCAGTAGCAGGTGCTTCCTCAGTAGCAGGTGCTTCCTCAGTAGCAGATGCCTGATTGAAATTAGCATATTTACTTCTAAACTTGTCAACTCTACCAGCAGTATCTACTAACTTAGATTTACCAGTATAATAAGGATGAGATGTTCTTGATATTTCAAGTTTGAAAAGCGGATATTCTACACCATCAATTTTAGTGGTCTCCTTAGTTTCAACAGTAGACTTTGTTAAAAAAACATCATTGTTAGACATATCTTTGAATGCTACTAGCCTATAGTTATCAGGATGTATATTACTTTTCATAATTTTAAAGTGAGTGCAAATTTAAAATTTTTTTCATATATCCTATCATTATAATTGCTTAATTTTACTCAAATAATTTAATACAAACAAAATGTTAGAATCTAAAGGAACTGTTAGGTCTATTGTGCTAAACTATGGTTTGATAATGGGTGGGCTAACTGTCGCGTTTACTGTCATGTTATTTCTAATGGACATGCACTATCAGAACTCTTCAATTCAACAATGGACTGGATTATTAATAATGGCAGGGTCAATTGTTTTTGGGCAATTAGCTTTTAAAAAGATGAATGAAGGTTTTATAAGTTTAGGTGAAGGAATGAAAATTGGGATTGGAGTTACTGCACTTGGATCTGCAATTGGTATTGCATATGGAATATTTCAAGGTAGTGTCTTAGACCCAGATACTATGACTAAGGCCATGGATTATGCAATTGAACAAGCTATACAGCAAAATCCTGAAATTGGAGATGAGATAGTAGGAGCTATGGAAGAAGCATTTGAATTTTTTGCAAATCCACTTATTTCATCATCAATAGGAATGGCAGTCTCATTATTCTTTGGTGCACTTATTTCTTTATTAACTGGATTAGCACTAAAAAAAAATAGGCCAGCTTAAATAGCCTATGGATGTTTCAATTGTAATACCACTTTATAATGAATCTGAGTCCTTAATCGAACTCAATGAATGGACTAATGAATCTTTGATTAGTAGTGGTTTTTCCTATGAAATAATTTACATCGATGATGGTAGTGATGATCAGTCTTGGAATATTATTGAAGATATAGCAAAAGAAAATAACAACGTTAAAGGTATTTCATTGAGTAGAAATTTTGGAAAATCACAAGCATTAAGAGTTGGATTTTATGAATCCAAAGGTGATTATGTCGCGACACTTGATGCTGATCTTCAAGATTCACCTGAAGAAATCCCAATAATGATTGATAAACTGATAAAAAATAATCTTGATATGATATCTGGATGGAAAAAGAAAAGACATGATTCATATTTTTTTAAAAAGATTCCATCTTTATTTTTCAACATGGTAGCACGTGCTTTTTCAGGAATAAAACTTCATGACTTTAATTGTGGAATTAAGGTTTACAAAAAAGAAGTAATAAAGTCAATTAACTTATATGCTGATATGCATAGATTTATTCCAATTCTTGCAAAAAATGAAGGTTTTGATAAAATTGAAGAGCATATAGTAAAACATCAACCCAGAAAATATGGCAAAAGCAAATTTGGAAATGAAAGATTTATAAGAGGATTTTTAGATATAACCACTCTATGGTTTACTAATAAATTTGGAAGAAGACCAATGCATTTTTTTGGTTTAATCGGAACAATAATGATTATCGTTGGCACAATATTCTCAATATACCTAGGTTATAACAAGTTATTTATTGATACAAATTCTAGGCTAATTACAACTAGACCTGAATTTTATATTGCTTTAGCCACAATGATTTTGGGTGCGCAATTTTTTATTGCAGGGTTTTTAGCTGAATTAATTTTAAAGTTTAATTTAAATAAGGATAAGTATTCAATAAAAAATAAAACTTTTTAAATGAATTATTTTACTAAAGTTCTTAAATATGGCCTTGAATACTCATACTTTGCAGTACTGAATATTCTATTTAACATTCTGTATGCAATTTTTAGTGCATTAGCATTTGTCTCTTTCATTCCTATGCTAGATGTACTTTTTAAACAAACAAAAAAAGTGTATGAGATGCCAGTATATTCAGGTATTGGTAATATCAGAGAATATGCAGAAAATTATTTTAATTATTATATATCAAAACAGTTAGAAACAGATATTTCAACAACACTAATTATTGTTGTCAGTATAGTTATCTTCTTTTTTCTAATGAAGAATGTTTTTAATTATCTAGCATTGTTCAACATCACTTTTGTTAAAAATGGTCTTTTGAAAAAACTAAGAGAAAGACTTTATTCTAAAGTTTTAGTTATGCCAATTCCATATTTTATCAATAAGAAAAAAGGTGATTTGATGTCAAGGATTACTGCTGATATTCTTGAGATTCAAACATCATATTTATCCATTTTAGAGTTAATGGTTAGAGAACCCTTGACAATATTATTTACACTTATTGTAATGTTTACCATTAGTCCTGAACTAACACTTTTTGTAATATTATTTATTCCTATTTCCGGATTTATTATATCGATAATTGGAAAAAGATTAAGAAAAGATTCTAAAGAGGTGCAGCAACAACAGAGCAACTTTCTCTCAATTATAGATGAGACGATTAGTGGCCAAAAAGTGATAAAGTCATTTTTATCTGAGTCTTTTTTTTCAAGAAAATTTGATAAAATAAATCATTTACTATTCAAGTATTCTAACAAAGTAATTAATAGAAAAAATTTAGCAGGTCCTTTTAGTGAGTTTATGGGAATTTTAGTTATCGGTGTACTTCTTTGGTTTGGTGGGAGAATGGTGCTGGTAAGCGAGTCAATTTCTGGTACAACATTTATTGTTTTTATGGGTCTTGCATACAATATATTAACTCCAGCTAAAAATCTAAGTAAATCTTTTTATAGTATAAAAAAAGGTAATGCTGCTGCTGAACGAGTATTCGAAATTATTGAATATGATAAATATACCAATGATGGGACCAGAAATATAGAAATTGAGGAGTTTAAAGATAAAATCAGCTTTCAAGATTTAGAGTTTAGTTATGGTGAATCAAAAATTTTAGATGGAATAACATTCACAATAAAGAAAGGCGAGAGTGTTGCATTAGTTGGATCATCAGGAAGTGGTAAATCTACTATAGCTAATCTTCTTAATGGTTTCTTTAGTGCTGATTCAGGAAGCTTATTAATAGACGGAATTAATATTTCTGATATTAAAAGAGAATCTCTTTACAAAAACATATCTATTGTAACACAAGAGTCTATTCTTTTTAATGATAATATATTTAATAATATTAAAATTGGAAATTTAGATGCAGAAAAAGAAGATATTATAAGGGCTGCAAAAGAAGCTAATGCTCATGAATTTATAGAAGAACAAATTAATGGCTATGAAACAGTTATTGGAGACTATGGTAACAAATTATCAGGTGGTCAAAAACAAAGACTGACTATTGCAAGAGCAATGTTAAAAAGTCCCTCAATATTAATATTGGACGAAGCAACTTCATCATTAGATAGTAAATCAGAGAAAAAGATTCAAGATGCTATCAATAAGCTCATGCAAGGTAAAACTTCACTTATTATTGCTCATAAGTTTTCAACAATAAAAAAATGTGATAAAATTATTCTCATCGATAAAGGTAGAATAATAGCCCAAGGAACCCATGAAGAACTTATTAACTCTAATTCTTCATATAAAAATATGAATGAGCTGCAAATCTAAGTCTAAATCTTTTAAATTTACAGCTTAATATTCCATAATGATATTATTTTTTGGAGATCCTAAATTAAAAGTTTTTGCAGTACAGATTACAAAAGAATTATCATCTGAAGATATTAAAAAACTATCATGGGTTCTCAACTCAGTATATTTAGAATCAACAAAAATTTCAGAGAAATTTATTGGACCAAAGTCTCTAATGATCTCTCCCTGGAGTACTAATGCTGTGGAGATTACCAAGAATATGGGACTAAAAAATATTAATCGTATTGAAGAGTTTACATACCATAAAAAATCTGAAAAATTTGATAAAATGGTCAATGAAGAGTATCCAAATCTTAATCAAGAGATTTTTGACAATAATATTAGTCCTGAGAAGATATATTTTATTGAAAGTATATCAGAGTATAATGATGAACAAGGATTAGCTTTAGACGATTTTGAAATTTCATACTTGGAAAATTTGTCAAAAAAAATTGGAAGAAAATTATCAGATTCAGAGGTCTATGGATTTTCTCAAGTAAATTCTGAACACTGTAGACATAAAATATTTAATGGGAAATTTATTATAGATGGTGTTGAAAAGAATGAGAGCCTATTTGATTTGATTAAATTAACTTCAAAAAAAAATAAAAATTTTATTATTTCAGCCTATTCTGATAATGTTGCATTTATAAATGGTCCAATTATTAAACAGTTTCAACCCAAAAAAGGGGATGAAGCTAGCTATTTCATTACTAAACAAATTGAAAGTATAATCTCCTTAAAAGCTGAAACTCATAATTTTCCTACAACTGTTGAGCCATATAATGGAGCAGCTACTGGCTCTGGAGGTGAAATAAGAGACAGAGCTGCAGGAGGTACTGGTTCGCTCCCATTAATTGGATCCGCAGTATATATGACTCCATATCCAAGATTAAATGCTAAAAAGATTTGGGAAAAAAATATTAAAGAAAGAAATTGGAAGTATCAGACACCTGCTGATATATTAATAAAAGCATCCAATGGTGCCTCTGATTTTGGTAATTGCTTTGGACAACCTTTAATAGTTGGATCTTTATTCACATTTGAACATAAAGAAGGAGATGAGATTCATTCATATGATAAAGTTATTATGCTTGCTGGTGGTGTAGGATATGGAGAACTAAATCAATCAATGAAAGGCAAACCAAAGAAAGGAGACATCATTGTTCTTCTTGGAGGTGATAACTACAGAATTGGTATGGGTGGAGCATCAGTCTCATCTACTGATATCGGAAGTTATGATAATACAATTGAACTAAACGCTGTACAAAGATCAAATCCTGAAATGCAGAAAAGGGTTACTAATACTATAAGGTCTTTGTTTGAGATGGATGAAAACCCTATTGTATCTATTCATGACCATGGAGCAGGAGGTCATTTGAATTGTTTTTCAGAATTAGTTGAAGATATTGGTGGTGAAATATATTTAGATTCATTGCCAATTGGCGACCCTTCTCTTTCCTATAAAGAATTAATAGGTAATGAATCTCAAGAAAGAATTGGACTTATTATTAGAGAAAAGGACTATGGAATTGTAAAGAGTATTGCTGAGAGAGAAAGAGCCCCAATTTATAAAGTTGGAAAAGTTACAGCAGACAATAAATTCAGGGTATTTGATAGAAACAGTAAAGTTGAAATCATCAATCTTGAAATTGATAATTTATTTGGAAATGCTCCAAAAAAAATCATTTCTGATATTACAAAACAAACTAAATTTTCTGAGTTAAATTATGAATCTGAAAAAATCTATGATTATGTCAAGAGTGTACTATCCCTAGAATCAGTTGCTTGTAAAGACTGGCTTACCAATAAAGTTGATAGATGTGTAACTGGAAAAATTGCACAGCAGCAGACTGTTGGTGAGATTCAGCTACCTCTATCTAATTGTGGTGTAGTATCATTAGATTATGATAACTATAATGGAATTGCAACATCAATTGGTCACTCACCTATAACAGGTCTAATAGACCCATCGATTGGAAGTATTAACTCTATCGGTGAATCCCTAACTAATATAATTTGGGCCCCTCTCGAAAATGGTATAAAATCAATATCATTATCAGCTAATTGGATGTGGCCATGTGGAAATGAAGGCGAAGACTCTAGATTATACAAAGCAGTAAATGCTTGTTCAAATTTTGCAATTGAACTTGGCATAAATATTCCAACTGGTAAAGACTCTCTTTCAATGGTTCAAAAATATGATAATATAAAAATTAAATCCCCAGGTACTGTTATAATTTCTGCATCAGGACATTGTCAAGATATTAGAAAAGTTGTTAAACCTGTCCTTAACAAAAAAATTGGAGATTTATATTACATAGATTTATCTTTTGATGAATTAAGACTTGGAGGGTCATCATTTGCTCAAACACAAAATAAAATTGGAAATGATGCACCAACAATAAAAAATTCTGTGAAGTTTAGAGATGCTTTTAATTTAGTTCAGGATTTGATAAAATCTAATAAAATAAAATCTGGTCATGATATATCTTCTGGAGGCATGATAACAACTCTACTTGAAATGTGTTTTTCATCTGTTAATACTGGAATGGATATTAATTTAACTGAACTTGGCTGCGATGATAATACAAAATTATTTTTCTCTGAAAATCAAGGACTTATTATTCAGTCAGAATTAAACCTAGAAAATAATTTCTCTAAAATTGGTGTTGACTGTCATAAGATTGGTAAAATAAATAATGTTGGTTTACTGAATATTAAAAATTTTGAAGATAACTTTTCATTCAATATTGCTGAATATAGAGATATATGGTATAGTACTTCAAAAGATTTTGACAAGATCCAGACAAAAAACAATAAAGGTGTTGAAAGATTCAATAATTACAAAAATCAACCACTTAATTTTATATTTCCAGATGATTTCCATGGAAATGTAGATAGAGATTTTGATAAAAATAAGATTAATGCGGCAGTAATAAGAGAGAAAGGAAGTAACTCAGAAAGAGAAATGGCATATATGATGTCTATTGCAGGATTTAATGTAAAAGATATTCATATGACGGATATTATATCTGGAAAAGAAAATCTTGAAGACATTCAGTTACTTGTGGCAGTTGGTGGATTCTCAAATTCAGATGTTCTAGGTTCAGCAAAAGGATGGGCTGGATCATTTATTCATAACCCTAAGGCAAAAAATGCAATTACTGATTTTTTTGAAAGAAATGATACAATCTCATTAGGAGTATGTAATGGGTGCCAATTATTTATAGAACTTGGTTTAATTAATAAAGATCATTCTGTTAAACCAAAAATGAAACATAATGATTCAAACAAATTTGAGTGTATTTTTTCATCAGTAGATATAGTTCCCTCTCCATCAATAATGTTGAAAGGTTTAGAAGGATCTAGACTTGGAGTCTGGTCTGCTCATGGAGAAGGTAAATTTGATTTACCCTATACAGAAGACAAATATTCAATAGCAGCTAAATATTCTTATGAATCTTATCCAGCTAATCCAAATGGATCAAAATTTAATACTGCAATGCTAGTGTCAGATGATGGAAGACATCTTGTAATGATGCCTCACATTGAAAGATCACTTCACCCTCATAATTGGGCATTTTACCCTGAAGATCGAAATGATAAATATTCACCATGGATAAAAGTATTCAAAAATAGTTATGATTGGTTAGTAAATAAAAAAAAATAAGTTAATTTATTTTTGTTGAAAATCATTATAAAAAATATATAAACCATTGTTTATAAGTTAATTATATAACTTATCTAATTTTGAGTATTGTAAATATTTTAAGTTATTAAAAAGTCTAAATATTAAAAAAACGAAATTTAAATTTTATTATAAAAATTATGCCCACAAAGAATAAATTAAAGCTCAATGGAGGAGAGTTTCTTTTAAGAGAATCTCTGTCAAATGAAATTTTTACACCTGAAGATTTTTCTCAGGAGCAATTGATGATGAAAGAAACAATAATCGATTTCATGGATAGAGAAATCTGGCCTGACAAAATGAAATATGAAGAGAAAAATTATGATTTAACTCTTCAGGCAATGAAGAAAATTGGTGAGCTTGGATTACTCGGAGTATCACTTGAAGAAAAATATGGCGGTATGGGTATGGACTTTACATCAACCATGTTAGCAGTCGATTATGTCTCAGGGACATCAGGCTCTGTTGCAACAGCATATGGTGCTCATACAGGTATTGCAATATTACCTATTTATTTATTTGGTAATGAAGATCAAAAGCAAAAATACTTACCTAAACTTGCTTCAGGAGAATGGTTTGGCTCGTATTGTTTGACAGAACCAACTGCGGGTTCAGACGCCAACTCTGGTAAAACAAAGGCAGTATTGAGCGATGATGGTTCTCATTACAAGATTTCCGGTCAGAAAATGTGGATTTCTAATGCAGGGTTTGCAGATATTTTTATAGTATTTGCAAGAATCGAAGATGATAAAAATATTACTGCATTTATTGTCCCAAATGATCCCAAAAATGGAATTGAATTAGGTGAGGAAGAGAAGAAACTTGGTATTCATTCTTCTTCTACTAGACAAGTTTTTTTCTCTAACACAGAAGTCCCTGTTGAGAATCTTTTAGGTGAAAGAAATGGTGGTTTTAGAATTGCTATGAATGCACTAAACGTTGGAAGAATTAAACTTGGTGCTGGTAATCTTGATGGGCAGAGAAGATCAATATCTATTTCTACTGATTATGCTAATAACAGGATTCAATTTAATCAACCTATATCTAATTTTGGAGCTATTAAGGAAAAATTAGCCTTAATGGCAACATCATGTTATGCTGGAGAATCTGCTTGTTACAGAGCTGCAAACGATGTTCAGTCTAAAATTGATGAGTATCAATCTAGTGGACTTAGCAAACAAGAATCTGAATTAAAAGGAGTCGAAGAGTTTGCTTTAGAGTGCTCAATTTTAAAAGTAGCTATCTCTGAAGATATGCAAATATGTGCCGATGAAGGTATTCAAATTTTTGGTGGGATGGGATTTTCTGCAGAAGCCCCAATTGAAAGTGCATGGAGAGATGCAAGAATTGGAAGGATTTATGAGGGAACTAATGAAATAAATAGAATGCTTATAATAGGAATGTTATTAAAAAAAGCAATGAAGGGAAGTCTAGATATTATGACTCCTTATCAAGATGTCTTGAATAACAAGCCATTATCAATTGAAGAAAAATGTGAAACTTTTGATGATGAAATTATACTTGTTGAAAATATTAAGAAAATATTCCTTTTGCTTTTAGGTAAAGCATTCGAAAAGTACGGTCCTGAAATTGAAAAAAATCAACAGGTATTACTAAGCCTGTCTGATCTAGCAATAGAAGCATACCTGTCAGAATCAACCCTTAAAAGAACTATTAAGAATATCAATAGAGGTTCAATTGAGGATCAATTTGACCAAATAAATATGACTAAGCTATATATATATGAGGCTTGTCAAATAGTCTTAAAGAAATCTAGTGATGTTGTTAATAGTATAATTGACTTAAAGAGCCAAGATGAGATATATAGCTCTATAACAAGCAAACTTAAGTATAGTGAAAATCCAAATGTGTTTGAATTAAAAACTAAGATTGCTGAAAAAATTATTTCAGAAAACAGGTACTGTTTTTAGAGTGCCTAATACCCAATCGCGCTTCCATCTTTACGTGACTCAGATGCACCAAAGTATACCTTATTTATGTAGTCAATCATAATTGCTTGATAGCCACCAAATGAACCGAGATCATAAATAACACTATGACCTTTCTTCATTAACTCACGGATTTGTTTATAATCAAATCCCTTTTCTAAAGCCAATTCTCCTCCATCAGTCATTTCTCCTCCTGTTGGTTGCTGGTTAGATTGGTGTCTTATTCTAGGTGCATCACCTGCTTCCTGGAGATTCATATCAAAGTCAATAATATTTATTACAATTTGTGCATGACCTTGAGGTTGCATAGCACCTCCCATTAGACCAAAACTGATAAATGGATTCCCATCTTTAGTTATAAATGCTGGGATAATTGTATGAAAAGGTCTTTTTTTTGGGGCATATACATTGAAATGATTTTCATCCAAAGAAAAAAGCTCACCTCTGTCTTGGAGCATGAATCCAAGTCCTTCAGGAACCATTCCAGATCCCATCCCCCTATAGTTACTTTGAATTAATGAAACCATATTACCTTCGCTATCAGCCGTAGTTAAATATATGGTATCACCATTCTCGATATTACCAGGAGAAACAGTTGATGCTGAATTTTCTGAGTTTATATCTTTTCTTCTAATGTCAGCATATTCCTTTGAAATTAAATATTCAACTGGGATTTCATTAAAGTCCATATCAGCATAATATTTTGCTCTATCTGCAAATGCAATTTTTTTCGCCTCTACAAAATGATGTATGTAGTCAGCAGAACCAAAACCCATGGATCTAATATCATATCCTTCTAATAAATTTAATATTTGAAGAGCTGCTATACCTTGACCATTTGGAGGTAACTCCCATACATCGAATCCTCTGTAATTTGTAGATACTGGTTCAATCCATTCAGACTTATGGTTCTTTAAGTCATCATAAGATAGAAAACCTCCTTGATCTTGAACAAAATTAGCTATTCTATGTGCTATCTCACCTTCATAGAATCCTTTCTTTCCACTTTTAACTATCGTTCTTAGTGTATTAGCTAGATCAGGATTTTTAAAAACCTGACCCTTTAAAGGAGTTGAATCATCAATAAAAAAGGTTTCTTTAAAATTTGGATAATTTTTAAAATTATCTGAAGCAACATCCATGTAGTAAGATACTAACTCAGTAACAGGAAACCCATCCTCAGCATATTTAATAGTTGGATTTAAAATATCTCTCATTTTAATTTTTCCAAATTTATTATGAAGTTCAAACCATCCATCAACACAACCTGGAACACTAACTGGAAGCGGACCGTATGCAGGTATACTTTTAAAATTATTTTCTTTAAAATATTCAAGAGTAAGATTTTCTGGTGATCTTCCACTTGCGTTTAAACCATACAACTTTTTCTCTTTCTCTATCCAAATAATTGCAAATAAATCACCACCTATACCATTACCTGTTGGTTCCATTAGACCTAAGGCAGCATTTGCTGCAATAGCAGCATCAATTGCATTACCCCCTTCTTTTAGGATATCTATTCCAATTTGACTTGCTAGGGGATGGCTGGTAGCAACCATTCCATTTTGAGCTATAACTTCTGATCTAGTTGCAAATATTTCACCTGTAATCCTATCTTGACTAAATAAAGTAATCGTGCTAAGGAAGGTTGATAAATAAAGTAATTTTTTCATAATAAAATTTTTGATACAATTTAAATAAATCCTTTATCTTTCATCCATTCATCATTGTAGATTTTTCCAATATATCTACTACCCGAATCGTGAAGTAAAGCAACTACAACTTGATTTTTTTTAAAATTCTCTTTTAATTGATTTAAACCGGCTATTGCAGCTCCACAAGAGTTACCAGCAAAAATCCCTTCTTCTTTAGCTAATCTTCTGGTAAACAAAGCTGCATCTTTATCTGTTACTTTTTCAAAATGATCAATTACACTAAAATCAACATTTTCTGGAAGAATATCCTCCCCTATACCCTCAGTTGAATATGGATAGATTTCATTCTCATCAAATATTCCAGTTTCGTGATATTTTTTGAAAACTGATCCATAAGTATCAATTCCCCATATTTTAACACTGGGTTTTTTTTCTTTTAAAAATTTTCCAACACCAGATATGGTCCCTCCAGTACCAACACCAACAATAAAATGATCAATTTTTCCATCTGTTTGATCCCAAATTTCTGGACCAGTGGATTCATAATGAGCTACAGTATTTGAAGGATTATTATATTGATTTACATACCACGAATTCTTTGTCTCCTCAGAAATTCTTTTTGAAACTGAATAGTAAGATCTTGGGTCACTTGCATCAACATCAGTTGGACAGACAACAACTTTTGCCCCCATAGCTTTTAGAACATCAAATTTTTCTTTTGACTGCTTGTCATTAGATACACATATTAAATTATATCCTTTAACTATTGCCGCTAGAGCTAGACCCATTCCAGTATTGCCTGAAGTTCCTTCAACTATGGTTCCTCCTGGTTTTAATTTTCCCTCTTTTTCAGCATCTTCAACCATTTTGATTGCCATTCTATCTTTGACTGAGTTCCCTGGGTTAAAGCTTTCAACTTTAACAAATACATCTGATTTTATCGATTTAGTAATAGAATTTAATTTTATTAATGGAGTATTACCGATAGTCTCTGTAATATTATTAAAATATTTCATTAAGAATTTATATTTTTTATTGGAGAATACTTAATCACCGAAACAAAGGTAAGAGATAAAATAATTGATGTTATTACAATAAATATAGAGTTTAATGAAATTATATATACTGGATCTAGAATAAAAGGGATTGAGTCTATATAATAATCATTTGGATTCAACTTAATTAATTTAAACTTATTTTGGATTATTGATATTATTAAAAAAACAATGTTAGCTGGAATCATACCTTTTAAAACAATATTAATTCCTTGATATATAAAAATTTTACTTAATGAGTTTTCTTTTGCTCCAAGCGAAGACAGAATTCCGATCATTTTCACTCTTTCAAAAATTAAAGTAAAAATTGAAATAATTACACTAATAATAGCTATAAATACCATAAGAATTGTGATTACAATTATGTTAAAATCAAAAATTGAAACCCAACTAAATATGTTTTCATATTTAGATGTTATAGATTTAACAGATAAGTTATTTTTTTCTAATAACTCTAATTCTCTTATCGAGCTTTCAATATCAAATATTTTAGTTTTATTATTGGAGGATATCTCAATTGTTGAATAATCGTTCGAATTCCATTTATAAATACTTTGAAGAGACTGAGCATTTCCAATTAAATAATTATTGTCAAAATCTGGAAAGTCACTATCAAAAATATGTTTGACTGAATATGATCTTACATTTGGAATTCTTTGGTTATTACTTGTTTGAAAATAAAGAGTTATATCATCCCCTTCCTTAATATCCAGTTTGTCAGCAATAATTCCTGAAATTATAATTTCATCAATAGATAATTTATCTGATATTTTTGACTTTGAGATAAATTTATTCAGTTTTTGTAGATCATATTCACTACTTACGCCTCTGAATATAACAGATTCAAAAGAATTATTATTTGAAATAAGTGTTGGCTTCTCAATTAAAAATTCAATTTTTAAGTCCGGATAAACATCCCTTATTTGAAAATTAACTTCATCAATATTATTAATTTTTTCAGTTGCAATTCCTCTGAGATTGTTCTCATATGTTGACACAACTAAGTCAGGATTTAAACTATATAATTTATCTTTTATTGAAATTTGAAGGCCTTTCCCAATAGATATCGAACATAAAGAGATAAATACCCCAAGGAAAACTGAAAATATTGCAATTTTTATAATACGTGACGAAATATTACTTTTATCACTACTTGATTTTAATTTATTATAAATGAAAAGAGGCAGGTTCAAAACAGATATTTTAATCAAAAATACACTTTTATTTGTTCTATTTTCTTGTATGATTACCTCACTTCAGTCTCAAGAAATTATTCCTGGTGCCGAGAGAATCAATTTATATATAAATAAACTGATTGATAAAAAAGTAGCAGTAATTGCTAATAACACAAGTATAATTAAAAATGGAGATAGGTCAGTTCACCTTATTGACAGCCTTCTAGATAGAGGAGTTAAAATAAAAAAAATATTTAGTCCAGAACATGGATTTCTTGGAGATAAAGATGATGGTGAAAAGATTGAAGACGGTTTATATAAATCTATTGAGGTAATTTCCTTATATGGGAAAAAAAGAAAGATTAGTAATGAAGATATTGAGGGTATTGACGTAATAGTTTTTGATATTCAAGATGTTGGAGTGAGGTTTTATACTTATTTATCAACACTTCATTATGCAATGGAGGCTTCCTCAAGAACAAATAAAAAGATAATAATTTTAGATAGGCCCAACCCAAATTCATTCTATATAGATGGACCTGTTCTAGAAATTGAAAATTCGAGTTTTATCGGATTACACCCCGTACCAATTGTGTATGGAATGACAATTGGAGAATATGGAAAAATGATAAATGGCGAAGGATGGTTAGAAAATAAAACTAAGGCTAATTTAGAAGTAATTAGAATAAAAAATTATAACCATAACTTGAAATATGAACCACCTGTTAGGCCTTCACCAAACTTACCTAACCTACAGTCAATTTATCTCTATCCTAGTTTAGCTTTTCTAGAAAAAACTGAGGTAAGTGTTGGAAGGGGAACTAAAATTCAATTTCAGATTTATGGTCACCCTAATTTTATTAGTAACTTCAGCTTCACTCCAATGCCTAATTTTGGAAGTCAATATCCAAAATTAAGTGGAAAATTATCATTTGGTGAGGACCTAAGAAATTATAAAACTAAAGGTAGGATTGAGCTTAAATGGTTGATTAAATCTTACAATCAAATTAGTGATAAAACAAAATTTTTTAGAAGTGACTTTGATAAATTATCTGGAACCTCAAATTTAAAAAAACAGATAATTGAGGGTGAAAGTGAATATTTAATTAGAGAGTCATGGAAAGATGGTCTTGAAAAGTTTAAAAAGATTAGAGAGAAATATTTATTATATTGAAATAATTATGACAAAATTAACCCCTTTTCATCTAGCTATACCAGTAAAAAATTTATCTGAATCTAAAAATTTTTACGAGAATATTCTTGGATGTAAGCGTGGAAGAGAGTCCGATGAATGGGCAGATTATGATTTTTTTGGTCACCAACTAGTTATTCATGTAGATCCCAATCATGAAGGAAAATCTCATCATAACGAGGTTGATGGAAAATCAGTGCCAATTCCTCATTTTGGAGTTGTAATACCCTGGGATGACTTTGATAAATTTGCAGATATGTTAAGTACAAACAATATTCATTTTGTTATTGAACCATATGTTCGATTTGAGGGCTTGCCTGGTGAACAAAAAACAATGTTTTTTTATGATAATTCAGGGAACGCACTCGAGTTTAAATCATTTAAAGATATGAGTATGTTATTTTCAACTAAAATATAATTATGCTTAAAATTGGATCAAAAATTTTTAATGGAATCTTTTCAGAGAATAATAGAAAGAAAATTGAAGGTTTCACAATTTGGTCAGCTTCAATAGGATTTATTTTTCACCTATCACTTGTTCTTCTTAATAATAACTCAATTATTAATATTGGAAATGAAAGTTTGTTACTTACTAACCCTATTTCAGCTATTTATACTCCATTTTCTATAATTCTGTATTATGAAATTTTCTTATTAATTTTTTATTTGCCACGATCTTTTACTACTTCTATTTTAAAACAATTTGAAATTATTTCACTAATTGTTATAAGAAGAATTTTTTTTGATATTCCAAAACTAGATCTAGAATCAAACAATTGGTTTGAAAATGCTGATAATCTCCAAATTACGTATGACTTAATTTGTATACTAATACTATTCTTCTTAATCTATCTATTCAACTATGTTAAGAGTAATATTGATATTAAAAAAGCAAAAAATATTGAAAAATTTATAGACTCAAAAAAGATCATAAGTGTATTATTGATTCCAGTTATGATCGTACTTTTTATAATCGGATTATATAATTGGTACTCAATTGGTGTAAGTACTAATTTTGCAAGTTCTTTTTATTATGTTAATGAAGTTTTTTATAATACTTTCTTTTCAATATTAATTATTGCAGATGTATTCATTTT
>Ga0208390_1000400_pt1 | contig 15530 bp, 16 predicted proteins | sample Knorr_S7_td_Surf_FD_185594 | JGI IMG/M metagenome (GOLD analysis project Ga0208390, IMG submission 185594) | Marine microbial communities from Southern Atlantic Ocean transect - Knorr_S7_td_SurfaceA_ad_6m_LV_A (SPAdes) (version 2) | ecosystem: Environmental > Aquatic > Marine > Oceanic | place...
TGAGTAGAAAATTTCTGAAATTCGTTCAGGAGAAACTTTCTCGTACCAAATACCATCAGGCCAAACAAGTAGAATTGGACCGTTTTTACATATTCTTAAACAGTCAGCTTTTGATCTAAGTATATGAATATTTTTTGAAGCAGGATTATTCTCAAATTTTTTTATAGTTTTTTTTAAGCATTGCCATGACTTTTCACCTTCATTACCTTTAAAACATTTCTGTTTAGTGGGTGTCGCACATAATAAAAGGTGTTTTTGAATACTCTCTGCCATATTTAAAATCCTTTACCATTTTATAATTAGTGAATATTAAACATTGTACAAAAATAAAGCTATTACTTCTATGAAAAATAGTAAATAGACCTCTTTGCTTTCTAATAATTAACTATTTTTCTATTTTTTGATATGTGCAATCATTATTAGAGTTTTTATAACATTTTATGAGGTCCCTTCAATATCACTAGGACCTGAGCTTACTAGCAATTATGTAGAAAGGACTTCCCTAATGTCTTATAGATATTTCTTTGGTTGGTTTGGAGGGTTAACCACTTACAATTTAGTTTGGTTTTGGTTTGGACCAAATAATGTAACTGATACATATTCTGATGGTAGATTTAACCCTGATGCTTGGGCAGATTATGGTTTAGTTGCAGCTTTTCTTATTTTTGTCGGAATCCTAGTCACGAGTCTTGGTACCCATAAACATATTCCAAGGTTATTAGCTCCGCCAGAATCTAAAGCTGCACCTCTAGGAAAAGTGCTAAAAGAACTAAAAGAAACCTTACTCTCTAATAAGTCTTACATGTTTCTATTTTTTTCAGGTCTTCTTGCCGCTATGGCAGGCGGAATTGAAGCAGCATTTGCAATATATTTTGATTCTTTCTTTTGGGGTTTAAACACGAATGAGATGTTAACAAGAGGACTATGCCTTTACCTTGCTCCAATAATAGCCATTCTCATTGCTCCAATTCTTACAGATAGGTTTGGTAAAAAGAATACTGTTATGTCCATTTGGGCATTTCAGATAATATTTGCTGCTTTGCCTTTTGCACTCAGATACATTGATTTGGTTTATGGAACTTCTCTTTTCCCAGCTAATGGTAGTGCTTATCTATTACCTGTGTTGTGCGTACATGTAGTTATAAATGTCTCCGCAGGAATCATAGTATTTGCTACTCTCGCCTCGATGCTTATGGACTTGGTTGAAGATATTCAGCTTAAGACAGGCAGAAGGGAGGAAGGAATACTCTTCTCGGCTAGAAGTTTTGCGGATAAAGCAGTTAGCGGTTTTGGTTTAACGTTTGCTGGAATAATTTTAACTCTTATTTCTTTTCCTGACCCTGAAGCGCGACAGATGCTCGATAATGTGATTCCAGATCAAATACTGGCTAACTTAGCTTTATGGTATATACCAATTTGTATTATTGCTTTTGGGAGTGCCTTATCTCTAGTTTCAGGTTACACACTTACCCGAGATGATCATGAAGAAAACGCTGCAAACCCAGACACTAAGGTTTGGAAAGATAGTTAATGCTTTACGCACACTTATACAACTCACCAGTTGGAGATATAAGCTTAATAAAGGACGAAATGGATTTAATAGGCTTATCTTTTTCAAATCAAATCCTAAATAAAATTGAAGCAAAAATTGATATAAATCTCTTCAAAATAATAATTGATCAGTTAAATGAGTATTTTTATGAAGGTAGAAAAAATTTTACTATCCAATACAGATTACCCTTCACTGGTTTTAGATCAGCAGTTTTTAAAGAGATGATTAAGATACCTTATGGAGAATGTGTTTCATATTCTTATCTTGCAAAAAAAGTCGGTAATCCGAATGCTTATCGAGCAGTTGGTACTAGCTGTGGAAAGAATCCACTTCCAATAGTCGTGCCTTGTCATAGGGTTGTATCAAAATCAGGATTAGGGGGCTTCACTGGGGGATTAGATGTTAAAAGATTTCTCTTAGAGCTTGAAAGCAATTAAAATTAAATAATGAGTGCAATTACATCTATAGAAGAAAAATTGAAAAAAGCTCTAGATCCTAGTCATCTCGAGGTAATAGACGAAAGTTATCTTCATAATGTAGAACCAGGTAGAGAATCCCATGTAAGGATAGTGGCTATCTCTAATCTTTTTGAGGGACTCAATTTAGTTAAAAGACATCAGCTTATTTATGCCGAGATACAAGAAGAGATAGATGGACCGATACATGCCTTATCTATTCATACTTTTACCGAAAATGAATGGATAGAAAAAAATAAAAAAGCAGAGCCTTCTCCAAATTGTCTGGGCGGCAGTAAAAACGATAACTAGAAAATTAAAATGGCAGATAATCATGTCGTTACCTTCTACTCAATAGAAAAAATAGGTGACCATAAAAAAGTTGCTAGGACTGTTGAACGACACTGTAACAAAAACAATTTAGTAGGAACTTTTTTTTCTACGCCGCAGGGTATCAACACTACTTTGTCTGGAAAGAAAAAGGCCTTAATCGAACTTGTTTCCTTATTGGAAAAGAAATTTAAATTAATAATCAAAGATGAAATATGGTCTTCGTCTAATTCTTTGCCTTTCAAGAGATTAAAAATAAAGTGTAGAAATAGATTGTTACCATTAAAGGGTGACTTCGATCCAGTTAATGCAAGAGGTAAACATTTGAATTACCAGGACTGGAATAAATTAATTATGGATCCCAATACAATTATTCTTGATGTAAGGAATAATTACGAAACGGAAATAGGCACCTTCAAGAACTCCATTATCCCCAAAATGAATAATCTAACTGAATTTCCCGATTTCGTTGATAAAGAGTTATCTGAAACAAAAAAGAAAAAGATAGCTATGTTTTGTACAGGAGGTATAAGATGCGAAATAGCCTCCTCTTTCATGATGAACGAAGGTTTTGAAGAAGTCTATCAACTTGATGGTGGTATTTTAAGATATCTCAAAGATGTTCAAGAAGAAAACTTATGGGAAGGCGAATGTTTTGTTTTTGATGAAAGAGTAACTGTAGATAAGAATTTAAAACCAGGAAGTTTTCTTCAATGTTTTGGTTGCAGAAGACCTCTATCAAAAACTGATCTTGAATCAAAATATTACAAAAAGGGCGTATCTTGTCATCAGTGTTACAACATCTCTTCTAAAAAAGATAAGGAAAGATTCTCTCAAAGACAATTACAGATTGATTTAGCGGAAGAAAGAGGGCATGTTCATATGGGTGCTAACGCAAAACAAAATAAGATATAAAAATGTCTAAAGTCTTTTCTAAATTCGTTACATCTTACCCAAAGATGCTTTTTATTTCTTTTCTTATCGTTTTAACTTTCTCTATATCAAATCTTAGTAACTTTAAGCTAGATGCCTCATCTGACTCTCTTGTATTGGAGAGTGATGATGATCTCAAATATTATAGAGAAGTAAATTCTGATTATTCTTCATCTGACTTTTTAATAATAATCTTTAAACCAAAAGAAGACCTATTTTCTGATGTGACCATTTCTCAAGTTAGAGAAATGGTAGATATTTTTGAACAAATCGAAGGAGTTGATTCTGTTCTTAGTTATCTAGATGCGCCATTACTTTTTAGTCCTAAAATGAGTATGAGCGAACTAGCTGATAATCTTCGGACTATTGAAGACAAAGGCACTGATAAAAACTTAGCAAGGCTAGAATTCAAAAATAGCCCTTTATATACAGAACTTCTGACGGATAAAGATGTAACTTATACCGCAATGCAATTATTGCTAGAAAGTAATGATTCTTACGAAGCAGCTATTAATCAACGTTATCAAATTCTTGACCTCATAAATTCTGAACAATATTCCCCTGCTATTCATGATTTACAACTACAAAATATAAATGAGGAAATAAAAACACTCAATTCACAAGCATCTATAGATAGAGATGCGCTAATTGAATCGACAAGAAAAGTCATAGAAAGTTTTAGAGACAACGGTGATATATACCTTGGCGGCACAGCGATGATTGCTTCGGACATGATTAGTTTTATAAAAAGCGATCTTCAATATTTCGCTCTTGGTGTGCTGATTATGTTTGTAATAACTTTAAGTCTCATTTTTAAAAAATTACGTTGGGTTGCAATGCCCTTGATTTCGAGCGCTTTAATTGCTCTTTTCGTTATAGGGTTTTTGGGATGGATGGACTGGAGGGTTACTGTAGTTTCTTCAAATTTCATCTCACTTTTATTAATAATATCAATCTCTTTAACAATACATTTAATTGTTAGATATCAAGAGTTGTATGAGATTAATCCTTCACTCGAAAAAAAGGATTTAGTAGCTTTAACATTAGAGCAAATGTTGAAACCTTGCTTTTATACTGCTTTAACTACAATCATTGCTTTTGCTTCTTTGGGAGTGAGTGAAATTAAACCCGTTATGGACTTTGGTAAGATGATGGTTGCAGGAATATTTTTTGCTTTTATTTTTTCTTTTTTTCTTTTTCCAATATTCAGTCTACTTTTTACCTCTAGTCTTGACCAAGAATCGAAAGATTTTAGTAAAGGTGTAACCGTAGGTTTTTCTAAGTTAACTGAAAAATTAGGGAGTTACATCAGTCTTATTGGTATTATTTTATTTTGCATATCTATATACGGTATCAACCAACTTACAGTTGAGAATAGATTTATAGACTATTTCAAGCCATCTACAGAAATCTATAAAGGCATGGACTTACTTGATAATAAGCTTGGAGGTACAGCGCCTTTAGATATTGTTATCAATGCACCCAAAAATTGGGTAACTGATGCAGAAGATGAGTCTTTCGATGATGACTTTGGTTTTGAAGATGAGGAATCAACTATTAATGGTTACTGGTGGAATACTATTTCTTTAGAAAAGCTTGAGCAGATTCACGACTACTTAGATTCTTTACCAGAGATAGGAAAAGTTCTTTCTGTTGCTAGTGGTATAAAAGTAGCTACTGAATTGAAAGATGGTGAGCCTTTGTCGGAGCTAGATTTAGCTCTTGTTAAAAATATGCTCCCGGAAGATATTAAAGAGAATTTATTGAGTTCTTATATTAGCAACGACGAAAATCAAGTTAGGATATCAGCAAGAGTGATTGAGTCTGCCGAGGGCCTCAATCGAAATGAACTCTTGTATGAAATTTCTGAGACTTTAAAAACAGATTATAATTTGGAAGAAGAACAATTTAGGCTGACCGGCTTAGCAGTGCTTTACAACAATATGTTACAAAGCTTATTTGATTCCCAGATTGGTACTATTATTATTGTCTTTAGCATTATTTTTTTAATGTTTTTAATCCTTTTTCGTTCTTTGTATTTATCCATTATTGGGATTATTCCTAATCTATTGGCAGCAGGAGTTGTATTAGGAACTATGGGTATTTTTTCAATACCCCTAGACATTATGACCATTACTGTTGCTGCCATCAGTGTTGGTATGGCAGTAGATAATACGATCCACTATATTCATAGATTTAAAAAAGAATTTAAAGTTTCAGGAATCTATATTCAGGCTATGAAAGATAGTCATAGAACCATAGGAAGGGCAATGTTTTATACTTCATTAACAATTATTCTTGGATTTTTAGTATTTTCAACTTCTAATTTCAATCCAAGTGTCTACTTTGGGTTCTTTGTATCATTAGCGATGGTTATGGCATTATTAGGAGCACTAACGTTATTACCCCAATTGATTCTTTATTTTAAGCCATTGGGAAAAGAAAAATTAATAGGAGACTAGTATGGGACCACTAAAGGGATTCAAGATAATTGAAATGGCTGGAATAGGTCCAGGGCCGTTCTGCGGTATGATTTTGGCTGATCTTGGAGCAGAGATAATAAGAGTTGATAGAGCTTCGGCCGCAGGGACAGGTTCAAGAGAAGAGCCAGCTAATCGTGGGAAGAAATCAATCGCTGTAGACTTAAAGAGCGAAGATGGAGTAGAGGTAGTATTAAAATTAGTGGAAAGTGCTGATGCTATTTTTGAAGGTTTCAGACCTGGTGTAATGGAAAGATTAGGACTAGGACCTGATGTATGCCAAAAAAGGAACGAGAAGCTAGTTTTTGGAAGAATGACTGGATGGGGTCAAACTGGTCCATTAGCAAATGCAGCTGGACATGATATTAACTATATTGCTTTATCAGGAGCTTTAGCTGCAATGGGAAGAGATGACTCTCCACCTGTTCCACCTTTAAATCTCATTGGAGATTTTGGAGGCGGTGGCATGTTATTGGCATTAGGTATTGTTTCTGCTCTCTTAGAGACTCAGAAATCTGGTAAAGGCCAGGTGATTGATGCAGCCATGACTGATGGATCTTCTCTACTAATGACAATGATGTATTCAATGCATCAATCAGGGTTTTGGAACTTGGAACGCCAAACTAATCTTTTAGATGGAGCAGCACATTTTTATGATACTTACGAGTGCAAGGATGGAAAATATGTATCAATTGGGTCGATTGAACCTCAATTTTACGCCTTACTTTGCGAAAAGGCTGAGTTGTCAATTGATGACTTTGGAGATCAAATGAAACGAGATACTTGGCAAAATAAAAAACAACTGATTAAGGACGTCTTTTTAACAAAGACAAGAGAAGAATGGTGTGATCTTATGGAAGGGAGTGATGTATGTTTTGCACCTGTATTGGATATGAGTGAAGCACCTATGCACCCGCATAATATCGCTCGACAAACGTTTATTGAAATTGAGGGTGTAACCCAACCCGCACCTGCACCAAGATTCGATAGAACTCAAAATGAAATTACACTACCACCTGCCATTGCAGGTGAACATTCAAAAGAAATACTAGAATCAATAGGTATTGATAGTAATGAATATGATAGATTAATTTCTTCGGGTTCTGTAGTTTGAGAGAGCTCATCCTAATCTCCGGAGAGGACTGTAATTTATGCAGAGAAGCTCAACTATTACTTTCTCAGATAAATCTGAAAGACTGCATGATAACTACTGTAGATATATATTCAAAGAGAACATATGTTGATAAATATTGGGATAAAATTCCAGTCATTCTCTATGGTGAACAAGAGTTACTTTGGCCATTTGATAAAGAGAAAGTAATCAAACTTTTAGACTGATATATCAAAAAAATCTAATGAATTCATATAAATAGCTGAAAAAACTAATTCTTCACTTTCTCTTCTAAACTCTGATACCTTTCTTGCGATATGATTCAAGTACTTGGGTTCATTTCTGGAGGATTTATCAATGTCCATATCTCTAGGTAGTAAATATGGAGCATCCGTCTCTATCATTAATTTTTCTAGTGGTATTTGAGAAATTAGCTCTTCTAGATGCTTACCTCTTCTTTCATCACATAACCAGCCAGTTATTCCTATGTAGAATCCCATGTCGAGGTATTTCTTCAAAGCTTCCTCTGTTCCTGTGAAACAATGCACAACACTCTTAGGTAAATCTTTTAAGTATAAAGATGTAATTTCAACAAATTTTTCATGAGCGTCTCTCTCATGTAAGAATAATGGTTTATTTAATTCAATGGACAACTCGAGATGGGCTTCAAAACTCTTTTGTTGATCTTCTGGGGAAGAAAAATTTCTATTAAAATCTAAACCCGTTTCTCCTATCGACTTAACTAAATCATTTTTTAATAAATCTTTAATTTCACTAAAGGCAGAAGTTGAATATTCTTTTGCATTATGTGGATGTATTCCAGCGGTAGAAATACAAGTTTCGGGGTATCTGTTAGTAATCTCGAAAGCTTCTAAGCTATCTTTCACAGAAGATCCAGTTATTGATAGTCTTTTTACTCCAAGTTTATTTGCTTCACTTAATACAGAATCTAAGTCTTTGGCAAAAGACTCATGTGTCATATTGGCTCCGATATCAAAAAATTGTTCTTGAATAAGTGGCATTATGAGCTCTATTATAAAACAGTATAATTTTTAGGGGGAGATATGAGCGGACCATTTAACGGAGTTAGAGTACTAGAATTAACTTCTACAGTATCAGGACCTTTCGCTGGAATGATGCTTGCAGATCAAGGAGCCGAGGTTATAAAGATTGAGCCACCCGGTATAGGAGATCTCGCTAGATTCATGGGAACCATTAAAGACGGAATGGGAGCTATGTTTTCTACTCTTAACAGAAATAAGAAATGTATATGTTTAGATTTCAAAAATGAAGAAGATCTATCAGTCTTAATGCAGCTTGTTTCAACAGCTGATGTGTTAATTGAAAATTATAGACCAGGTATTGTAAAAAAACTTGGCATAGACTACGAAGCTCTCAAAAAGATTAAGCCTGATTTGATATATTGCTCCATATCAGGTTACGGACAAACAGGACCTTATAAAGAAAAGAAAGTATATGATCCATTAATCCAAGGAACAGTAGGCATTCCCCATGCTCAAAATACTGAACATCCGGAATTATTAAGAACTATTATTTATGACAAAGTTACTGGACTAACCTGCGCTCAAGCAATTTCAGCAGCTTTGTACCAAAAAGCTAATGGAGAGGGAGGTCAATATCTCCCAATATCAATGATGGAATCAGCTCTTTATTACAATTGGCCAGACCTGATGATGAATTATACCTTTGAGGAGGGAGGTATCAATCTAGGAGAACTTGCAGATCTATTTGAGGTTTACGAAACTAAAGATGGAGGAGTTGTTCTAATAATTATTGCAAATGATGAAATCTTCAATAAATTTTGTGAGGTATTTGAATTAAAGCTACATTTAGATGAAAAATATAACAATCTTGTCTCTAGAATTTTTAATAGGAGAGAATTAACTGAAGAAATAAATAAAGTAACTAGAAATTTTTCGAGCAATGAACTTGAAAATATAATGGATATTGAGGGAATATCTGCATCAGTATGTAACGAGCTAAAAGATGTGCACACAGATCCGCAAGTCATTGAACAAGGATCAATCATAACTATTGACCACCCGCAATTAGGCAAAATGAAAATGCCGAAACCACCTGCAAGCATGAAAGGACAAAATACATTTCCTAACTCTTTGGCACCCATCTTAGGTTTTGATAATCGGGAAATCCTCGAAGAATTGGGTATTGAGAATGATACAATCTCGCGAATGGAAGATAGAGAAAAGCAAAATCGTGAAATAATTAAAGTAATGATGCAATTAAATAATGAACAGAAATGATGGTAAAAAGTTTTAATCTAGTTTTAAGCATCCTTATAGCAACATCTCTCGTAATACTACAAGAGACCCTGAGTAATTTATTCTGGTTAATTTCAGTTGGTATGCCTGTTTCAATAGGAATTTTTTTCTTAACTTATTTTGAGAATTTGATTTCAATGAATCTTTCTGGTGCCATACCCTTGATTGCATTGGTAGCAATAGGTTTCCTTATAGCTTACTCAGTAGCAAGAATTATTTTAATATGGATTAGAGTTTCTAGGTCTTATGCTTACGCGCTAGCTGGCGCGGTTGCAATCTTAGCTATTGTTCTTCTGATGCCATTAGCATTTTATAATCTTGATATATTGGCAGGTGGAAGGAGTACACTAGGGAAGTCTATCCTAGCTCTTTTTGGGCTAATTAGTGGTTACTTTTTTGGAGCTTCATTGGATAAACAGAGGGCAACATGATTAAGAAAATAAATATAATACTTTTAAGTCTCATTACTTCTTTGTTTGCTTTTGCAAATAATACCGATTACAAATATCAAACACTAGCTGAGAATCTCAGTCATCCATGGGGGATAGCTGTCATAGATAAGGATAATATCCTATTTACAGAGCTTTCTGGTCAACTAAGGATAATTGAAAATGGGGTATTAAATCCTGAGCCAATAAAAGGAATACCTGAGGTTCTTTTTGCTGGTCAAGGAGGTTTATCAGGAATAATATTAGATCCTGAATTTAACTCGAATAAAACGATTTATTTATCCTTTTCATCGCCAGATGTAGGAAAAAAGACAAATACTCTTGAAGTAGTTAGGGCTAAATTATCTTCAGGTTCAATTGACCAAATTGAAACTATCTTTAAAGCTTCACCATCAAGAAGAACTGCCGCACATTATGGAGCTAAAATGGCATTTTTGGATGATGGCACACTTTTAATTACTTCGGGTGATGGATTTAATTATAGAGAAAGTGCTCAATATCTTGATAATCATTATGGAAAGATTATTAGAATAAATTCCGACGGAAGCATCCCAAGTGATAATCCATTTTTTGGTAATAAAGACGCAATGCCAGAAATTTGGTCCTATGGTCACAGAAATCAACAAGGCATCGTAGTAGTTGATGGTATTGTCTACGAAAACGAACACGGACCCATGGGAGGTGATGAGTTGAATATTGCAGAACCTTCAAAGAATTATGGCTGGCCAGCTATAACTTATGGAAAAGACTATAGCGGGGCTACTATTTCTCCTTTTACTGAAAAAGAAGGGATGGAGCAGCCCATCAAATACTGGGTACCTTCCATTGCTCCTTCCGGTATGACTTACTACACAGGGTCACTTTTTCCTGAATGGACAAATAGTCTTTTTATATCTGCTTTAGTTCCAGGAGATGTGAGGCGTCTTGAGATATCTGGAAATATTGTGAGCAAAGAAGAGATTTTATTTAATGATTTAGGACGAATTCGTGATGTGGCTTCCTCTCCGGATGGAAGCATTATCTTGGCGACGGATGGACAAAACGGAAAATTAATCAGAGTAACGAATAAATAGGGGAAAAATTATGTGGGCTAGAATCATACCAGGAATTATTGGAGTTTTTATGCTTCTAAGTGCCTTTAATTGGTTAATTGATCCTTTTGCTGCTGCAGAAGGCTTAGCTATGTCTTTATTAGAAGGAGAGGGAGGTAACACTCAAATTGGAGATTTCACTTCATTCTTTTTTACGGCAGGTTTAATGTCTGTCATAGGAGCTTATAGAAATGAACACATCTGGCTCTATACGACAATATCTTTGTTGGGGTCGGCAGCGATTTTCAGAATATCAGCTGGCATATTTCATGGCACGGAATTTTTAACTTCAGCAATAATTTTTGAACTAGTCTCTTCGATACTGCTGTTGATTAGTGCCCGTAAAATAAAGACAGAAAACTAGATAATCAATATTTTACTTATAATTTAATCTATTTTTATTTTTACCTTGTTCGTTCTCTTTAATAAAAATAATCTTGGGTTTGTCCAATTCGATTTGTCATTATTCGCTAAAAGATGGTTAGTGATTTGAAGTGTGTGTGATAAAGTCATGGTAATTTTAAAAGGGAATAACTATGAAATTTAAAGGGACTGATTCTTATATCTCAACTGAAGACCTCAGTATGGCAGTCAATGCTGCAATTGAGCTTGAAAAGCCATTACTAATTAAAGGTGAGCCAGGAACTGGCAAAACTATGCTAGCCGAGCAAGTTGCCGAATCACTCAATATGCCTTTAATCGAGTGGCATATAAAATCTACGACTAAAGCTAGACAAGGCCTTTATGAATATGATGCTGTAACAAGACTAAGGGATTCACAACTTGGGGATGAACGAGTTAAAGATATCTCTAACTATATTCAAAAAGGAAAAATGTGGGAAGCTTTTACTTCCGATGAAAGAGCAGTTTTGCTTGTTGATGAAATTGATAAGGCAGATATAGAGTTTCCAAACGACTTGTTACAAGAGATAGATCGTATGGAGTTTTATGTTTATGAGACTAAAGAGACAATTAAAGCTGTTCAAAGGCCTTTAGTAATCATTACTAGTAATAATGAGAAAGAACTTCCTGATGCTTTCCTGAGAAGATGTTTCTTCCACTATATAAACTTCCCTGATAGACCGACAATGGAAAAAATTGTAAAAGTCCATCATCCTAAGGTTAAGAAAAATTTAGTAAAAGATGCCTTAGAAATTTTCTTTGATATAAGAAAGGTTCCAGGAATGAAGAAAAAACCTTCTACTTCAGAATTGATCGATTGGTTAAAGCTTTTAATGGCTGATGATATTCCTGATGAAATTTTTAAAAATAGAGATCCTTCTAAAGCAATACCACCACTATACGGTGCACTTGTGAAAAATGAACAAGATGTTCAATTACTCGAAAGATTGGCATTTATGGCAAGAAGAGAAGGTAATAGTAATTCTTAATGTTTATATCTCTATTTAATACTTTAAAAGCTACTGGTGTACCTTGTTCATTGAGGGAACTCTTGGACTTAATCGCTGCTGTAGATAAGAGGTTAGCTTTTGCAAATATGAATGAGTTTTACTTCCTAAGCAGAGCTATTCTAGTTAAAGATGAAAAGCACTATGACAAATTCGATAGAGCTTTTGATATTTATTTCAAAGGTATAGAAAGTATAGATGATATATTAGAAATGTTAATTCCAGATGAGTGGTTGAAAGCTGAATTTGAAAAGCACCTTACTGAAGAGGAACTTAAGGAAATTCAATCCTTAGGTGGTCTAGAGAAACTTATTGAAGAGTTTAAGAAGAAACTTCAAGAACAAGAAGAGAGGCATGAAGGTGGCAGCAAACAAATAGGAACCGGTGGTACTTCTCCATTTGGAAATTCTGGTGAGAATCCAGAAGGTATTAGAGTCGGTGGTGAGGGAGGAAAAGGAAAAGCAGCTAAAGTATGGGAAGCAAGAGACTTTAAAAATCTTGATGATGATGTTGAGCTCGGTACTAGAAATATGAAAGTTGCTCTCAGAAGACTCAGAAAGTTAATCCGAGATAGTGCTGATGAAGAGTTTGATCTAGACAATACCATCAGTTCAACTGCTAAAAAAGCAGGTCTATTAGATGTTAAATTTCGTCCTGAAAAGAGAAATGCTGTAAAAGTACTCGTTTTGTTTGATGTGGGTGGTTCTATGGATCCTCATATCAGAGTTTGTGAAGAATTATTTTCTGCAGCCAAAACAGAATTTAAAAATTTAGAATATTTCTATTTCCATAACTTCATTTATGAGACTGTGTGGAAGGATAATAGAAGAAGGCAAAATGAAAGAGTTTATACGGAAGACATAATTCATAAGTATTCAGCTGACTATAAAATTATTTTCGTTGGAGATGCAACTATGGCTCCATATGAAATCACCAATCCTGGTGGAAGCATCGAGCATTGGAATGAAGAAGCAGGAGCTCTTTGGATGAAAAGAATGGTAGGTATCTATGACAAATTAGTTTGGTTGAACCCAGTGCCTCAAGAGCATTGGGAATATAGTGCGTCTGTTGAACTTACTAGAAGCCTTGTAGAAGACAATATGTTTCCTTTAACCATTAGGGGTCTCGAAGAGAGTATGGCTTATTTGAGTAAGTAACTCATGAAAGCCCTTTCCATCAATAACTTAAAGAAAGAATATGCTGGAGGCTTAAAGGCCTTAAAAGGTATTAACTTAGAGGTTAGCCAAGGTGACTTCTTTGCACTTCTTGGACCAAATGGTGCAGGAAAGTCAACAACTATAGGAATTATAAGTTCGTTAGTTACCAAAACCTCAGGCCAAGTAAAAATTCTAGATATAGATATTGATGAGAATCACTCTCTAGCAAAGAAGAAACTTGGTGTTGTAGGTCAAGAAGTTAATTTCAATCAATTCGAAAAGGTCGGCGATATAATTAGGAATCAAGCTGGTTATCATGGATTGAGTTTTAAAGAAGCTAGAGAAAATGCAAAGTATTATATGCAGAAGCTTGATATCTGGGATAAACGTAATGACCAAGCCAGAAAGCTTTCTGGGGGCATGAAAAGAAGGGTAATGGTTGCAAAAGCTTTAGTAAATAATCCTGAACTTTTAATATTAGATGAACCAACTGCTGGAGTAGATATTGAACTCCGTAGATCTCTTTGGGATTTTCTGACTGAAATCAATAATGAGGGAACTACTATAATCTTAACCACACATTATCTTGAAGAAGCTGAAAGACTATGCAGAAACATAGCGATAATAGATTCAGGAGAAATAGTCGAAAATACAAGTATGCAAGAACTGTTAACACGCTTAGAAGAGGAAACATTTGTTTTCGATCTTAAAAACCCTTTACAAACACTGCCTAAAAATCTCGGCTACGAAGCTGTTTTAGAAAATCCTCAAAAACTAAAAATTACTATTGGAAAGGGCCAGGGTCTAAATACTATTTTTGAAGTTTTATCTGATTCTGGAATTCAAATATCAAGTATGAGAAATGATACAGGTCGTTTGGAAGAGCTATTCATGGGGTTAGTTGATTCAAACTTGAATGGAGGTGAAAGATGACTCCTTTAGAGCAGTATAGAGCACTACTGACAATTATTTACAAAGAGATCCATAGGTTCATGAGGATTTGGACGCAGACACTTATTCCGCCAGCAATAATGATAATGCTTTATTTTGTTATTTTTGGAACTCTTATTGGAAAAAGAATTGGACAAATGGGAGGTTTTGATTATATGCAATTTATGATCCCAGGTTTGATCATGATGTCGGTCATAAGTAATTCATATTCAAATGTAGTTTCCTCTTTTTTTGGTCAAAAGTTTGCAAGAAGTATCGAAGAGCTATTAATCACTCCATTACCACACTATCTAATTTTGCTAGGTTGGGTTCTTGGCGGAGTGGCTAGAGGACTTTTAGTTGGAGCAATAGTAACCTTAGTATCTCTGTGGTTTTATGATTTATCAGTAAGTAACTGGACTTTGAGCATATTTGTAGTGATTTCTACATCTATTCTTTTTTCTTTGGGAGGATTTTTAAATGCTCTATTTGCAGAGTCGTTTGATGATATATCAATTATTCCGACTTTTATAATGCAGCCTTTGATTTATCTCGGTGGGGTTTTCTACTCTATTCAATTACTTCCTTCTTTTTGGCAGACAGTATCGCTAGCCAATCCAATTCTCTATATGATAAATGCTTTTAGATATTCTATTTTGGGAGCTTCAGACTTAGAAGCTCTTGGTTTTTCAATAAACTCTGCAATTTTTATGATTATAGGATTTATAGTTCTTTTTGCTTTTATTTGTTTATGGTTCCTTCACAAAGGCCGTGGTATCAGAACTTAGATAATGGTTAAAACAATCCTAGGACAAGATTCAGCTATTCCTTTGCAGTATGATCCTTCGATCCTCTCACCAATGAGCAGGTTAGATTCAAGAATAAAAACTGGTTTAAATGAATTTCAAGATTTTCATGGCAGAGATTTTTGGACTTCCTATGAAACTTCATGGCTGAATAAAGAAGGCATACCCCAAAATAAGATTCTCAATATCTCTTATGATTGCAATTCAAAATTTTTTGTGGAGTCAAAGTCTTTAAAGTTATATTTATATTCTCTTAACAACAAAAAGTTTAAATCTATAGATTCTCTAAGGAATCTAATAAAAGATGATTTAGAGAAAATATTGAAAACTGATGTTGATGTTGATTTGAATACGTTACCTAGATCAATTACAGACAGCTCAACTTCGATAGACGAAGAATATTTAGATAAGATAGATCCTTACCCGAATTCTCAAGTAATCCAACCAGGAGAAAGGGAATACACCAGCGAACATCTGTCATGTAGTCTTTTTAGAAGTTTATGTCCCGTTACCTCGCAGCCCGACTG
>Ga0208390_1000403_pt1 | contig 15488 bp, 17 predicted proteins | sample Knorr_S7_td_Surf_FD_185594 | JGI IMG/M metagenome (GOLD analysis project Ga0208390, IMG submission 185594) | Marine microbial communities from Southern Atlantic Ocean transect - Knorr_S7_td_SurfaceA_ad_6m_LV_A (SPAdes) (version 2) | ecosystem: Environmental > Aquatic > Marine > Oceanic | place...
TTTAATTGACTTTGAGAGCCATTTAAAAAACCCTTGCCAAATAATCCGCCTGAGCCAACGGCTATTTTTGATTGAACTATATTCCAGCCTGCTCCGTAAATATCAGCTTCGGGATTAAATAGAGTTAATATTCTTTGTTTTTGATAATCGTATAAACTCATCCAAATTAAAGGTAAAGATAGCGTGGCTAAAAATCCTCCAAAAAAGATATAAATCCAAGGAAAACCTGATATGACAACTGGCAATAAGCCAGCTAATAAAATAATAATAGAGGTCCCTAAATCAGGCTGAATAGCAACTAAATAGAAACAAATTAAAGTAACAAAAATTACAAGCCACATATCTTTCATTTTGGTCTTTAAATTTTTAGTTAGAAAGGACGCAGCAGAAATTGGTAAAATAAATCTCATTAGCTCTGAAGGCTGAAATGTGAATAAGCCTAAATCTATCCATCTACTAGTTTTAGAATTTTCTGATGGAAAAAATAAAACAATAACAAGAAGGAATAAAGCCGGCCAAAAACTATGCAAATAAAAAACTTCCATTTTTCTGAAATTTGAAAATGCTAAAAGTAGCATTCCTATAAGTCCTAAAAAAAAATAAGCGCCCTGCCTTATAGTCATCTCTAGTGAGTTACTAGAACTATAAATCATCGCCAATCCAAAAGAACAAAGAAAAATTATGCTAAATAAAATCCAATAATCAAATTGAGAAGAATTATTTTGACTTTTGTCGATTTTTAAATTTACAGAAAAACTTAACGGACTATTTCTCATTTTTTGAATATAAATTAATCGCTTTTCTGACAAGAGGTGCAGCCACAGCACTGCCGGATTCGCCATTTTCAATTATTGCTACTACAACTAATTTTGGATCTTCGACTGGTCCATATCCAACAAATAACGCATGATCTCTAAGTGACTCGTCTTCTCTAAGAAATTTATATTCAGTCTCACCAATACTCTTCACTTGAGCTGTTCCAGTTTTTCCTGCGATTCTAATATTTCTATCATAAATATTATTAGCCGTTCCGTTTGATGCCTCCACAACTCCTAACAGGGCTTCTTCTATTCTTTTCCAATTTTTTTTATCACTAAGAGATATATTTAATTTTGAAATTTTTTCCGTAGAATCGTTTCCAACTTTTTCGATAATTCTTGGCTTCACTATTTCTCCTTTGTTTGCCAACGCTGCATAAGCTAACGCAATTTGTATCGGAGTTGCCGTAATATAACCTTGTCCAATTCCCATATTTATAGTGTCTCCTTTAAACCATGCTTCGCCGATATATCCCAACTTCCATTTTCTTGATGGTAAAATTCCTTTAGCTTCATTTTCAGTCAATCCACTTTGCTTTCCATAACCAAATTTCTCCAAAAAAGGAGAAAGATTATTTATCGTAAGGTCATACGCTAAGGAGTAAAAATAAACATCTGATGATTCTACAATTGCTTTTTTCATATCGACATTTCCATGTCCACCCTCTTTCCAACCTTTATAAGGCCTCTCATCTCCTTCGACATAATACTCACCAGAATCAATAATTTGTTTTTCCCATGAAATCGTTTCAGCTTCCAAGGCAGCCATTCCCACAAAAGGTTTTAATGTTGATGCTGGAGGATATTGTCCTGATAAAGCTCTATTAAAAAGAGGGCTGTCTTTGTCAGCAAATAGGCTTTTTACTTCTTCATAATCATTAATTGTATTTAGCAAGTTTGGGTCATAAGTTGGAGAGCTTATAAGCGCTCTAATTAAACCAGTTTTAGGCTCAATGGCTACTAAAGCTCCTTTTCTGCCATTAAAATCAGAAAAAAGCTTTTTTTGAAGATCTAAATCAATCGATAGTTGTAAATCCTTTCCTTTTATAGGTGGTTCTAAAGAAATATTTCTAATTAATTTGCCATTTGAGTCTCTTTCCTGAATTCTGTAACCCATGTTTCCACGAAGGATTGAATCAAAATCTTTCTCGACGCCAGTCTTTCCAATTTTTAAACTTTTAAATTGTGACAATTCCGGATTATAAAAAATATCCTCTCTTGAAATATTTCCAACATACCCAATGACTGGAGCCATTACTTCCTTATGAATCACATTTCTAGAAAATGAAGAGATAATTTCGGCTCCTTTAATTTTTTTTAAATTAACACTAAGTTTTGCAATTTGTTTTTCATTCAAATCCTTAATTAAAATATATGGTTCATTAGGGCTTTTACCCGTTGCTCTGATATAAAAATCACTTTCGATTTTATTTAAATTCAATTCAAGCAAATCAGCAATTTGCTTTAAAAAAATCCTAGGATTTTCTATAAAGCTAGGATTAATTTCTAAATCTTGTTGGATATTATTTTCAACTAGCAGTGTATTTTTTGAATCAAAAATAAATCCTCTTTGGGGGATAATTTTTGATTGGTACAATCTATTTGATTCTGACTGAGTTTTAAATGTGTCAGAGTTAAAATACGAAAGGTTTAATATCTGCAAAAAAGCTAAAAAAAGTAAAATTAAAAAAGGGCTTAAAAAAATAATAATTCTATATGTTTCATTTGAATCTTTTTTATTATCAAAAATAGACATTACAGATTAGGGTCCCACAAACTTTCTAGATCGTATAATTCTCTTGCAGAGGATGACATGATATTTAATACAACTTCTCCTAAATCTATCAATACCCAATCTTTCGAACCTCTGCCTTCATATCCATAAACTTTAACTTTGTTTGTTTTTAAAACTTCGGTAATTTTTTTGGAAATTGCAGATATGTGGGGCTTGGAAGTGCCAGTAGTTATAATTAGTTGATCCGTAAAAGCATCAATTTTAGAAAGATCTAAAATTTTGGTATCGATAGCTTTTAATTCCTCTAAATTTTTTTCTAAAAGATTTTTTAGTTTTTTATCCATTTAGTTTTTATAAAGAGAATTTTTTTTAATGTACTCATAAACATCTGCATCTAAAATATCTTGCTTAAAATCTTGATTATTAATTGTTTTTCTAACATCACTTGAAGAAATATCAAGTAGAGAAGTTTCCAAAAAATTAATTTTTCCATGCCCGCTTAAAAAATCAGAATTTGATGAAGCAATATTTTTTTTGAAATCATCCAAATAACCTTCTAGAAAATCACAATTAGGTCTACTAACTACAATTAGAGAAGAAAGATTAAGTATCTCACTCCAATTCTTCCAGCTTTTGAAAGAGGCAAAAGCGTCATGCCCTAAAATTAAACTAAAATGTTGTTCTTTTCTATATTCGCTTCGATATTCCTTTAAAGTTTCAATGGTAAAAGAAACTCCTTTTTTTAAAGTTTCTCGATTATCTATGTAAACATTTTCAATATCTTTGAAAGCTATATTAAGCATTTCAATTCTTTTTTCTGAATCAATAAAATGAGAATCTTTGAAGACTGGATTCCCCGATGGCACTACAAATATTTTTTCAAAATCAATAATATTTTGAATATCTAACACTAATTTAGAATGTCCAATATGAACGGGATCAAAAGCTCCCCCGAAAATTCCTATGGTTTTAGACATTCAAATATTATTTTCTTAATTGACCGGATCCTTCAACAATGAATTTTTGACTTGTAAGACCCTCAAGACCTACTGGACCCCTTGCATGAAGTTTGTCTGTAGATATACCTACTTCAGCCCCTAAACCATACTCAAACCCGTCGGCATAACAAGTAGGTAAATTATGCATTACAGAACTAGAATCAACATTAGTCAAAAATATTTTTTTTGCAGAATCATCTTCGGTAACGATGCAATCTGTATGCCCAGAACCAAAATGATTTATATGGCTGATAGCTTCGCTAATACCGTCTACAACTTTTATAGAAAGAATCGGCTCAAGATATTCAGTTTTCCAATCTTCTTCGATTGCTAGGTTTATATTTATAATTTCATTAGTCTTTTCACATCCCCTCAATTCAACTTCGTATTTTTTAAACTCATCGAAAATCAGTGGCAAAAATTCATTTGCGATAGATTTAGCAACTAAAAGAGTTTCCATTGCACCACAAATTCCATATCTATAAACTTTGGCATTTAAAGAAATATCAATAGCTTTATTTAGGTCAGCATTTTCATCAACGTATACGTGGCATAATCCTTCATAATGTTTTAATACCGGAACCATAGAATTCTCTGCGATCACTTTGATCAAACTTTTTCCGCCTCTTGGAATTATCAAATCTACTTGATTTTCGGATTTGATTAATTGAGTTACTAACTCTCTATCTTGATTTTTTAATAACTGTATCGCTTTACTTGGCAAATCAACTGCAACAAGTCCATCAATCATACATTTTTCAATAGCTTGATTAGTCTCAGATGCTTCTGTTCCTCCTCTCAAAATGCAAGCATTTCCTGATTTCAAACAAAGCGCAGATGCATCAGCGGTTACATTTGGTCTAGATTCATAAATGATTCCAATCACTCCTAAAGGAACTCGCATTTTGCTAACTAAAAATCCTGAAGGAGATGTAGATTTATCTGTCATTTCTCCAACAGGATCATTCAAATCAATAACTTTTTTTAGTCCAGAAATCATTGAATCAATTCGTTTATCGTCTAGCTTTAATCTATCAATAAAGCTATCTTGTAAGTTTAAAGTGCTCGCAGCCTCCATATCTTTTTCGTTAGCAGCTTTTAAAGTTTCCCTACTGGAATCAATGCTTTCTGCGGCTTTTTTTAAAGATTCATCTTTTTGATTTTTAGAAGCGCTTCTAAGCTCTTCTTTTGTAGCTTGCGCACTATCTAAGATAGCTTTCAAATCAGAAATGTTATTTTTGTCTTTCATGTGAGGTATTATTGCAACTATTATAAGTCTTAGAAACAAAATTTGATGTTCGAGTTCAGTTCTATATTAGAATTTTTAGAAGAAAATCCAAACTGGATCAATTTAATGATGTTTCTTTTGGTTTTTGTAGAATCTTTAATCATTTTAGGTCTTTTTACACCGGCGACTCTTATCATTCCTGGCATAGGTGCGCTTGCAGCATCAATAAACATAAGTCCGGTTGTAATAGTCTTTTGGGCTTCTTTAGGAATGATTATGGGTGACACCGTAAGTTTTTTTATTGGAAAACTCGTTGGTAATAAAGTAGAAGATTGGATTCCTGAAAAATATCATCATTATATTTTTCAAGCCAGAAAATTTATGAAAAAAAGAGGGATGTTGAGTGTAGCTCTGGGAAGATTTGCCGGTCCTTTGAGATGTACCGTTCCTTTTATTGCCGGATCATTAGGAATGAAATCAAAATATTTTTTCCCAATCGAAGTTTTAGCCTCTCCAGCTTGGGCAAGTCTTTATGTTTTAACAGGTTATTTTTTAGGAGTCGTTTTCGTTGAGTACTTTACATACGTTTTAATAGCAATAATTATTATTGCTTCTGTATACACTGTTTATAAAGACCCTTTAAAATCAAGAAATTAGGCTATCCCGACACACCTCTATCTCTTCCCTCCCAATATGGAGCCCTTAATTCTCTTCTTAATACCTTTCCAGAGGGATTTCTTGGAAGCATTTCGATGAATTCAACTGACTTTGGACATTTATAAGAGGCTATTTTTGATTTGGTATAAGAAATTACGTCCTTCGCATTTAGAGAACTTCCCTCAGATAGAACGACAAAAGCTTTTGTAGATTCTCCCCATTTATCGTCAGGTACTCCAACTACGGCAGCGTCTAAAATTTCTTCATTACTCATCAGGGCATTTTCAACTTCAGCGGGATAAATATTTTCTCCGCCCGAAACAATCATATCTTTGACCCTGTCGTGAATGTATAAAAAACCTTCTTCATCCAAAAAACCTGCATCACCCGAATAAAACCATCCATCTTGGATAGACTTTTCAGTTGCTTCTGAATTGTTCCAGTAACCTTTCATATTTAAATCTGACTTTGTAATAATTTCTCCCACCTCGCCTTGATCAACTTCGTTTCCAGCATCATCAATTACCTTTATCTCAACTCCAGGGAGAGCCTTGCCACAAGATCTTAATTTATTCTTTTTAGGATCATGATCCTCAGATACCAAGCAAGTAATTGCTCCAGAAGTTTCTGTTAATCCATAAACTTGATAAAACCCACAATTCATTAATTTAATTGCATTTACCACTGTGTCTTCTGCAATAGGAGAAGCTCCATAAACAACAACTTTCAAGGAACTAAAATCAGTTTTTTCTGCGTTTGGATGTTGAAGCAAAAAAAGTATAACTGCCGGCACCCACAAAGTAAGTTCTATTTTTTCTTTTTCGACTAAATCAAGAATCAAACCTGGATCTACTTCTGGAATTATTAAATTATTGCAACCCTGCAAAAGTCCCCATATCCCAAAATTTGTTCCAGCAACATGATACACAGGCATACACACCATAGCTTTTGAACCTGAAGGGAAAGGGATAACTCCAATAGTATTGTCAGTAGCAGCATAAAAATTTTTATTAGTTAATTGCACTCCTTTGGGATGACCTGTTGTACCTGAAGTGTAAAGTTGGATTACGTCGTCATGTTCATCTGATGCAAGTTGGGGGTCAATGTCATCATTTTCATCTTTCCATTTGGAATAAATCATCCAATTCTTATTATTTCCTTCAAGACAAATAATCTGTTTTATAAAAGGTAACTTGGTTTCAATTTCTTCAATTATTTCAAAGAAATCCGGACTAACGAAAAGAATTTCACTTTTTGAATCTTCTAATACATAAGCGACTTCTTCTGCAGCGAGCCTCCAATTGACCCCAACTACTACGGCTTTTGATTTGAGAGCCCCATAAAAAATTTCAAAAAAATAATCTGTATTTTTAGCTAAGTAAGCGACTCTAGAATCTGGTTTTATTTGAAAGCTTAATAAACCTTGAGCTACACGATTCGCATTTGAATCAAGTTGAGCGTATGTTTGCTGTCTGTCTAAAAATTTTATTGCTATATCATCTGCAGATTCTTTGCATCGCCATCTCAAACTTTCTGCTAAAGAGTCTTGTAATTTTATATCCATTATTCTCTCACTTATTTAATCTCTACCTGATGAACCAAAGCCTTTAGTTCCTCTCTCTGTTTCTTCAAATTTATCCACAATTTGGAAAATTGGTGAAGCCACTTCTAGAAACATCATCTGGGCTATTCTATCTCCTCTATTTATTGTAAAAGAATTCTTCGATCTATTCCAAAGTGAGATCATAATTTCTCCTTGATAATCTGAATCTATCAAACCGATTAAATTACCTAAAACAATACCATTTTTATGACCTAGCCCTGATCTGGGCAATATGAAAGCAGCATAATCAGGATTACCTATATAAATAGAGAAACCAGTAGAAAATAAATAAGTTTCATTTGGTTCTAAAGTTATTGACTCATCTATATTTGTTCTTAAATCTAAAGCAGCGGATCCATCAGTATTAAATTTAGGCAAAGGTATATCGTCACCCAAATTTTTATCGACAATCTTGATTTGGATTTTGATCTTATTGATCTTTTCTGAAGTTTTTTCTGATTTTAAAAGATTTGAAATAAGATTCGGCAAAATAAAACCGATAACCCTTCTAAAAATCCACCTAAGCATTTAGAGATATTTTGCAATAAATTCAATGATACTTCTCGATAATTTCTTTTTTGAAATTTTCTCAATCTTTTTTTCAATTTTTTCAGTAATTAAATAAACTTCGTTTTCATCTGAGTCAAAACCAATCGAAGAGTCGGAAACATCATTTGCAATAATTAAATCCAAATTTTTTTCATTTAGCTTTTTTTTAGCGTTTTCTTTGATGTCTTGAGTTTCAGCAGCAAAACCAATTATTTTTAAGTCTCCTTTGTTCTTAGAAATAGATTTTAGAATATCTTTATTTTCGATAAATTCCATACTTAAATTATCTGTTTTCTTATCTTTTTTTATTTTCTGATTTTCAAATTTTTCAGGTTTAAAATCAGCAACTGCAGCTGTCGAAATAAAAAAATCAAAATTATTTATGACTTTGTTTACTTCTTTAAACATTTCATCTGCAGATTCAACATCTATTCTTTCTATTTCATCAGGTGTTTTTAAACTGACTGGACCGCTAATCAAACTAACAAGACCTCCCTCGTCTCTTGCAGCCTCTGCGATTGAAAAGCCCATTTTTCCGGAGCTTCTGTTGGAAATATATCTAACAGGGTCTATTTTTTCGCGTGTTGGGCCTGCAGTAATTAATATTTTTTTTCCTGCCAATAGGCCTTCTGAAAAGTTTGTCGCTACTTCACTGACAATTTCTTGAGGTTCAGACATTCTGCCATAACCTTCGTCGCCACAGGCCTGTTCGCCAGAATTGGGTCCAATCGGAATAAAATTACTTTTCTTTAAAATTTGATAATTTTTTTGTGTTCTTGAATCAGCCCACATGGCTTGATTCATGGCGGGTGCAAAAAATATTTTAGATTCTGCCGCTAAGCAAACTGCAGTCATTAAATCGTCTCCTTTGCCGGCAGCTAATCGTGAAATTGAATTAGCAGAACATGGAGCAATGAGAATAACGTCACTCCACTTAGCTAATTCTATATGGCCCATCGCAGCTTCAGCCTCAGTGTCTAAAAGATCAGCATGAACTTGATTTCCTGATAAGGCTTGCATAGTAAGGGGCGTAATGAATTCCTGTGAAGCTTTTGTCATTAAAACCCTTACGTTTGACCCAGCTGTTTTGAATAGTCTAATGATCTCTGCTGCCTTATAAGCAGCTATTCCACCAGTTACACATAAAAGTATATGTTTGTTAGCTAGTTGTTTCATTTAACTCCGAATTATACTCTAGATAGGTTTCAAAGAAGTTTAGATTCTGGTATAAAACAACACCTTTTAGAGGTTTTTATGAGTAAACAATGTCAAGTAACAGGTAAAATTCCAATGTCTGGAAATAACGTCTCCAAAGCAGTTAATAAAACTCGTAGGAGATTTATGCCTAATCTTCATAAACATAGGTTTTGGGTTGAATCTGAAAATCGTTATGTAACGCTTAACATTTCAACAAAAGGTCTTAGAATTATAGATAAAAAAGGGATAGAAAAAGTATTGGAAGATATTAGAGCTAGAGGAGAAAAAATATGAGAGAAAAAATAAAATTAGTATCTTCAGCAGGAACTGGTCATTTTTATACTACCGATAAAAACAAAAGCAGCACACCTGATAAAATAGAAATCAAAAAATTTGACCCAAAAATAAAAAAACACGTCCTTTATAAAGAAGAAAAAATTAAATAAAGTGTCTGGCATTTATCTTGCCTCTAAATCTCCGCGACGCAACGAGATTTTAAAATCATTAAAGGTAGAATTTGAAGTTCTGAATTATTATCACGAAGAATCTGCCCCATTTGAAAATGAATCAGCCTATGACTTTGTAGAGAGAAATACTAAAGAAAAGTCATTATCTGCATTTGCTTACCTTCAAGAAAATCAAAAAAAAATTCTTCCTGTTTTGACCGCAGATACAATTGTAAGTATAGGTGACAAAATTTTAGGAAAGCCAGAAAATAAAGATCACGCTATCTCAATGCTTTTAGAGCTTTCTGGACAGTCTCATGAAGTTATTTCTTGTGTTTCCTTAGGCATTTTAGATGACTCCGAATTTGATACTGTGAATTTCAACATGAATATTGTAGAGACCAAAGTATTTATGAAAACACTCACAGCATATGAGTGTTCAAAATATTGGGATACAAGAGAACCTTTAGATAAAGCCGGGAGCTATGGGATTCAAGGAATTGGAGCAACTTTTATTGAAAAAATCGTAGGCAGTCATTCCAATGTTGTGGGCTTGCCTATTTTTGAAACTTGTAAAATTTTAGATGACTTAAAAATTAATTATTGGCTTTCTAAATAATTAAAAAGAATTTTCTTGATTGCTATAAAATTAATTGATGAAATTAATTAGTTACATCAGTTCTCTAATTATAGGCGCATCACTAATTTTAGTATTTGAACCTTTTAATTTCTGGTTTTTAACTTTTTTTATTCCTCTTTCCCTTTATTTCTTAATTAAAGATCATGATATTAAAAGTTCTTTTTACCTTGGTTGGTTTTTTGGATTTGGATTATGGTTGATAGGAATTTTTTGGATAGAAAATAGTATTTATTTTTATGGAGGGGCTACTAAGTCTGTATCTTACTTTTTAGTTATTTGCCTTTCTGCCTTTTTAGCTTTACTGAATGGTATTTTTTTTGGGATATTTGCTTATTGCAAAACAAAAACTAATTTCGATATTTTATTTTTATTTCCTTCGATATGGGTAGGCTCAGAATGGATTAGAGAATTTTTATTATCTGGATTCCCCTGGTTTTATCTAGGCTATACAAGTTTAGATAATTTCTTTTTTTCTGGTTTTATTCCGATATTTGGAGTTTTCGGAATGAGTTTTATTTTAATATTTATTCCAGCCCTAATTTTTGTTTTAGGTGAAAGTCTTATATCAGGCCGTCAAAAAAATATATCTCTTATCTATTTAACTATTTTTTCTTTATTTTTAATTGCGTCTTTTTCATCCTATAAGGTTGAGTGGACGACTAAGAAAGATGAGGTAAATATTGTGATTATTCAACCCAATATAAGCATTGAAGAAAAATGGAGCTTTCAAGGAGAAAATGAATCAATAAATCTGTTTAAATCAAAAATTAAAGAACATTCAGTTAAGTCAAAAGATAAAGATATTTTATCAATAATTTTTTGGCCTGAAGTTTTTTTGCCCGGGCTGAGTTCCAAGTATACGAAAGTCATTGACGAACTAGAAATTTATATTTCTGAGTCTAATTTTGCTTCTATTTTTGGAATTTTATCAAAAAGTAATAACGAAGAAGGTGTGAGTAATTCTTTAATGTCCTTGGGAAAATTAAATGGCAAATTTGATAAACAAAAGTTAGTGCCATTTGGAGAATATGTCCCTTTTACCATTTTTGATTCATTTTTTAGCTTTTTTAACTTCAATCGACCAAATGTAGTTTCTTCAGATAACAATGTTTTAATAAATTCAAAAGATCTAAACATTTCCTCTGCTATTTGTTATGAAATAGCCTATCAAGATATTTTTCTTAAACATGGTAAACAAAGTAATTTATTATTTAATGCTAGTAATGACAATTGGTTCGGAGACACTATTGGGCCTTATCAACACTTGCAGATTGCAAGATATAGAGCAGCAGAAAATAGAAAGCCTTTAATTAGAAGTACAAGCACTGGTGTAAGTGCTCTAATAAACAAATTTGGCAGTGTTGTTAAAAGTATTGATATAGATAACTTAGAACAAAAAGTCAGTAACTCTCAACAAATAGAATCTATAATTTTTACTAGAAGCGGACACACTCCGTTTATAACTTTTGGTAAGTGGCCTTCAATTTTTTTTATTTTAATCCTTATATTTGGGTCTTTTTTTAATAAAATGTTAAGAAATGAAAAAGATTAGGTTTTATATTGTCTCTTGCTTATTAGTAAGCTGCACAATTACTCCAAATTTTGAAAAATACTCAATGATAGATCCAAATAATTTTAGTAAGTTAAATAAAAACAAAACACATATTTTGATAAATCTTGATAGTCAGACTCTTTTTTTAAAAACTAGGAATAAAGAAAAAGAATACCCCATCTCTTCTTCTGCATTTGGTATTGGAAATATAGAAAATAGTTTTAAAACTCCTCTAGGTGCTCATGTAATTTCTGAAAAAATTGGAAAAAAAATGCCAAAAGGCGCAGTTTTCAAAGGCAGAGTCTGGACTAATGAAATAGCCAAAATCATAGAAGACCCCATAGACATACCAGAAGATGTCATAACCTCAAGAATTTTATGGCTCGATGGTTTAGAGATAGGGAGAAATAGAGGTGGTATTGTTGACTCTAAATCAAGATACATTTACATTCACGGCACTGCTGAAGAGGGCTTGATTGGACAGCCGGCATCTTTGGGTTGCATAAGAATGCTCAATGATGATGTTATAGAAATCTTCAACAAGGTAAGGGTTGGAACACAAGTATTGATTTTTTCTAATAAGGAACCATATAAAATATTATGAAATTAATAAAAATTATTTCTCTAAATTTAATTCTTTTTTTTACTTGTTTAGTTTTTTCTGAATCCAGCGAAATTAACAGTGATTGTCCCGAATTGCTTGATCACGAACTTAGAGTTTTGGACTCAAATAAAACCGAAAATCTATGCAAATACAAAGACAAAGTAATTTTAGCAGTTAACGTTGCAAGTAGATGTGGCTTTACTTATCAGTACGAAAGTTTACAAGCTTTATATAAAGAATATGCAGAAAAAGATTTTGTAATTTTAGGATTTCCATCAAGAGATTTTATGTTTCAAGAATTTAGCGATGAAGGAGATGTTAAAGAGTTCTGTAGTACAAATTATGGAGTTTCTTTCCCTCTTTTTGCTACTTCAAGTGTTACAGGTAGCAAAGCTAATTCGTTTTATAAGCAAATATTCAAAATATCTGGTTCAGAACCATCATGGAACTTTACTAAATATTTAATTTCCAAAGAAGGAAATGTAGTTAACACTTTCTCTAGCAAAGTAGAGCCAAATAGCCCAGAAGTTATAAAAAATTTAGAATTGCTTTTATAAGCACCTTGCCTCAGAAGAATCAGCGCTAATAACTTTATCTGCTTTTCTTGTAGCAAAAATTCCGTTATCCACAACTCCAGGAATTCTGTTTAATCTAATCTCGGTTTCGTAAGGAACATCAAAATTCAAATTAATTACGTCTATTATTTGGTTTCCATTATCCGTAACAAATCCTACTCGATATGTTGGCTTTCCTCCCATTGCGACAATTTGTCTAGCAACATAGCTTCTAGCCGAAGGTATAACTTCAATTGCTAGAGGAAAAGCTCCTAATTTTTTTACAATTTTACTGTCATCAATAATGCAAATAAATTCTCTTGAAGCTGCAGCAACGATTTTTTCTCTTGTATGTGCACCTCCCCCACCTTTTATCAATTCAAATTTATCATTAACTTCGTCTGCGCCATCAACATATAGATCTGGTCCTCCAACATCATTTAATTCTGAAATTTCAAACCCCTCAGATCTTAAAATATCACTACTTGCTTCAGAACTAGAAACCAAAGCTTTTATTTCTGGCTTTTCTTTTTTAATAATTTCAATAAAACAGTTTGCCGTAGAGCCTGTGCCAATACCCAAGATAAAATCCTTGTGAAACTTATTTTTGACGAGCTCGTAGGTATAAGAAGCTACTAATTCTTTTGATGTCATTTATGCTTAGTTTAATTTACTGGAACTTAATATATCTAAAAGTATAATGCTTTGCTCCTGTTATCACTATGAATAAATATAGCAAAAAGTACTTAGACAAAATATCTTCATCTAAAGTTTATGATGTCGCAATAAAAACTCCTATTACAAAAGCAGAAAGTGTTTCTTCACAATTTTCAAACAAAATATACTTAAAAAGAGAAGATCTTCAGCCTACACACTCTTTTAAGATTAGGGGTGCATATAATAAAATTTCTTTTTTGGTTGAACGAGAAAAAACAAAACATGTAGTTACTGCCTCAGCCGGAAACCATGCTCAAGGTGTTGCCTATTCTGCTAAAAGCTTAAAAATTAAGTCGACCATTTTTATGCCGAAAACGACTCCCTCAATAAAGGTTGAATCTGTTAAAGGTTATGGCGCAAAAATTGTTCTAGTAGGAGATAATTTTGATGAAGCTTTAGAGGAATCTTTAACTTTTTGTAAAATCAAAAACTTGCCCTTTATTCATCCATTTGATGATCCATTTGTAATTGCAGGACAAGGAACAATTGGAAAAGAACTTTTAGATCAATTCAATAAAAAAATTGATATTATTTTTATTGCAGTTGGAGGTGGCGGTTTAATTTCTGGCATGGGCGCATATATTAAAACTGTTGATCCAAAAATAAAAATAGTTGCTGTTGAAGCTGCAGACGCCGCAGGTCTTAATAGCTCTTTGAAAGCAAATAGAAGAGTAAAACTCAAAGAAGTGGGTTTATTTGCTGATGGAGCAGCTGCTAAACAAATCGGTAAGCATAATTACAAATTAATTACTGAATGGATTGATGATTCTATAACTGTCAGTACCGACGAAATTTGTGCAGCTGTAAAGGACACTTTCATTGATACTCGCACTATTCCTGAACCAACTGGGGCTTTAGCTCTAGCAGGATTAAAAAAATATGTAATAAACAAAAAGATAAAAAATAAAAATTTAATTGCGACTTACTGCGGATCTAATCTAAATTTTGAATCTCTTGCTCATATTGTTGAAAGATCAAAAATGGGTGAGAAGAAAGAGATGATTTTTGGAATAAATATTCCTGAAAAAAAAGGAACATTCAGAAAATTATGTAAATCTATAGGTCAAAAAAATATTACTGAATTTAGCTATAGACTAGACAAAACGCAGGAAGCAAAAATTCTTCTTGGATTAGAATTTAATAAAGGAGAAAAAGAAAAAAATTCCTTTATTAAATCTATGAAACTCAAAAAATATAAAATCACCGATTTAAGTGATGACGAGATATCTAAAGTACATTTAAGATACATGTCAGGTGGAAGAGCTCCTGAACTATCAAATGGAGAAACGGAAGAAGTTTTTAAAGTTGACTTTCCTGAAAGGCCCGGTGCCCTAATGCAATTTTTAGATTTATTGAAGGATAAATGGAATATCTCGCTTTTTCATTATAAAAATCAAGGATCAATCTATGGTGGCGCTTTAGTTGGGTTTTCTATTAAAAGCTCACAATTGAATAAACTCAATAAAGACTTATTGAATACAGAATATCCTTTTACGAGAGTTTCAGAAAACGCTGGTTATAAAGCGTTTTTAAAGTAACCTTCAGGAGTTATCAACCTGCCTAATTTAAAATCATGTGGTTCGATGTCGAATTCGTCTAAAATTTGAAATTCGTACCCTAAACCCAAGCATTTATTTGAGTTAATTTCTGCTAAGGAATTGTCATAAAATCCCCCACCAAATCCTAATCTGTAAAGATTTTTATTTATAGCTCTGAAAGGTACTAATATTAAATCTAGCTCATTTATATCTAAGGGATTCATATTTTTTGAAGGTTCGAGGATACCAAATCTATTTTTAGTAAATTTATCGGTTTTTAAATATTTAAAAAAATTTAATTTTTTATTATTTTTATCTTTTGGTAGTTTTGGTAAGAATATTTGAATTCCTGCCTTCGTTAAATAATCATTCAGATATACTGTGTTCACTTCATTTTGGAGTGAAAAATAAGACCCTATTTTTTTATACTTTTTGGTATCTACGAATTTTATAAAGTTACTTAAAATTCTATCGTCGAAATTTTTTTTTTCTTTTGCTGATAAGTTGGCGAAACACTTATTTACAAGATTTCTAGCTTCTTTTTTAGTCATTGCTCAAGGCTTTCCCAAGTTACCGCTATTGAATTTCCCTGAACCGAAAGTTCAGGTCGGGAAGAATCTCTTTCCATCAGGCTGCCCTAATGGGCGCTCAA
>Ga0208390_1000406_pt1 | contig 15416 bp, 17 predicted proteins | sample Knorr_S7_td_Surf_FD_185594 | JGI IMG/M metagenome (GOLD analysis project Ga0208390, IMG submission 185594) | Marine microbial communities from Southern Atlantic Ocean transect - Knorr_S7_td_SurfaceA_ad_6m_LV_A (SPAdes) (version 2) | ecosystem: Environmental > Aquatic > Marine > Oceanic | place...
GCAGCTCTAAAATTTGTAGGATGAGTTGTATGATCAGCTGATTGAACCTGTGTCATAACTAAATCATGTCCATGAGGATTAGAATAAGTTTGTACTGGAAGTAACAAACAGTCTGAACTACCACCTTCAGCCTGAAGGGTAGATGAACCATCAAATGACCAATCTGGCGGGGTATCATCTTCAGTAGCTTTAACTTTGCTACGCATATTAGCTTCTGGTTCGTAGCCGTCTAACCAGATATATTCATAAGTTTTAAAATCTGACATTATGTCTCCTAAATTTATTTGTCGATTTATAATAATATCAAACAGAGTGGTAAATTCTAGTGCATTTTTTGCTCTTTTTAAATACAATAATTGCACTATTATAGATCAATTGATCATAAAATCGTAAATTAAATTCAAATATCTTTCAAAACCTTCGAATTGATGAATACCATTTTTTTCAATAATTACTAATGACTTTCTAAAAAAATTTATTGTTAATTTTTGATCGAGTACTTCATCACCTAGCTGAACCAAACAAAAATGGTTCATTGGAAAATTTAAATCATTAAATTTAAGATCCAATAATTCTTGATAATTAGATTCTGTAAATTTATATTTTTCTTTAGTTTGATAATTTGAGTGTTCTCCAATAATATCCTTCATGAACTCAAGATGTTCTGGAACAACGGGATTGATCAACACATTTTTTAAACCGTAAATGTTTCCTAAATAAGAGGAATATAATCCACCAAGGGAACTTCCGATAAGTGATATTTCTTTATTTTCTTTTTCAATTATTTCTTTTAAAAGATTTATGGAATCTTTAGGAGAAATTGGAAGGTTTGGAACTATTAAATTTTTCTTGTCTTGATTTGATAAAAATTTTTTAAATGTTATTGCTTTGGTAGACTCCGGTGAGCTATTAAAGCCATGAAGGTATAAAAGTTTCAATTGATTGACCTTCCTCTACGCATAAATTTAAAAAATCTTTTGTGAATGTATTCCATTGCAATCTTTCATCTTTTAAAAAACCAAATTTAAAACTTGTCTGAAAGATTTCTAATAAGCTCACATGGAAATTTTGAAATCTTGTTACTTCCACTAGCTTAGCCTCATGATAAATTCTCAAGTTTAATTTGAGAGTTTTTTTATTAATAGGAGATTTCATTAAAACTTCCAAGTTTGAAGTATAGTCTGACATTTTTTTTAATTTAAATTTAACTTCAGAGGTATTTTTATTTTTATCGTTGACTACTGGAAGATTAAAAACAAAGTTTTTATCTCCCTTGATGTTAGGAATTAGTTTGGTAAGAAGTAAAAAATTCGTAGCTTGAAGAAATTGAAGCTCTTTTAATTTTCTGTATTCCGTTTGATACATTTTAAACATTCTATTTAAATTTCTTAAAAAGTAACTATCTTTAAAATTTTCATTATTTGAATATATCTAAAATTTAATTACTTTAGTCTAATGCCTAACTTACTTTTTTTTCAAATCAGTCATAAGATGCCCATAGCACATTAGCAACAGTTGATCTATAAGGCTTCCAAATTTCGCTAAGGTTCCTCATTTCTTCTTCAGTAGGTCTGGCATCAAAGCGCTTTATTTTTTTTACTGCCATTTGAAGACCAAGATCTTTCACGGGCCATATATCAGGCCTATCCAAAGATGCAAGCATGTAGCATTCTGCTGTCCATTCTCCTATCCCCTTGATTTTTATGAGATTTTCTTTCAATAATTCGTCATCCATTTTATGTAATTTATAAAAACTAATTTCCTTATTTTTTATAGATTCAGCGAGAATGCGACAGTAAGAAATTTTTTGTCTGCTCAATCCAGTTTCTTTTAGAATTTTGTCAGATAGTTTCAAAAATTCTTCTGGGCTAAACCTATTCAATTTCTTTTTAATTCTTAAAAAAATTGCTTTTGCTGAAGCAACAGATAATTGTTGTTCTGTTATGAGTCTTATGAGTCCTTCAAAACCTTTAGGACGTTTGAATTTTCTGAAGTTGCAGTTTTCAAGGAATAGCATCTCTAAATCTTTATCTTTTTCTATTAAATAAAAAATCTCCTTTTTTAATTGATGAGATTTAAGATGTTTTAAACGGGAGTAATTTTTTTGCATCTTCAAGGTAATAATTAATATGACGTTCTTCTTTATTTACAAAATCTTCTATAGCCTCCCTAAATCTTTCGTCAGCAATCCAGTGGGCAGAATAAGTTTCTGTGGGGGAAAATCCTCTTTTAATTTTATGTTCCCCTTGTACACCAGGATCAAATTTTTGTAGTTTATTTTTTATACAATAATCTATTCCTTGGTAGTAGCAACATTCAAAGTGAAGACAATCAAACTCTTCAATGCAACCCCAATACCTGCCGTATAGATTTTTGTTGTCTCTAAAAAAAAGAGAACCTCCAACCATTTCATCTGTACTTTTCTTTTTTGCAAAAACTATAACCAAGTTTTTAAATAGAGTTGGTGGGAAGTTTAAAAAAAATTGTTTGGTAAGATAACCAGAAAAACCACTTCGCTTGATATTTGTGGATAAATAAAATTTATAAAATTTATTTAATAAATCATAACTTAGGTTCTCTCCAGAAAACGTCTCTAATATCAAATCTTGTTTTTTTATCTTGTCTCTTTCTTTTTTAACATTTTTTCTATGTCTTGCTCTAAATGAACTTATATAGTCTTCAAAACTTTCAAAATTTTTGTTGAACCAAATAAATTGCGCATTCTTTCTGATACTCAAATTTGAATCATCATAAAAATCAACTTCTTCTTCCATAGGAAACAAAATATGCCATGAGGAAATATTATTTTTAGCAGCAATGCTTTTTACTCCTTCTTTAATCATCTCAAATAGTTCTTTTTTATTTTCTCCCTCTTTAATTAAAAATCTTGGGCCAGAAGCTGGAGTATGAGGGATCGAGCTTACTAATTTTGGATAGTAATCTAAGCCGTGTTGATAAAAAGCATTAGCCCAGGAATGATCAAATACAAATTCTCCTTGGGAATGACTCTTTAAGTAAAGGGGCATAGCGGCGAGAAGAGAATTATCCTTGGATACTGTAATATGAAGCGGAATCCAGCCTGTTTTAGCTCCTACGCAGTTAGTGTTTTCTAGCAATTGAAGAAAATCATGCTTCAAAAATGGATAATTTATGTCATTTAGGAGTGAATTCCACTCGTTTTTAGAAATCTCCTCAATGGAATTATGAAAACCTATTTTCATTAAATTAGAGCGTCCACAAAAAAAGATAAAAACATAAATAGGCCTAAATTATTATTTTTTCTAAAAAAATTAAAACTGGAATTGGGGCTAGTGAAATCAGTCTTAAAAAAAATAAAAAAGAAAAAAATTATAGTAACAAAAAAGAGTAAAAAAAATGAATTACTATCAGTATTTAACAAACCTATATAACCAAAAAGTAATAATCCTATTAGACCAAAAACAAGGATAGATGACTTTTCGAAACCCTCAAAAAAAATAGCAGCACTACCAATACCTAGAATCTTATCGTCCTTTCTATCTGAAATAGCATAAGAAGTATCATAGGATAAAATCCAAAAAAAATTGGCTAGCATTAAAATCAGACATTCAATGGTTATAGAATTTAAGGTTGCAGCAAAAGCTATTGGAATGCCCCCAGAGAAAGTTATCCCTAAAATTAACTGGGGAAGATTTAAAAACCTTTTTGAAAAAGGATATAGAACAATCAAGAACATAAAAACCAAAGAGATATATAAAGATAATAAGTTGAGCTGCGATAAAAGAACGAGAGCCAAACTAATTAAAAAAAAAGTTAAAAGCAGGGCTTCTTTTGACGAAACTTTTCCGGCAGCAATAGGCCTTGATACTGTTCTTTGTACTTTTGCATCAATATCTTTATCAATTAAGTCATTAATTACACAACCGGCTGATCTCATCACCAACGCTCCTAAGCTAAAGATAACGAAAAGTCGCAAATTGACATCACCACTGGAAGCCACAAGAAGAGCAATTAACGTTGGCCATAATAGAAGTAAGGTGCCAATGGGTTTATCCAAACGCATTAAGTAAAAATAGTTTTTCAATCTTTCAGTCACACTGATATATTATTCAAAAATTAATAACCTTACAGATATTTATTATGGAAGATTTTAGAAAATGGGAGTGCATTGTCTGTGGATGGATTTACGATGAAGCTGAGGGCTTACCTGAAGAAGGTATTCCTCCAGGAACTAAATGGGAAGATGTGCCTCACGATTGGGTCTGTCCTGATTGTGGAGTAGGCAAAGAAGATTTCGACATGATTCCAGTAGAAGGCTCTGGAAAGAGTTATTAATGTCCTATACAACAAGAATTTTGTTATCAATGTTTCTGGGGATCTTTTTTGGTTCTCTAATTAATAATCTTTTTTTAGATTACAGCTTAGTAGTATTTTCAATAGAAATTTTTAGTGCCTTGGGGACAATATTTATTTCATCATTAAAATTAATGGTGGTTCCTTTGGTGTTTTTTTCTCTCGTAACTGGAGTTGCACAAATCACTGACTCGTCTAAGTTGGGTTCAATAAGTATCAAAGCAATATTTTTATACTTAGCCACAACTTCGATAGCTATTTCGTTAGCTTTATTTTTTTCAAACTTTATTAACATAGGCAGTGGAGCTGGACTAATATCTGAAGCAAAATTTGTTACACCTACTCCCCCCTCATTAAAAGAAGTATTCGTAAATATCTTTCCAACAAATCCAATTGCAGCAATGGCAAATGGAGAAATGCTTCAAATAATTGTTTTTTCCTTATTAGTTGGGTTGGGGGTTAAATCATTATCTTCTTCTGAAAATTTAATTAATTTTTTTGTTTCTGGAAATAACTTGATGCTAAAAATCGTTGAATTAATTATATGGTTTGCACCCATAGGTATATTTTGTTTACTTACCGATATCTTCTCTCAAATAGGCTTTTCTATAATTTATGATCTAGCTGGCTATTTCTTTTTGTTAATAGCAGTCCTAATGTTTCATGGAATATTTGTGTATAGCTTTTTTCTTTATTTTTTTACAGGACTTAATCCAATCGTTTTTTATAGCAAATTAAAAGAAGTAATTCTTTTTGCTTTTAGTACTTCATCTAGTAGCGCAACTATGCCGCTTACTTTAAAAACAGCTAAAGATAAACTTGGAGTTGATCAATCTGTTGCTTCTTTTACTATCCCCTTGGGAGCAACAATTAATATGGATGGAACGGCAATAATGCAAGGAGTTGCCACCGTTTTTATTGCGCAAGTTTATGGAATTGATTTGACTATGACTGACTTCCTTATGGTGATTCTCACAGCAACACTTGCTTCGATTGGAACAGCAGGTGTGCCTGGTGTAGGTTTAATAATGCTTGCAATGGTGCTGCAACAAGTAGGGTTACCTGTAGAAGGTATCGCGCTAATTATAGGAGTTGATAGATTGCTAGATATGGTGAGAACATCTGTAAATGTTTGCGGTGATTCAATGATCGCCTGTTTAATTTCCTCTAGTGAAAATAACTTGAGTCAGGAAATTTTTTATGGTGATAGGTGAAATCAAATTCATGAAAAATACTTTGATTTCTGATAAATTATTTTCATCTTTTAGGAGAAAATCATGGAATTAAATCTTATCCTTCCGCCTTTATTAGGCATCTTTGGCTTAGTTGTTGCTTTGCTCTTATTTGCGCTTGTTATGAAGTACGATGGTGGTACGGACGAGGTAAAGAAAATCGGGGATCAAATCCATTTAGGAGCTATGGTTTTCATGAGAAGAGAATATTCTTATCTAGCATTATTTGTCTCTGTACTAATAGTTTTATCATATATTTTTCTTGGGTTTAATACGGCTTTGGCTGTCACAGCCGGAGCGCTTTCTTCTTCATTAGCTGGATGGTTGGGTATGTTTGCAGCTACAAAAGCTAATGTAAGAACTGCAACAGCTGCCAGCAAAGAAGGAGCTCAATCGGCATTATCTGTAGCTTTTTATGGAGGTTCTATTATGGGTCTGTGTGTGGCTTCTTTAGGCCTTGTTGGACTCGGTGGTTTGTATTTTTATTTTGGCGGTGACCCCGAAACTGCTAGAGCAATTGAAGGTTTTGGGATGGGGGCTTCATGTGTTGCCTTGTTCTCTAGAGTAGGGGGAGGAATTTATACTAAAAGTGCTGATGTTGGAGCTGATCTAGTTGGGAAAGTTGAGGCAGGTATTCCTGAAGATGATCCTCGAAATCCCGGAGTTATAGCAGACAATGTGGGAGATAATGTTGGTGATGTAGCAGGTATGGGTTCAGACATATTTGAATCATATTGCGGTTCTATGATTGCTTCAATTGCTATAGCAGCAACTATTGATGATACTGGAATGATGGCTCTTCCTTTAGCACTAGCTTCGTTAGGGTTACTTGCTTCTATTTTAGGAATTTTGATTGTAAGAGTATTTTCTAAAGCTGATCCTGGAACTGCATTAAGAACTGGGACCATGGGATCTGCAGTATTATTTGTAATAGCCGCTTATTTCCTAATACAGCTGCTCCTAGATGAAAATGCTTTTTATACTTGGTTGGCTGTCCTTTCAGGAGCAGTTGGGGGAGTGCTGATTGGTCTAATTACAGAGTATTACACAGGTTCTTCTCCAGTAGAAAAAATTGCTAAGTCAGGGGAAACGGGACCAGCTACAGTTATGATCACTGGTTTGTCTGTTGGAATGCAGTCAGTAGTGCTACCTATATTAATTTTAGCTTCCATAATATTGGTTTCAACCAGTTTAGTAGGGCTTTATGGTGTAGGAATTGCTGCTGTAGGAATGTTGGCTACTGTCGGAATAACTATGGCAATTGATGCTTATGGACCTGTCGCAGATAATGCAGGTGGAATAGCTGAAATGTCTGGAATGGGAAGTGAAACAAGAGAAATTACTGATTCATTAGATGAACTTGGAAATTCTACCGCAGCGATTGGAAAGGGATTTGCCATTGGAGCAGCTGCACTTGCTGCCTTAGCTATTATTGCTGCTTTTGTTGAAACTGTTTCTCATAATAATGAGCAATTTGAATTGGTCTTATCTGATCCTCAAGTTTTAGTAGGTATGTTTATTGGTATATCCATTCCTTTTTTAATTTCTTCTATAACCATGACTGCAGTAGGGGATGCGGCGTTTGACATGATTAATGAAATCAGGAGGCAATTTAGAGAAATTCCAGGTCTTCTGGAAGGAAACGCTGAACCTGATACTGCTAGATGTGTAGACATTGCAACATCGGCTGCTCTTAAAAGAATGTTATTGCCGGGAGTAATTGCTGTTGGTGCTCCAGTAGTAGTTGGGTTTGGTTTAAGTCCTGAGTCTCTAGGAGGAATGCTCGGCGGAGGATTGATTGGATGTGTTTCAATGGCTTTAATGATGGCTAATGCTGGAGGCGCTTGGGATAATGCAAAAAAATTCATAGAAAAAGGTAATCTTGGTGGAAAAGGTACCGATACCCATTCAGCAGCAGTAGTTGGTGATACTGTGGGAGACCCATTTAAAGACACTTCTGGGCCTTCTATGAATATTTTAATTAACGTAATGGCAATAGTTAGCTTAGTTATTTCTCCTCTTTTATAAAAAAATTATTTTTATAAGAACTCTATTGAGCAGCAATTAAATTTTCTTTTTTGCCTATCCACCTGCGCATCAGAAGATCAACTAATTCAGAATTTCCTTCAAGCTCTTTAGCCAGTTCTTCTGATTTGTCCAAGAATTGAGCATCTCTTATAAGGTCCGCAATTTTTAATTCCATCCCTCCCGATTGTCTAGTTCCTAAAATTTCACCTGAGCCTCTTATTTTCATGTCTATTTCAGAGATTTTAAATCCGTCATTAGTTTCCTTCATCGCAGTCATTCTTGCTTCGGCAGTTTCTCCAAGGTTACCTTCATAAAGAAGTATGCAATGGGCTTGCATGTCAGGACCTCTTCCCACTCTCCCTCTTAGTTGATGCAACTGAGATAGTCCAAGTCTTTCAGCATTTTCAATAATCATTAAACTAGCATTTGGAACATCCATACCTACTTCAATGACCGTAGTACAAACGAGCACGTCAATCTTCCCATTTCTGAACTCTTCTATAACCTTATCTTTTTGATTTTTTGGTAATTTGCTATGGACTAAACCAACTTTTAGATTTTTACTATTTTCTTCTAACCATTTTTTTGATGATTCTGCGGTTTGGACATCCAAGTTCTCAGATTCTTCGATCATAGTGCATAACCAAAATGCCTGATTTCCATTTTCACATATAATTTCTAAACGTTCGATTAACTCGTCTCTTTTTTTATTTGACATAACCGAAGTAGAAACTGGATTTCTACCAGGAGGCATTTCGCTTATTTTTGAAACGCTTAGGTCTGCAAACATAGTCATTGCCAAGGTTCTTGGAATCGGAGTAGCAGTCATGAAAAGCTGATGAGGCATTATGCCTTTTGCAGTTTTCTGAAGTATTTCAAACCTTTGCTTAACACCAAATCTTTGCTGTTCGTCTACAACTACCAAAGCTAGATCCTTTAAGGAAACTCTCTCTTGAAAAACAGAATGTGTGCCAATTAGGATCTTTGTTTTGCCAGTTACTAATCCCTTATTAATTTTTTCCCATTCGTTCTTTTTTGTTTTTCCAGTCAAAAGCGCTATGTTTATATCTTCATTTTTCATCCATAAAGAAAAATTTTTAAAATGTTGTTCCGCCAGAACTTCTGTTGGACAAAGTAAAACCGTTTGAAAATTATTTTTTGCTACAGACAACATTGAAGCGGCTGCTACCACAGTTTTCCCAGAACCAACATCTCCTTGGACGAGTCTCCTCATAGGTTTTGTTTGATTTAGATCTTCATTAATTTCGTCAATAACTGAGTCTTGAGAATTTGTTAAATTAAATGGGAGGTTTTTTTTAAAGTCTTCTAGGACGTCATTCGAAGTTTCCACTCTAGGACTCATCATTTTGTCTATACGGCTAGTAGAAATTTTCACACCAATGAGGTTGGTTAATAATTCTTCAACGATTAATCTTTTTTGAGCAGGATGAGAGAAATTTTTTATTTTTAAAATTTCATCTTTTATAGATGGGCTATGAATGGTCTGGAGAGACTTTCTTATTGAAAGGTTTGATACATTTTTTTTAGAAAAGGTTTCGTCAATTTTCTTTTCATACGAATTTTCGCTTGGCATTTCTCTAACGCAGTTTTTTATTACACTTCTAAGTCTATACTGAGTAATTTTGCTTGAACCGATTGAATAAATAGGCGTTAGAGTGTTATCTAACGGAGGCCTTTGATTAGAGCTAAAAATTTTATAACTAGGATGAAATATTTCAAATTTTCCTCCAGTATCTCTTACAACTCCATAGATTCTAATTTTTAAGCCTTTGACAAAGGCTTTAGCCTGAGGAGTGGAGAAGAAAAAAAGACGCATTTGAATGAAACCAGTACCATCAGTGATTCTCGCAAAGAATGCTCTTCTTCCGGGATAATAGATTTTGCTTTCAATAATTTCGCCTTCAATCTGATAAGCATTTCCAGGTTCTAAATCAATTATCTTTGTTATTTTTGTTCTATTTTCATAGCTCTTAGGCAAGTAGAAGAGTGCGTCTTGTATAGTTTCTATTCCTAATTTTTGTAGCTGCGTTTTAACTTTCGGACCAACGCCTTTAATGTTATCTATGGATTTATTTAATAAATATTCAGTCACTAAATCTTTACAGCAATAGTTTCTATTTCTACTAAACTACTTTTTGGCAACTTTGAAACTTCGTAAGCTGCTCTCGCCGGATAAGGTTTTTTAAATAGATCTGCCATGACTTCATTGACTAATTCGAAATTATCTAAATCAACTAAAAGAATAGTCAACTTGACTACATTTTCAAAAGTTAGCTTTTCTTTTTTCAAAATGTTTTCTATATTTAAAAAAGTTTGTCTTATTTGATTTTCAATTCCATCAACAAGGTTCATAGTTTTGGGGTCTAGAGGGATTTGTCCTGATATAAATAATAAACTTTCCGTTGCTATGGCCTGAGAATAAGTTCCTATGGCTTGAGGCGCATCGTCAGTCTTAATCTCTTTTTTCATTTTATTCTTGTGAGTCTTTATTTTGTAATCGAAAAACGGACAACACCGGACTTAACCTTCTTAGCTTTCTCATAATTCTTGCAAGGTGATCTCTATCGGTAACGTTCATTACAATATGCATTTGAATGCTATTTCCTATTGGCGCGTCTGTTTTAAAACTCTCTATATTAGCTTGATAATTTGAAATCACTGTAGAGATTTCAGCTAGGAGCCCAGGTTTGTCCTCTGATAAAACCTTAATCTCAACGGCAAAATCACCTTCCACTTTTTCATCCCAATTTACTTGAGCACACAATGCTGGATCTTTTCTAATTGATCTAATGTTTTTACATCGTTCCGTATGAATTACTATTCCTTTTGTGTTTGAAAAGTGAGCAATGATGTTGTCTCCAGGTATAGGTCTGCAACAAGTAGCATAAGAAATTACTAAACCTTCCGAGCCACTAATTTGGATATTTGATAGTTCAATTAGATCAGACTGATCGAAGTCTAAAAATTGAATTATTTGATGAGCCACAACCAAACTCGATCTTTTCCCAGAGCCAATTTCTTCTAATAATTCTCTGACACTTTTTACATTTATGGAAGCAAGAAGCTTGTCCATTCTATTTTTTGGTATATTTCTTAATTTTATTTCATGGGGTGCTAATGCTTGCTCAAGTATAGATTTTCCGAATTTTCTTGCTTTGGATAGCTTTAAATCTTTTAAGTTATTTCTTATCGAGCTTCTAGCTCTTGAAGTCCTTACAAACTCTAACCACGAAGAATTAGCCTGAGGGACATTATCTGTAATGATGCTAATTGTTTGCCCACTTTCGAGAGGAACATTAATTGGAGCTAAATTTTTATTAATTCTGCAACCTCGACAATGAATTCCAATATCCGAGTGAACTGCAAAAGCAAAGTCTATAGGAGTTGATCCTTTAGGAAGTTCGATTATGTCTCCTTTTGGTGTGAATACATATATTTCGTTTGGTACAAGACCTGTTTTAACTATTTCGATGAAATCTTGCGGGTCATCTACATTTTTTTTAACTTCCATAAGTGTGTTAACCCATCTCTTTGCTCGAACTTGTGCAGGATTTTCTTTATTGCCTGTTTTATAAATCCAATGTGCAGCAATTCCATATTCTGCAAGCTCATCCATTTCGTTTGTTCTAATTTGTACTTCTATAGGTAAGCCATCAAAGGTAATAATTCCTGTGTGAATCGATTGATAAGAGTTGGATTTTGGAATAGCGATGTAATCTTTGAATCTGCCTTCTATTGGTTTAAATGAATTGTGCAAGATACCTAGAGCTTTATAACAGTCCATTACAGAATTTGTTGTAATTTTAAAAGCATAGACGTCTAAGACTTGATCCAAACTTTTTGTTTGAGTTTTCATTTTTTTAAATATCCCATAAAGATGTTTAATCCTTCCGTTAACTTGACTGTTAAGTTCGTATTCATTTAATTTTTCTTTTATTGAACTTTCTATTTTGTTTAAGATCTTTTTTCTTCCTTTAGTATTTTTTTTGATGGCATTTTTTAGCACTTTATTTTTATAAGGGTGTATAACCTCAAACGCTAAGTCTTCTAATTCTCTATAAAATTGATGCATGCCTAATCTATGGGCAATAGGTGCATAGATTTCTAAAGTTTCCGTTGCAATTCTTTTTTGTTTATCTTTATTTAAATATTTAAGCGTTCGCATATTGTGTAGTCTGTCTGCCAGTTTCAATACAATTACTCGAATATCCTTGGACATCGCTAAAAGCATTTTCTGAAAATTTTCAGCTTGTTCTTCTTGTTTTGAAGTAAGGGATATTTTGTCGAGTTTGCTTACTCCATCTACTAAATTAGCTACATCAACATTAAATTCGTTTTTTAGATATGACTTAGGAATACCAGAATCCTCAATCACATCATGAAGAATAGCAGCGGTAAGACAATCTCCATCCATTTTAAAATCTGCTAAGATTTTTGCTACGGCAATTGGATGAGAAACATAGGGATCTCCGCTGGACCTAAATTGTCCCGAATGAGCATTTGAAGCATAGAAAAAAGCCTTTTTGACTTGTTCCAGTTGCTTATCGTCTAAATACTCGCTTAAGCTTGAAGATAACTTGGAAATTGATTTAGTTTCTGCTGTCATACAGAAAGTTTAGCAAATTTATTTAATTTTCTGACTATTCGGTAACTAGTCTTCGTCAGATTGGAGTTGTTCTGAAAATTCCTCTTCCAACGCATCAAAATTGAAACTGTCAATGTTTTCTACCGTAACGTTTCCAGCCGCAATTTCTCTCAACGCAATTACAGTAGGCTTATCATCATCTGGTTCAACAGTAGGCTCTCTGCCGTCAACCGCGAGCTGCTTAACTCTTTTCGCAGCAAGTTTTACCATTTCATATCGATTTGGTATTTGCTTCAGACAATCTTCAACTGTAATTCTAGCCATAAGGAAAATGGATTCTACTTAAAATAATTAGTTTAATCTAGTAAGTTTTTTAAAAGTTTTTCAGAAACTCTAGTTTTAAAATCTTGTTTAGATGTTTTTTTTAAAATTATAGTTTTTAAATCCGTTAAGGCATTTTCAAAGTCATCGTTAAGCACTAAATAATCATAAAATGGGTATTTTGATATTTCTTCTTTAGCCGCTGATAAACGCATAGTTATTGACTCTTCTGATTCTGTGCCTCTTTTTTCAAGTCTATTTCTGAGAATATTATAGGAAGGCGGTATTAGAAAAATATTCTTTACTGAGTTAAATTGTTCCTTGATATTAAATGCGCCTTGCCAGTCTAGTTCCAATAAAAGATCTCTTGTTTTTAATAATTCTTCAGTTATTTTTTTATCTGTTCCATAAAAATTTTTGAAAACTTCTGCGGATTCTAAGAAATCGTTATTCTTAATTTTTTTTTTGAATTCATCTGAGTTAACAAAATAATAATTTTTCCCATTTTTTTCATTAGATCTCCTTCTCCTTGTTGTAAAGGAGATTGATAAACTTAATCTTTTTGCATTAGGGTCAGACAAAAGAGCTTCAATTAGACTAGACTTGCCTCCTCCAGAAGGACTAGATATTACAAAAAGATTATTTAAGTTTTTATCCATTAAGAAAGTGTCTAGAATACCAAATATATGCAATCTTTTTTAGAAAAAGCTGAAGAACTTAATGCTCTAAAATTTGGGGATTTCACTCTAAAATCTGGCATAAAAAGTAAGTACTTTTTTGATATTTCTAAATTCTTTGATAATAATTCCTTATCTATCTTATCCAAGCATTATGTAGAATTAATTCTAGAAAACAATTTAGATTTTAATTGTATGTTTGGACCTGCTTATAAGGGAATTCCAATTGCTGCTGCTGTGGGCATGGAATATTTTAATAAAACTGGAAGGCAAATAAGCTTAGCTTTTGATAGAAAAGAAGAAAAACTTCATGGAGAAGGCGGAGAGTTCATTGGAAATTTAGAAGGAAAACAAGTTTTAATAATTGATGATGTTTTAACCGCGGGAACTGCAATTAAAGGAACCGTAGATTATTTAGAAAAAAATAATGCAACTTTAGCAGCAGCATTAGTTGCATTCGATCGAGAAGAAAAAAATGAAGCTGGAAATTTATATAAATCATTGTTAACAGAAGAAGGGATTAAAATTTTTTCAATTGCTAAATTTTCTGATTTGAGCTTAAAAAATGTTTAGTGGGATAGTCCAAGAATATTCAAAATCTATTTTGAAAGAAATAAAACCTTATGGTTTAAGTTTATCTATAAAAGTTACAAAAAAATTTACTAAAGGCCTTAAAAAAGGTGACAGCGTTGCTGTAAATGGGGTTTGCCTAACGGTAAAAAAATTTAAACCTGAACAAATATATTTTGATGTAATTCACGAATCATTAAAACTAACAAATTTAAATAATTTAGACTCGAAAGCTCCAGCTAATTTAGAAAGATCATTGAGGCTTGGTGAAGAAATAGGTGGCCATCTAGTTTCTGGGCATATTCATACTAAGGCAAAGGTTCTAAGTTTTGAAAAGGGTAAAGAAAACCTTCTTAAAGTTCAACTTCCTAATTCGATATCTAACTATATTTTGAAAAAGGGTTACGTAGCAATTAATGGAATAAGTCTTACAGTTGTTAAAGTAAATAATAAATCTTTTTTAACTTCAATAATTCCTGAAACTCTTCAAAATACTAATCTAAAGTTTATTGAAGAAGGCACAATTGTAAATATAGAAGCTGATCAACAGACAGTGACGATCGTAGAAACTTTAAAAAAATTAAGATAAGAGTTTTTTAACTAAACCGCTAGCAATACCAGCATCTGCTTTGCCAGTAATTTTTGGTTTCAATATACCCATTACTTTGCCCATATCTTTTATTGATTCAGCATTAATTTCTTTAATAACTTCATTAATTAATACTGATAATTCTTCTTCGGATAGTTGCTCAGGAAGATAATTTTGGATTATTTCAATTTCATCCTTTTCCTTTTGTGCAAGTTCCATTCGGTTCGCGGTTTCAAATTGAGAAATTGAATCCTTTCTTTGTTTAATCATTTTTGTAAGAATTTCTAATGCTTCATTATCAGTTAAAGCTTTTGCTTTGTTCTTTTCTTCTAACTTTAAAGCCGAAACTATTAACCTGAGTGTAGAGGCTCTAAATTTTTCACCTGACTTGAGGGCAGTTTTTACTTCTTCTTGAATAGAAGATAACAAAGCGTCGGACATGAATTTTTAGAAACGAGCTCTAAGAGGCGGCATAGTTCCCATTTTCCTTCTTTTTGACGCTCTCTTAACAGCTGCAGCAGCTTTTCTCTTTCTAACAGAGGTGGGTTTTTCGTAAAATTCTCTTTTTCTTACTTCAGCAATTACACCAGCTTTATCACAAGACCTTTTAAAACGTCTCAGTCCGGCATCAAAAGACTCTGTATCTTTAAGTTTTATTATTGGCATATCGTTTAGGTTCGCAATTCTATCTATCAAATTGTAATAATGCAAAATATTTGGATGATGTTTTTGATCTGTTATGATTGAAAAATGCTTGTGTTAGGGATTGAAACTTCTTGTGATGAGACTGGAGTCGCTTTGTATGACGGCACTAACAATAAAATTATATTTGAATGTTTGTTTAGCCAAGCGGACAAACATTCTTTGTATGGCGGTGTCGTTCCGGAATTAGCCGCAAGAGACCACGTGAACAAGTTTTTACCTCTTCTAAAAAAAGGCTTGAGTGACTCGGGATGTTGTTTGAAAGAAATTGACGCTATAGCCTATACTAAAGGTCCTGGCTTAAGAGGGCCGCTAATGGTTGGAGCTTCATTTGCAAAGTCTCTTGGATTTGCTTTAAA
>Ga0208390_1000407_pt1 | contig 15406 bp, 15 predicted proteins | sample Knorr_S7_td_Surf_FD_185594 | JGI IMG/M metagenome (GOLD analysis project Ga0208390, IMG submission 185594) | Marine microbial communities from Southern Atlantic Ocean transect - Knorr_S7_td_SurfaceA_ad_6m_LV_A (SPAdes) (version 2) | ecosystem: Environmental > Aquatic > Marine > Oceanic | place...
CTCAAAGTGGAAGGATAAATTGCTTGAAGAAGGACCTAAGTCTTTCATGCAAGCAATTCTATATGAACAATTAAAAAAAGGAAATAGTGAATCTACATAATATTACTCTGACTTCCGAAGAGTTGGAGTGTGTGAGGGTATGTTTGACAAATGCACCCATTCCTTATGATATAACTAAAAAGAAGATTCCTGCTGATATTCTACACAGAATAGGATATCCAACAAAGGAGGAGCATGAGGGAGAAATCCTTGTAGATTGCGATTTATCGATTTACGAACATGATGAATAACTGGGAAAACTTAATTCAAGGACATTACCGAAACCAACGTCAAGCAATGTCTAATCCTGCCAAGTGGCCACAGGTTGATATTAGAATCTGGAAGACTGGTAGTGGTATCTTTGAATCTAAATCATGGTATAAGTATAAGGGTGAAGAAAATCCTTACAACTGGTTACGTTATAGGGTAACTGGTATGGCAGAAGATTATGTGAAAACAGACATCTTCAATTTAATGCACAATACAGATTCATGTCCTTTCTATTGGAAATGGAATAAAGAAACTGGTTGGTGGTCTGGCACTACTCTAGAAGATTGTGTTGTCAGAGGACATAAGATGGTATCAACAGTTAGATTCAATGGGTTTGATTACAGGTCTCAAGATGTTGGATACAATCTGGAAACAAATGAGCAAGCATGGGGCAAACCAAAAGAAGAAGGTGAGTTTCAATTTGTGGCTATAAATAACTAAAACTTTAATAAAATGAGAACAAGGTCGGACTTTCTAGGAAGGGATGGTTACACATGGTGGGTTGGCGAGGTTGAGTCTAATCAAGACCCCTCAAAGCTTGGTCGTGTCAAGGTGCGTATTCTTGGATGGTATACTGGAAGTCACGACAAAGAAACATATACAAAAGAAGTCCCAACAGTATCATTACCTTGGGCAAGTGTATTACTACCTACTGATAAAGCACAGATTAAAAATACAGGTACAACCTGTCAACTGCAGCCAGGTGCATGGGTATTAGGATTTTTCCTTGATGGTGACGAAGCACAGTTACCTTGTGTATTGGGAGCGTTTAGAGGATTTCAACAGAAAGAAAGCGATAAGAAAACTACCATTGCTGATGGTAAAGAAGGTGTAGATGCTAATATTTTACAGAAAGATTTAACTGGCTCAGAGAGAAACGAAGGTAATCCATTTGTAGTAGTGCAATCAGAGACACCTTCAAGTGAGACAGGTGGCACAGAAGAATCACGTGGTGGTATATCAACTGCAGAGCAAACACTCCCAGGAAATGTAATTACCAATCCTATCAAACCCTCTGTAAATGCAAACTCTATTGCAGATGGAGTTGGTGGGCCTGGTGGGTCAGGATTTGAGTTAGACTTGAATCGTATGTTGCAAGACTTAGGTGAAATGGCAACATCCTCTGCATGGACTAAGAATGGTATGATTTCACTTGCAACTGGTCATAAGATTGCAGGAGATAAAATTAGAGAGCATCTAGGAAGGATTACTAACTTCTTATCAAGTGGTATTGCAGGCATACTTGCACCACTAAAAGAATTGTTAGCAAAGATTATTGCAGAAGTTATTAATGCTTTAGTTAAGATTGTATCTAAGTTTATTCCTCTTGTTGTTATCCAAGCTATTCTTGGTTTAGTTGAAGAGATATTCAGTATATTTTGTGCTAAGACACCAATGTGGTTAGGACTGGTGCGAGCCGCACTGAATGATGTGGTGAATTTCGCCAATCAGATGGCATCGTTCGCAATTAATAAGGTAATACAAGTAGTTAATAAAGCAATCAGTGATGCAGTTAGAGCAGTTACATGTCGTATATTAAATGGTATTACCTCAGCAATGGAGAGAATCAAAGGTGTTGCGGGTGATGTGATTGCAGCAGTTAATATAGCAAAAGCAGCAGCAGGGGCAGCAAGAGCACTTGGAAAAACTGTTAGTAAAATCTTTGAGATTGACTTCACTTCACTAGACTGGGGTAGTTTGATTTCTATTATCAAGATGCTTCTTGGAGCATTGTTTAAAAAAGACTGTGGTAGGAAAATTAAACGACCCAAACAAAACCGATGGTATCCTTTGATAGGTACGACACCTTGTGACAATATAGATGATGCAGTAAAGGGCACACCATATAAATGTGGTGACATGAATTCAATATATGATAATAAAGGTGTAACGATAAAAGGTCTCAGTTATATTGATAACATGTTTCAAAACTTAGATACACAGTTGATGGAGGTAACTACCTTCCTCGATGGGTCTAAGATAATTCATGATGCAAACCCAGGTAAGATAAAATCTATTTTCTCAGGACCTGGTGGGGTATCTACCTTTGAAGATGAATATGGTAACAGACATCTTAATGTGCCTAATAATGAAACTACAATTATTGGTAGAGACTTAGCACAAACTGTTAAGGGTAATTATGTATTGACAGTTGAAGGAGATATGTATCTCAAGGTCATGGGTAACTATCATGAGGAAGTGACTGGTGCAAAGAATGAGCACTCATCTAACGGTCCTCAAGCAGAGTCAGAAGGGTCATCTAATAATCCTAATGACCAGTTAGGTAGTATGTTAAAAGATGTTGATACTAACGTGACATCACAACATACAAATAGTAGTACATTCACAACTGCAAATGCTGATAACGGTGGTGGCGGATATACTGGTGGCGGTGGAAGAAATAATCCAGATAATATAAGTAGAGTATACAAGAAGAAGGAAGGGGAGAGATACCAGATATTAAAGAGAAATAATTTAGGTGGATTCTATCCAGTAAATGAGATACCATTTCATCCTGACGCTGACGAGTGGGGTAGGACACCACACGGTCCTCAACTTACTGCTGATTTACAGGATGATAACGAGCAGAAGTCTGCTATGCGTAAGGAAGGAGACCACGAGATTGCATACACAGGTGAGGTAAAGATTCAAGGGTCTAAAGTCAAGATTACTGCTGTTGAGGGTATCAACTTAAATGCACAGACAGTTAGGACAGAAGCAAATACTATTGAAAATGTTGCTGACGGTGAGATAACTAACGAAGCAAACTGGATTACATCATTCTTAAACGCAGGAAGATTTGAGTTTGTTGCACTATTCAATCCATTTGCTGCATTAACTGGACAATTTAGTTTAGTTAAGGGGTCAATCGTAGATGTTGTAACTGACTTACCATTCCCATCAGTTTCACCACCAACACATACTCGTATCGCAGTGTCAACATACACACCTGGCTCAATGAATGATATTCTTACAGGTGCTATATCAGGTGTCCATAACACATTCATCGCTGCCCCAACTGGTGTAATTACCGAATTTGTAACCGCAGGAAACATCATGAATCAGGTGGTAACAGGGATGGCATCCTATGGAGTTGGTGCGGGATACATGGCAACTGGTTGCGGTTTCGGACCTCATCAGGTCTATGGCTTGCCATTACTCCTAAACTAGGGTATACTAGGGAGAGATACACTCCCCTCATGATTGAAAGCTTTGATGAGCTCAGTAATACAACAACGTATTTGGAGCACATCTGGGTCAATATACCCAAACGTAGCGTAAAGATTCTCGATACTGAAGGCTACGAAGAGACTGTCACATGGAAGTTTGACAGTGATGGAATGGAGGGTTTCACGGAAACCTTACAAACATTCCAAGACTTACCCGAAGATTTAATCACATACCTATGAATATAATCAGCGTAGAGGTAGCAGAGTTTAAAGCAAACTTTGACTTCATCATGTCACTTGTAGCAAAGGGACATACTGTAAAAATAAACACAGGAGATAAAGTTGCTATTATTACTTCAGTAGCACAGGCTCCACCCGAGATAAATATTCCTCAACCAGAGGAATTTGTGCCTGACCCTGCAGGGACACAGGCATTTGTCTCTGAATCTCTAGGACAAATGACACAGGATTTTTAATGGAAAACCTTAGTGATAAATTAGAAGATGTAATCCAAGCGGAGACGTATGGTTTCTTTCCTACACCTGTTACAAGAATCAAAGCAACACAACATGCAGACCTTAAGAAAGGTATCATGGAGTGGATAAGTAAACAAGATATTTTACCTAAACATGGAAGAGAAACAATATGTCATGGCATCTCACAGATAGGAGAAACTAATGCACTGATAAATGAGTATCAGGAATTTAGAGAAATTATCATGGATGCTATCCATAAACATAATGAATCATCTTATAATTACAAATCAGATTTACAAATCTCTGAGAGTTATCTTGAGTTAGCAGCAGAAGGTGCAATCTATGCACCACATGAGCATAGTAATTGTGTATACTCACTTACTTACCTAATTAACTATAATCATGAGCAGCACTCTTATATTAAATGGAGAAAGAATGTTGCATCGAATCATTATCCAATACTACAGATTGATAGTAAAGACCCTACTGCCTTTAATCTAACAGAAGCAACCTTCAATATGGAGGAAGGAGATATTATTATCTACCCATCAAATGTCACACATGGATTTGATTCCAATCCTAGCAATGATAGAATTTCATTTACAGCAAACATTACCATAAGCTAATGGTCAAAGCACAAATTACAAATAATTACTGCTGGCTTACATTGTATACTCAGAAACCTGAGGAGACAGTAAGGATAATAGTAATGATGTGGTTTGTTAATGGTATTCCATTTACCTTTGAGGAGTTACCACAAGCAGTGCAAGAAATGCATGAGGTTGTAGTAGAGGCAGATGTATTCTCGCTAGAGTATACTGACATTGACTTGTATCATTGGAGTGAATACCTTATAATGGAGGAGTGTCATCCTCTAATATTTGATATGGAATATATGACTGAAAATTATGATACAATCCCAGAATAATATTTTTAGTCAATCTTTTTATTGGAAATTTCAAGCACCAAATAAAGAGGAGTTAAGTACATTTGTATTAGCACAAGAGAGTGGAGACCCTGTACCTTGGGGTAATCTCTGCTCTGTTAAGATGACACAGATACTAGATGATATACTTCCTATGATGCAACCTAGCATCAACAAATTCTGTGAAGAAGTTGACCAAAGAATGCTCATGTCTATGAATAGACCTTGGGTAAGTCATTATGAAAAGGGAGACTATCAAGAACCTCATGACCATAATGATTGTGATGTTGTTGGTGTTTTCTTTCCAGAATATTTGGAGGGGTATTCACAATTTTATTTCCTAGATAGACATGTAGATTTATCATCAGTATGGAAACGTGTTTTACCAACAGAGCAAACACATATTCCTAAAATCGAGGCAGGAGATATTATATTCTTTCCTGGCCACATGTTACATGGGGTGTCATCCCACAAACATGACAATATAAGAAAAACATTATCCTGCAATTTTTGGGTAAAACAAATTGCACCTAAACTATTATGAAATTATTTCTTGACTCTGCTATAACAGATGAAATCAAAAAGTATTATAATACTGGTTTGATTGATGGAGTCACAACAAATCCTACTCTGATATACAAATCAGGTAGAGACCCAGAAGATGTATATCAAGAGTTAATCGACATTGGTATACCTGACATTAGTATGGAAGTCGTAGGTGATGAAAATACTATGATTGGTGAAGGTAGAAGACTTATTAAAAAGTTTGGTAATCGCCAATCAACAATTAAAGTGCCCTGCACAGTGGAAGGTCTAGCCGCATGTAGAGCATTATCAGATGAAGGAGCAAGAGTAAATGTTACTCTTATATTCTCATTAGCTCAATCTATATTGGCATATAAATCAGGAGCGACATATATTAGTCCATTTGTAGGTAGAGTTGATGATAACTCATTCAATGGTTTGGAATTGATAAAAGAAATTGCTGCTACATTCTGCACACATGATGTAGAATCAACAAAAGTATTAGCAGCGTCACTTCGTGATGTGCATAGTGTTGCTGAATGTTTCACATATGGTGCTGACATTGTTACAATGCCACCTAAAATCTTTGATAAGATGTATAATCATGTATTGACTGAAAAAGGTTTAGCATTATTTGACGCAGACTATGCAGCAACAATCGGTAAAACACTTTAAACAGTGGATAGATGAGTGTTTTTTCTTGGGTGTGACATGGAATGATGTCATTGATAAGGTTGATGTTGATGTTTTTAATGGTGAGTGGGGTTATTGTGAAGACCCACAAGAGGGATTCATACCAACTATAGTATGTGAAGGTAAATGGACTCCACCTATTTTTAAACCTATCATAGACAAAGTTGCAGATAATTTTGATTATAATAGAGTCCATACTTATATCTCATTTGCAAAGAGTAAAACACTTGGCAGACATAATGATACAATGGATGTATTCATTGTTAATGTGCTAGGAATAGTGAAATATGAGTTTGATGATGGCACAGAAGTAACTCTAGAACCTGGTGATGGCATACATATTCCTAAAGGAGTGTATCATAACCCCTCAGTTATAGGTCCTAGATGTAGTCTATCCTTCTCAAAGGAATAGAACGCTTATAAATAAAAAAGTAGCAAAGTAGTGTTGAATTTCAGTGGCAACTAAAAGAATATCCCAGTTAGATACAATCGCAGACGCACTCGTAACTGGTGAAGCTATTCTGCCTATTGTTATATCAGACCCGCTAATCCCAAACCGTAAGGCAAAAGTTAATCAACTTTTTAGAGGATTGTCAGCAGGGTCACAGACTGCTCCTGGGTTATCCTTCGATTTGGACAGGGATTCGGGAATATATCAAAGTGCTGTAAATGAGATTGGTATCACATTTGGCACAGCAGCGTTTTATAACACACGCAGAAACAATACAGATGGGTCGTCGACCTTAGTAGTCAGAGCTGTAGACACTGCCTCTGCAACATCAAGCATTGAATTCACACCTCAGGGTAGTGGATTCTTTACTGTGAACGGTCCTATTATTCAGACCGATGCACAGTTTTTCTTAGGAGGAGACCAAAACCCTGCTAAGAGAGCACACTTTAACGTAGATACTATATCTACACAGTCAGGGACACGTCGTTTTGACTTACCAAACGTAGGTACAAACACAAGCACAACATTGCTTGCAAACGATACATTCCAGACTATTACTAACAAGACAATTATTATCAAGGACGGTGAGTTACAAATCACAGGTTCTACATCAACTGATAAGATTGCTAAGTTAGAGTGTGACGCATGGGAGTCACCTGGGTTGCATACCTATAGACTACCTGATTTTGGTGCTGCTGTAACACAGTCAACTCTATTGGATGACGTTACAGAGCAAAATGTATTCAATAAGAATATGGTTAACCCCACATTCTCGAATACACCTTCAAGTGATGAGCAGAATGACCCTACTCGTTATGTTATTTTTGATTCTTCTCAACTAACTTTAAACAGGACAGTTGTATTTCCTGACCTTAACATCAAGGTAGTTGGTGAGGCATCATCACAAACAATAGAGAATAAACTGTTTAAGGGAGCAGTTTTCTGTGACACAGACGTAAATGATGGTGAAGGTAGAAAGATACAATTCGACCTGTCCAACATAGAAGATAACCAGACATATGCTTTTGGTTTCCCGAATAATACGGTTACCGCCCCACTAAACAATGCGGGTGCTACAAATATCTTAGTTACTGAGTTAAAAACTCAAACTCTTAAGAATAAAACCTTAGAGCTTACTAAGATAAATAACCCAGACGACGTTAATGGTGAGATAACCATTGATGCATCAAACTTGACTGGTGCTCGCACCATTCAATTCCCAGATGCTAACGCTACATTGCTATCTACTAACAACATTAGTGATGTTGCAATCAGTTTCGGTGGTGCATTATCCGCTCCTGTATTGGGCGGACAGATTCGATTACAATCATTTTTCCAAAGCGGATGGTAAGTAAATGACAGCAGGAAGACTAGCCGCTGCAAAACCAGGGGCGACTACAAACACAACGGTATATAGATGCCCTACTACAGTAACTGGTAGCACAGTATTAAATGTGTGTAATCAGTCAGGAAGTGCAGCGACATATCGGACAGCATTGAGAGACTATGACCAAGTGTTACATCTAAGTGGCACACAGTCATCTACAGGTGCAGCAGCATCTCCTTTAAAATTTGCTCAAGGTAATCCGATTACCGCATATAAAATTCAGACAAACCCAGGATTCCAAGATGCTGCAGCGATTCCAGGTACAACTTTTACATCAACAAACAATGCGATAGCAACAATTCTTGACGTATTCAAACCAACATCAGACGTTACATATTACACTATAGTTGCACCTGTCTCACAAACTCAGTTAGAAGCTAATAGTCAAGCAGGTACTTTCAGTAATGGTGAGACAATTACAGGAGCAACATCAGGTCTAACTGCTGTTTATCGTGGAGGAGCAGACACTGAATTAACACTACAATTTACAAATGTTACTACAGCAGCGACCACATTTAATATTTCTAGAAATACTGGTCTTGCTGACGGTATGTATCTTACCTTGGGTATTGCCCAAAATACAGATGGGTCTCCTGCGAATACGGAAATCGTTAGTATCAACGCTAGTGGAATTAATACAACAACGAATGTTTTAACTGTTACTCGTGGTGCTCTTAACACAACTCCTGCAGAAATTCCTGCGGGAAGGTCATGTAATGCGTGGAGTGCATCTGCTACAGTTACAACTATTGATGAGGGTGCGACATTTGCATCTGGTGACCTAACACTTACAGTTGCAGATTCTACTGGATTTGTTTCTGGTGGTAAAATGTTAATTGACAATGAAATATTAAATATCACAGACGTAGCAGGAAATGATATAACTGTTGAGAGAGCACAGTATGGCACAGGAGACGTTGACCACAATAACGGTGCAACAGTTACACTGTTAACAGATAACGGTGTATATCTTGCCAACTATTTCACTGAATCGGAGAATATTTCTGGTGGCACATCAAACGCATCAGCAACATTAGGATTCTCTACTGCATCTGACGCTCTCATTACTGATAAGTATCTTCTCTCTGAAACACAGGGTAGTGGACACGTACTTTTTGGGTCAATACTTATCAGGAAAGATAGGTTATATAAATTTGATTTAAGTGACGCTAGTAACAATAACTATCCACTTAAATTCTCCGCAGATGAGGCTGAAGGTACAAACGCAGACCCAACCCCAGGTACTGAATATACTGCAGGGGTCAGTAAAGTAGGTACTGCAGGCACAGGTGGAGCATATACTTCAATCGCAGTAACAGAATCTACTGAGATTAACATATTTGCATATGCAGATGGAAGTCCTGCGGGTAGCACACTTGGTATTGGTTTCTCACTTGCAGTTGATGAAAACCCTGCATATAATGAGATATACATTTATGATGTAAAAGGTGAAGCTCTTGTTGCAGGCGACACCTTCACTGTTAATAGTGTCACCTATACTATTACAGCAGATAGTCTTGGTGGTGGTAGTGCTGCTGTAACACCAGGACCCTTTGGTTATGTGCAGTCATATGACCCAGTTAACGCTCACCTAAAAGTTACATTGGGTGAAGGGTCAGCAGGATTTACTGCAGGCACAGACTTCTATGACACACCAACTTTAAACAACGGTACTCGCACAATGGCAGAGGTTGTAGATGGTAAGATACTTACTATCAACTCTATTGGTGCAGCAGATGGAAGTAGAGCAGCAGGCACTTACTCTATCTCAGCCCCATCAGGCACTACAGGTAGTGGCACAGGAGACACATACTCTATAGTTGTGGATGGTAGTGGTGCAGCGACTGTGACTGTTATTGATGGTGGTAAAGGTCATGCAGCAGCAGATACAATTACAGTTAATGACTCATTACTTGGGTCTGGTGGCGGGGCAGCGTTGACATTTAATGTCGCTACAGTTAGCACAGGTGTCAATACAGACCAAGCAGCAATTTATAATGCAGAAGATTATGTATTCTATGGTAAAGAAGTTGCAGCAAATACAACAGATAAAAATAGTGCAATCATTGTCGGTCCTGGGCAAAACTTAACAGTCTACTCGTCAGCAGGCGACTTAAGTTATGTTGTTACAGGGTTTGAATCTCCGTCGGATGACTTTACAGTGGTCAATATGACTAAGGTAGCAGCAGAAGGTGGTGGTGGTGCAGCACCCTAACTAAATATTTCCGATAGGAATTCCTTAAATGGCATTAACACGTCTTAAAAATATCATCACGTCGAGGACTGGTCGTATCATATACGTCAACCCCGACGACTTTGATGCGTCAGATAGTTTTGATAATAGAGGTAACTCAGCGTTACGTCCGTTTAAGACGTTGCAACGAGCATTTTTAGAGGTAGCAAGATTTTCATATAGAGTTGGTCTAAGTAATGACGAATTTGACGCATTCAGTATATACCTATATCCCTCAGAGTATGTTATAGACAACAGACCTGGGTTGGCAGATTACAACCAGATACAACCATTTAATGAGAATACTAACTTTGATTTAACGTCTGCAAGTAACGAATTATATAAATTTAACTCCACTCGTGGTGGTGTGATAGTCCCCAGAGGTTGCTCTGTTGTTGGTAGTGACTTACGTCGTACTAAAATTGTGCCGAAGTATGTGCCATATCCTACAGTGCAGGGTAGTTTAGGTATTACTGCTGCTAACGAGCCAGGTATCTCTGCTATATTCAGACTGACTGGTGGATGCTATTTCTGGCAGATGTCATTCTTTGATGGAGACAACAACGGTGTATATTATCGTGATGACCTTTCACAGATTGCCCCAAATTATTCGCACCATAAAATTACATGTTTTGAGTATGCGAATACTACAGACCTAGAACTCTATTATCAGAAGATTTCAAAAGGTTATGCTGTTATCCCAGATACATCTGGTATTATCGCACAAGACCAATTACAACCAAGAGTTGAAGAAAATAGAATTGTAGGTCCTATTTCTGATGAATTTGCTGTATCACAGATTATTAGAAACGGACAGACTGCAACTGCATTTACTGTGGATGAATTGGGTAACCCCAAGAATCACGGTTTCTCTGTTGGTGTTGCTGTTAATATATCAGGTGTAACAGGTCCTACTGACCAAGATGCTCTTCTCTATAATGGTAGTTTCTTGGTAACGTCTGCACAAGGCAACCAGTTTACATATCAGATGTCATCTGAGCCGTCAGGTAATGCGTTAGGTAGTAATATACTTGTTAAAGTTGAGATTGATACTGTTGACTCAGCATCACCATATGTCTTTAACTGCTCACTAAGAAGTGTGTGGGGAGTTGCGGGAATGCATGCAGATGGAGCAGAAGCAACTGGTTTCAAATCTATGGTTGTTGCTCAGTTTACTGGTATTTCACTACAGAAAGACGATAGAGCATTTGTGTTATACAACCAATCAACAGGAGCATATGAAGCACAAGCAGCAGGGTCTGGTGCACACATTAACGGTCTTTGCAAATATCGTAAAGGGTGGCGTCACTGCCATATTAAAGCATCCAATGATGCTTTCATTCAAGTTGTTTCTGTGTTTGCTGTTGGATTTGGTGACCATTTCTTCTCTCAGTCTGGTGGTGACCTCTCTATTACTAACTCTAACTCAAACTTCGGAAATACGTCGCTGCGAAGCAAAGGATTTAAAGCAGCATCATTCACGAAAGATAAAGCTGGGCAAATCACTCACGTTATCCCACCCAAGTCGTTGTCAGATGTTGAAGAAATTTCAATCAACTGGGTTACTATTGACATTACCAAGACGAGAAACGTCGCAGACCCAACTAAACTATTTTTATATGGATATACAGTAGAGACTGCAAGACCACCAAGTAAAGTACAGGGATACACCATAGGTGCTAGACGTGATGATGTTAATACACCAGATAGAGTATATGTGCTACTGATTGCCAGTGGTGCATCTGAGCCAACAACTCATTATGCAGAGATTAATCCTTCAGGTCCTGACGTAACAGGCACAAGAGCGGGTGATGATAATTCACCTATCAAGTGGGATAGCACAAATAATCAATGGTATATACAGGTAGATGGTGGACAAAACACAATTTATACTACATTACTTGCTAATAGTATCTACCAAAACTTAGGATTCACACCTACTACATTTATCCGAAGAGTACCTGACGCAAGAAACCTTGTTGATAGAATTTACAGATACCGTTATGTATTGGATAAGGATGCTTTCCCAGTGCCTAGACCACCTATAACTGGTTTCGTTGTGCAACCTAGAAGTAGTGAGACAAACAGTCCTGCATATTCTAAGACATATTATCTTTATTCAGTAGAAACATATCAGACATTTGAAAGAGGTGTGACTGATGGAGTATACTATTTGACATTCTTGAATGCCAGTGTATCACCATCAACATCTAACTTTAACGATTTCTTCTTCTCACAACAGACTGTAGACTTATATCCTGCATTTGACAGAGACAACCCAGTTGCTGACCCTTCTGCTGCAGTATCAATAGCAGATAACGAGACACTAGGACTGGTGACAACAACAGATGGTGCATCACCTACACCTAATGAAGATACACAGAGGTCAATCACAAAAGAAACATCTCAATTCTTCTTACTAGAGTCAGAGAATAACTTAGGATATAACACTACATCTAACGTATTGAATGGTATTAGTGTGACTGCTAGATTAGGAGACGCAGAAGAGAGAAAGATACCATTGAAATTAAATGCAGATAACTCAGTCCAACCTATACTCTGTGAGTTGAGACGATACTCGATTCTCAGAGCATCAGGTCACACGTTTGAGTATCTAGGTTTCGGGCCAGGTAACTACTCAACTGCATTCCCATCTACACAGGTGGAGGTGTTAACACCCGCACAGGTCAGACTGTCACAGTCGTTGAAAGAAGCAGCAGGAGTTGCATATTACTCTGGTGTTAACAGTGACGGTGAGTTATTTGTTGGTAACCAAGTCATCAACCCTGTTACAGGTCAGATTACTAACGAAGATATTGCACAACTTAACGTGTTGGGTGAGGAAGGCACAACGATTGAGACATTCTCTGAGTTGGTGCTGACTGATAAATTGACTGTTATTGGTGGTGCATCAAACCAGTTAGAGTCTGTATTCTCAGGTCCTGTTACATTCCAGAAGAAAGTAACATCACAGGATACAATTCAGACACTTAATCTAACATACTCCAACGACGATGGCACAGTGCTAAGAAATTCATTCTTAGCAGAAGATAACGGCTCAGGTCAGCCCACTGTTGATGCCACACTTGCATTTAATGATGGAGACCTAGCATATAATATTGACTGGACACCAGGTACATTCTTAGGATGGATATATGACAGTGGCACATGGTATAAGTTTGGTCTAAGTGACACTGCACCTATTACATCTAATAGATTCGCAGGAGTTACTAACTATGGTATCGGAGAAGCACCCGACGCTAACAATAGATTTAGAATTACTGGTAATATTGCTGTTACTGGTGACATTGATGTTAGTGGTAAATATGGTTGTGCAGATAAATATAGTTTAGCAACAGGTGTAAATAGTGGTAACAATGGTGTAATGTATACAGGTAATGGAAACACAACCTCATTCGCTATATCACCTGGGCACACTGCATATTCGTTATTGGTATTCTTGAATGGTGTCTGCCAGAGACCAGGTACAGACTACACAGTTAATGCTAACTCTGTAGACTTCTCTATCGGCACAACTCCTCAAACAGGAGATAACATTCAAATTCGTGAATTGGTAATTTAATTAACGAGGGTAACCAATGTCAACAAAAATTATAGGTAATCAGATTGACGCAACCACTAGGGCTATCATGGAAGCACTACAGGTTACGGAGCAGATTAACCTACCCGCCCTTAATCAGTCACAAGTTAATGCTTTAGGTACGCCCGCATATGGCACGTTAGTGTATAACACTACGGAAGATATGGCACAGATATACAAGGCAGACGCAGCACAAGGTGTACCAGGCTGGGATGATGTCGGTGGTGGAGGACCTAGTGTAGGAGAAGATAGTATCATAAGGACAAATGGCACAACTATTGGTGAGACTCTAACAGTCGGGCCAAGTGCTAATGGTGGTGTAGAATTTACTAACGGATTCTCTGCAGGACCTATTAATATTGCCAATGGCAATACAGTCACAGTAGAGAATGGTGCACAATGGTTTATAATTGGTGGTGAGGACAACGACGTTGGTGAAGGTCAGATAATGCAGATGAGATATGCACAGACTCCAGCTAGCAGATATTTAATTCAATCACAAGATTTATCGCCCATACCTAACTTAGAGGTAACAATACAACCCTCACATACAAACTCAAAAGTGCTCTTAGTTGCTATGATTAATAGTAATGCAAGACACGTTACATCATTTGGTTTCCTAAGGAATAATGGCATATTAACCAGTAATCTCTCTGGTAACAGTAACGTTGGTAGTGGTAGTGTAGCTACTACCTATCATAATAGGGATACTGGTGGAGATATGTTTAATTGCGTTATACAAATGATGGATATGCCAAACACAACTAACCCCTGCACATATTCTGTTGGAGTATCAGCGTCATGGGGTGGTAGTGTGAGAGACCTCTATATTAATGATAGAGATAGTAATGACATGAGGTCAATCAGTAGTTTAGCTGCATACGAGATTAGAGGTTAATTATGAATCGTGGTGCTGATGATTTAAAAGCAGAAGCAATCAGGAGATTAAGACCTGACGTTGATTTTATTATTATTGATGGAGAGACTATTAAATTTCCAAATAATGATGCAAAAGCAATTCCTACTGCTAAATTAGAATATATGATGGAGGAAGTGCAGAAGGAGTGGGATATAAATGCTCAAGTGGAGAGACCACCACTTGATAAAATGTTGGAGTGGTTATGGACTGACATACATAACAATTCACTAAATAAGAGTGGAGCATTCTATACTTGTTGTAAACCTCACTACATAAATAAGACAGGAGCATAGTAAACAATGGCACAGTTAAAACTGGGAGCTATCAAAGACTTAGGAGGAATTGGTGGATTCACCTTTTCCAGTAGTGGTGTTACTGCGAACGGGACTTTAACTGTTACTGACATTGTTATTGATGGTACCATCTCGGGGTCTTCGGGTTATATTCTTCCCAACCCATCTGGACAGTCAGGTAATTTCGTTACCAATAATGGCTCAACAATGTCATGGGGTGCTGTTAACTTGCAGTCTGGTATTCGCTCAATGCAAGTGTGGACTTCCAATGGCACATGGAATAGACCAAGTGGTGTAAAAACTATTTTGGTTAGAGTTACAGGTGCAGGCGGTGGTGGTAGTGGATTCTGTGAGTCTGGAGGTGCAGGAGGTACTTCTCAGAGACAGGTTGATGTTACTAACGTATCATCAGTCTCAGTCACAG
>Ga0208390_1000408_pt1 | contig 15397 bp, 17 predicted proteins | sample Knorr_S7_td_Surf_FD_185594 | JGI IMG/M metagenome (GOLD analysis project Ga0208390, IMG submission 185594) | Marine microbial communities from Southern Atlantic Ocean transect - Knorr_S7_td_SurfaceA_ad_6m_LV_A (SPAdes) (version 2) | ecosystem: Environmental > Aquatic > Marine > Oceanic | place...
AATTTCTTAATTTTTGTATGCTACTTTTAGCTGTTGATGGATTTCCTGGAATTTCTTTATGCTTATTATCGGGTAACATGATTTATACACATACATTTAATTGTTCTAAAGATAAAAAAATCATGTAAATTAATGGTCAAATTATCATCTATGAAAAACTTTGATAGAAGAAAATTTATTAAAACAACATCACTTTCAGCAGCATTTGCCTCTTCTACAAATTTGTTCTCTAAAGAACAAAGACCATCCGATCAAAAATATATGGGAGAATTTGCAGCGCCTAAACTTGACAAAATTAAAATAGCCTTTATTGGTGTTGGTTACAGAGGGCAAGGGCATATTAAAAGATTTGGCTCCTTTCCAAATACTCAAATAGTAGCCGTGAGTGATCTCCATGAAACTAATATATCTAAAAGTCTATCTACAATTAATAATTTAAAAACATCAAAGTCGCATACTAATCCTAAAACTTACTATGGTAATAAAGATAAATGGAGATTAATGCTAAAAGAAACTAATGCAGATATAGTTGTTATATCAACAGATTGGGATACACATGGAATAATGGCTATTGAAACTATGAAGAATAATATGCATGCATTTGTTGAGGTCCCGTTAGCTAACACGATTAAAGAACTTTGGGAGATAGTAAATACATCCGAAAAATTTCAAAAACATTGTATGATGATGGAAAATGTTAATTATGGAAGGGAAGAGTTGATGTTTTTAAATATATGTAGAAAAGGATTATTAGGTGAATTATACCATGGAGAAGCAGCATATATACATGACTTAAGATGGCAAATGTACGAGGAAGAAATTGGGACAGGTTCTTGGAGAACATTACAATATGAAAAGAAAAAAGGAAATCTTTATCCAACCCATGGGTTAGGTCCCGTTTCACAGTATATGAATCTCCTTAGAACAGAAGATACCTTTAAATCATTAATATCATTCTCATCTCCAGCTTTAGGTAGAGAAAAATTTGCAAGAGAAAATTTTAAAGAAAATCATAAATGGAATAAATTAAATTATCAAAATGGTGACATAAATACAACAGTTATCAAAACTTACTTGGGAAGAACGATTATGGTTCAATGGGATGAGACTAGTCCAAGACCCTATACTAGACTAAACTTGATCCAAGGAACAAAGGGAATTTTAGCTGGAGGCCCAACTAGAGCTGCTTTTGATAATGGATTTGAAGGATATACTAAAGATGCAGAGGAATGGATAATTGGTGAAGGTATTGATGCTCTTTATGAAAAATATGATCATCCGATGTATAAACGACTCAATAAAATTACTCAAGACTCGGGTCATGGAGGAATGGATGGAATGATGGTATATAGAATAATTGAATGTTTGAGGAAAGGTGAACCTCTTGATCAGAATGTTTATGAAGGATGTGCTTGGAGTTCATTGATAGAATTAACCTCTAATTCTGTTAATAATAATGGTCAACCACAGGACTTTCCTGATTTTACAAGAGGAAATTGGGTAAATACAAACACTTTTGATATAATCCCTTAATGCAGAATAAAATAATTTCAAAGGCACCTGGAAGGGTTTGTCTATTTGGAGATCATCAAGATTACTTAGGACTTCCTATAATTGCTACTACAATAGATAAAGAAATTACTATTAAAGCAATAAAAAATAATACTGAAAAGTTTAAAATTTTCAAGAAAGATCTAAACATACATGACAGTATTGACATTAATCAAAATATAAGCTCTGATGAAAAGGATTTTTTAAAAATAGCACTTAAAGTTTTAAAAAAATATAATTGTATACCTAATGAAGGTTATGACATAGAAATAAAAAGTGAAATACCAATAAATTCTGGTTTATCAAGTTCATCAGCATTGATTGTAGCCTGGGTAAACTTTCTATTAACTACATTTTCTGATATATCAATATCTCCTAGACTCCTTGCAGATTTGTCATATGAAATTGAGGTTAAAGAAATGAATGGTTCAGGTGGTAAAATGGATCAGTATACGATTGCCAATGGAAAAACAATTTACTTAGATACTAAATCAAATGAGATAGAATCTTTTGACCACAAACTGTGTGATATGATAATTGGAGTTTCAAACAAACCAAAGGATACTCAAGGTTTATTGAAGAAATTAAAAGAGAATGCTCTTAAGTCAATTGAAATTGTCAAAGATAAGGTAACTAACTTCAATTTATATGACGAAAGAAATATTAGAAATATTTCACATTTAGACTACTTAGAAGATTATTTAAAACCTTATTTTACAGCTGCAGTTGGAAATTATAAAATTACTATGGATGCAAAAAAGGAATTCTCAAGTTCTAATTTAAACATTAATAAGATTTCTGATTTAATGAATTCTCACCACAATTATCTAAAGAAAGATTTAAAAATTACGACATCTGAAATAGATGAGATGATAGATATATCTCTTGAAAATGGAGCAATTGGTTGTAAAATTGTTGGATCCGGTGGAGGTGGTTCAATAGTTTCTCTTTCAACTAACTCAAATACATCAAATAAAATAGTATCTAAATTAAAAGGTATAGGAGTTAAAGATGCATTTATTGCCAGAAAAGGTAGTGGTCCAAGTATTTACTATGAATGAAATTCCAATGATAATAATGGCTGCAGGCGTATCATCCAGAATGAAGGATTCATCTGTGCCTAAAGAAATTTCTCAAAATTTAATTAATCAGTCTAATCATAGAGTAAAAGGTTTCATTCAAGCAGGTGAAGGAAATGAGCCAATTATTTTTTATATAATAAAAAATTGTATAAGCGCAGGTGTAAAGAACTTCTACATTATTTTATCCGATAATTCTGATGAATTTCAGGACTATCTAAAAAAACTAGAGATTAAATTATCAATTCAAATAAAGTTTGGATTTCAAGACTTTTATGGAAAATTAAAACCAATGGGTACAGCCGATGCTATATTTCAAATAATGAATCAGTATAAGGAACTCAGGAACAAAAGGTTTTTAGTATGCAACTCCGATAATTTATATTCCTCACGTGCTATAAAGTTATTATTAGCTGAAAATAATTACAACTCAATGATCGCATATGACTTTGACTGTCTGAAATTTTCGACAGAAAGACTAGAATCATTGTCTATTTTAAAAATTAAAGGAAAATTTTTAGATAGAATTATTGAGAAACCAGATATGAAAATTATAAAAAACTATTCTAAAAAATTTGTTAGTATGAATATATTTTCCTTAAAGGGAAAATTAGTCTATCAGTATTTAAAAGACTGTCCAATAACTATAGAAAGAGGTGAGAAAGAGATTGCTTCAGCTCTACAAAACATGATATTGGATAATAAAAAATCAATGATTGTTTTTCATTTGTGTGAACATGTTCCTGACTTAACATTTAAAGAAGATATTGATAAAATCAGCAAATTTTTAAATTAATATTAACTTTCTTAGTTTAATTAAAAAATTGCTTAACCTTATATTTGCTAAAATAATTTTCATGAAAAACTTTTTTTTATCTCTATTAGTATTTTGTCTATCATGTGATATCAGTACTTCTAAACCAGTTGATAATATTAATCCAGTTTATTCTGTAGATAAACAAAAGTTTGATAATATGAGTAAAGCATATTTTGCATCTGGATGTTTTTGGTGTGTTGAAACCATATATGAGAGTTTGGATGGTGTAGTAGAAGTTTATTCAGGATATGCAGGTGGAACTACTATTAATCCTAATTATTATCAGGTTATGTCAGGTAAAACAGGCCATGCGGAAGCTATTGAAATTATATATGACAGTAGCAAAGTTTCTTTTGATACTCTTTTGAAAGTTTTCTTTGATTCACACAATCCTACAACCCCTAATAGACAAGGACCTGATTACGGAACTCAGTATAGATCTATTGCTTTTTATAATAATCTAGATGAAAAAAAGAAAATTAATAATTACATAAGTTTACTTTCAACAAATTCAATATTTGGTAAAGAAATCATAACAGAGGTAAAGAAAATTGATAAATTTTATTATGCTGAGGAATATCATCAGGATTATGAGAAGAAAAATCCATATAACTCATATATACAGAATGTTTCTATCCCAAGATTTAATAGATTTAAGCAAAAAGCATCCAATTACATAAAAATCAAAGATGTTCACTAAATTTTTGTTAGTTTAAATTTTATGGCTAAAATTCAAGACATCTACGGCAAAGAATATATAATACCTGATTTAAATGATTTTAAGGCTCATATTAACAAGTTTCATACTATAAACGGAAGACCAGATAATAGTATTCACGAAGAAAATGGCTATTATTTTAAAATTGATGATAGATTCTTCAAGATTTTAATTAATCTTAAATAAATTTGTAATCTATTAATTATGAGAGCATTTTACATATTATTTTTTCTTCTTTTTTCGTGTTCACAAGTTTTATATAATCACGACGACGCTATGTCAATGTTAATATCAAAACAAATGGTAATCGAAAGATTTGGTGAACCAACCCAAATTATTAACCAAGATAATTTTGTCGAATATTATTACGATTTTGGTGTTTTTGAAGAAAGATCACAAAATTTTGATCAAAAAATATCAACCGTTAGTAATTATGAAGGTCCTTATACAACACCAAATTGGGAATCAGAAACACAATATAGATTGACTAGAACAAAAAAATATTTAAAATTTAGACTTAATGGTGATAAAGTAATTTATTGGGAAAGTCAGGGAGTAAAATTTCCTGTCAAAAAAAACTAATTTAAATCGTTAGATGTCAATAAATATTTTCAAGAAGGGTGATCAAGCTGATGGGAGTTTTAATAATGGAGAAATTCTTGAAAAAAAACCAATTGGTTTTCCACAAGACGGCGGAAAGTTAAAACCATATTCAAATTTATTTTATTGGGCACATGCATGGGCACCAGACAATGATAGCGAAATTGGACTTCACCCTCACAGAGGATTTGAGATATGTAGCTTTGTTTTAGAAGGAGAAATTGAACACTATGATACTTTACTTGATAAATGGATCACTTTAAATCAAGGAGATGTTCAAATTATAAAAGCTGGTAAGGGTATATCTCACTCTGAGAAACTAAAGAAAGGCTCTGAAATTTTTCAAATTTGGTTTGATCCAAATATTCAAGAATCACTTTATATAGATGCAAGCTATAGTGATTTTAGATCAACAGATTTTAAAATTAAAATTCGAAATAACATAGAATCTAAAATTGTTTTATCAAATGAAAACCAACTTTCCCTTCAATCAAAAGGTATAGAAATCTATGAACATAAATTTAATAATGGAAAACACTCTTATAAAATAAAAAATAAATGTTATCACTCATTTTTTATTTTAAATGGTATACTTGAGATAAATAATCAACAATATACTCAAGGTGATTTTTTAATAATAGATAACGAAAATAATTTAGAATTAGTTACAAAAAATAATACTAAGGTTTTTGAGATTGTATCACTAATAAGCCCTCCTTATAAAACCTATGCTGAAATACATAAAATTAGTTGACAATAATTTAAATTTATAAAATTCGAAAGCCCGACTCACGAATGAGTCGGGCTTTCTAATTCTCTTTAAGTGATTCTTAAATTTCTTTAAGTCCTAGATAATCTTTCTGGTCATCACTTAAAATTTCACAAGTTATATCTCGGCTTACGCTTCGAGGTGCTTGATGATTCTTCCAGCACTTTGACTTGATCTTTTTTCTTTAAACACTATTGGGTTTCCAAATTTCAGTTAATCTTACTGGTTTTTTATGTTTAAAGTTAGATAAGATATATCTTAGTTTGCACTTTGAGTATTGTAGCGGATTTTTCCACAATTTCCTCTTATCTTTTGTAAATGTAGTAAACTAGATATAAAAAACAAATATAAAATTTAAATTGTTAATAACTTTTGTTAATACACTAATTTACAATGATTTAGCAATCACAACAATTGCAATTACAAGATTTATTACAGCTACATTGAGTACATTTGCAACCCATAATTTTTATTTCAATTTACGAAAATTAACTGATTATAATTTTTTTGTAATAATTTTCCAATCCTTTTTTATATGCAACAATAAATTGATAAAATCTAAATTCATTTAAATTTCCATACCTATTAAATTCATTGTAAGTATTAGATTGATATCTTTTTAACCTCTTGTCTAATATATTCTGTAATTTTTGAACTTTCTTGAATTTTAATTTCTGAGTCTTACTTTGGTGTAATTCAGATTCATATTTATTAATTATAAATTTTATTTCTTTTGGTGAAAGTTCAGAATATTTTAGTGGATTATTCCAGCTTTTATTATACTCATTCTTTAACCATCTATATTCTTTGTAAAGTCCATTAATAAAACAAATCAGAAATATATTCATTAATATCAAAATTATAAATTATATACATATTTTTGCACTAACTCGGGCAATTAGTTCAACTGAATAGAACAGAAGATTACGGCTCTTCAGATGGGGGTTTGAGTCCTCCATTGCCCTCAAATTTATTTAATTGGATTATTTAGGAATTTTATTTGGTGTAATACTTCTCTCGCAGGGTGGAGATTTATTGACTAAATCAGCAGTTGATATTTCATTTAAATTATCTATTCCTAAAATAATCATTGGTATGACAGTTGTTTCATTTGCAACATCTGCACCAGAATTAATAGTTAGCCTTAACGCAACCCTCGATGGTTTGCCAAATTTTGCAATAGGTAATGTCTTGGGTTCAAATATTGCAAATATTGGTTTAGTGCTAGGAATAATTACTATTATATATCCAATATCATTAAAACAAAGATTTTACAATACAGATTTTCCCTTATTGATAATTTCTACTGTTTTATTTTACTATGTAATTTACACTGAAAATCAAATATCTAGGGTTGAGGGTATTATTCTAGTAATAGCAATTACAATAATATTGTTCTATTTATTTTTTTTTCAAAAAAATGATCAAAGTGATTTCTCTGAGGAACTAGATAAAGATAAAATTTCAATTTTTAAATCGTTTCTATATATATTATTTAGTGGATCTCTTTTATGGTTGGGTTCGGAAACTCTTATAAAGTCATCAATATCTGTCGCCAATAAGCTTGAAATTTCTGAGAGAATTATTAGTATAACTATGGTAGCTATAGGCACAAGTGTTCCTGAATTAGCTGCATCAATCGTTGCTTCCTTAAAAAAACAAAATGATTTATCAATAGGTAACTTAATAGGTTCAAATATATTTAACTTACTCGTTGTTATTGGCATAACATCCAGTATAATACCAATAAATGGTATAGACAAGAGTATAATTAATAATGATATGCTTTGGGTTGTTTTATTTTCAGTAATTATATTCCCACTTGCATATTTAGGTAAGAGAAATGTTTTAACAAGAAAAAAAGGGATTATATTATTAGCATTATATCTAATATTTATAATCCCTCTATTAATTTAGACTTTATTTTGCGCTCTTAACTGTTTTTACAATTACTGCTGCAACTTTATAAGGATCTGCATTTGATGCAGGTCTTCTGTCTTCAAGCCATCCCTTCCATCCACTTTCAACAGTCATAATTGGTATTCTAATTGAGGCCCCTCTGTCAGAAACACCATAACTAAATTCTGTAATGGACTGTGTCTCGTGGTCACCAGTTAACCTTTGGTCGTTGTATGCACCATAAACTGCAATACATTCATCAACAACAGGTCTAAATGCTTCACATATTTTTTCATAAGTTTCTTTAGAACCACATGTTCTTAAAGTTGTATTAGAAAAGTTTGCATGCATACCCGATCCATTCCAATCAGTATTACCTAAAGGTTTTGGATGGTACTCGATTTTGATTGCATAGTCTTCTGCTATTCTCTCCAATAAATACCTTGCAACCCACATTTCATCACCAGCTTGTTGAGCACCTTTGGCAAAAGTTTGAAATTCCCATTGACCAGCTGCTACTTCAGCATTAGTACCTTCTACATTGATCCCAGCTTCAAGACAAACATCAAGATGACGGTCCATAATTTCTCTTCCAAATGTATTTGCGCCTCCAACAGAACAATAAAATTGTCCTTGAGGTGTTTGGTCTTTTGGGAATCCTAATGGTAGATTTGTTTCAGTATCGATTAAGAAGTACTCTTGTTCAAAACCAAACCAAAAATCGTTATCACTATCATCAATTGTTGATCTCCCATTGGACTCGTGTGCAGTTCCATCTGCATTTAAAACTTCAGTCATAACTAAGAATCCATTCTTTCTTTCAGGATCTGGATATATAGCAACTGGTTTAAGTAAACAATCTGAAGAACCTCCTGGAGCTTGAAGTGTAGAGGAACCATCAAAAGACCACATTGGGCAACTTGATAATTTTCCATCAAAGTCAGATACTATTTTTGTCTTGCTTCTTAGGCTTTGAGTTGGTTTATAACCATCAAGCCATATATATTCTAATTTAGATTTGCTCATAATTTATAATTTAATTTTCAATTTAGATTTTTTTTGAAATCTTAATATTTAAAAAAAGTGATTTTAATTAACTTTTATCAATCTAGTATTTATAAATAAAAAAATTGTCAATATTGCATATAATTACAAAAAACGTTGAAAATTTTTCAGTTAAACTAAAGATCAAATTTTTCGAATTCTAAATTAGATTAAATTGAAAATGATGATCTAGAAGAACAATGATTTTTATTAAAAACTTATTAAGATTTTTTTTTGATAACTTTGCTCTGAGTAATGGCCAATAGATATAAATTAAGAGGGGTATCGTCTGACAAAGAAGATGTACACAATGCGATAAAAAATCAAGATAAAGGTCTATTTCCAAAAGCGTTCTGCAAAATACTTCCCGATTATATTTCAAATTCAGATGAACATGCATTAATTATACATTCAGATGGGGCTGGAACAAAGTCATCCTTAGCATATATATATTGGAAAGAAACATCTGACTTATCCGTATGGAAAGGAATTGCTCAGGACTCAATTGTTATGAATTTAGATGATGTTGCTTGTGTAGGTGCAATTGATAATATTGTTCTTTCCTCTACGATTGGAAGAAATAAAAATAAAATTCCTGGAGAAGTTATCTCCAAAATTATTTCTGGTACTGACGAGATTTTATCTTATTATAGGAGTCTTGGTATAAATATATACAGTGGTGGGGGAGAAACAGCAGACGTAGGAGATCTTGTAAGAACTATAATTGTTGATTCTTGTTTAACTGCAAGAATAAGAAAAGATGATATAATTGATAACTCAAATATTAAAGTAGGTGATATAATTATCGGTTTATCCTCATCAGGAAATTCATTATATGATTTAGATTATAACTCTGGTATAGGAAGTAACGGTTTAACATCAGCCAGACATGATGTTCTCTCTAATTATATTAAAACCTTATATCCTGAATCATATGATCACGAATTACCAGATGATTTGACTTATTGTGGATCAAAAAAGTTAACTGATAAAATAGAAAACTATGATATTGGTAAAATGCTTTTATCTCCAACTAGATCTTACGCACCTCTTCTAAAAAAAATCTTTGAAAAAGTAGGTAGAGATAAAATTAATGGGATAATTCACTGCACAGGTGGAGGTCAAACTAAGATACTTCACTTTGTTGATAACCTTCATATTATGAAAAATAATTTATTTGAAACTCCACCAATATTTAAGCTTATTATGAATGAGTCTAATACTGAACCTAAGGAGATGTATAAAGTTTTCAATATGGGGCACAGGATGGAAATATACACACATCCTAATTATGCATCAGATATAATTGAAATATCAAAGTCTGTGGGAATTGATGCAAAGATTATAGGTGAAGTACTTCAATCAGAAAAAAAGAAGCTATCTATTCAATCAGAATTAGGTAATTTTGAATATTAAAACTTTATAATGCTTATAGAAAAAATAGATATCGTTGAAAAAAGATATGATGAAATATATCAAATGATTGGTAATCCAGAGATTATCGCAGATCAAAAAAAATATATTGAGTTAAATAAAGAACTAAAAGAATTAGCCAAGTTAGTTAACAAAGGTAGGCTATATAAAGATGCAATTGATCAAAAAAAGGAGGCAGAAGAATATATTAGTTCCTCCGAAGATAAAGATATGATTGAGATGGCTAAGGAACAGCTTGAAATTTCAAAGGAATCAATTAATAACCTTGAAGATGAAATTAAGATCTTGCTTATACCAAAAGATCCAGACGATTCTAAAAATGTTGTTGTGGAAATCAGAGCAGGTACTGGTGGCGATGAAGCTAGTATTTTTGCAGGTGATTTGTTTAGAATGTATTCTAAATTTGCTCAGGATAAAAAATGGAAAATCAGTGTTGTAGATACTAGTGAAGGAACAGCAGGAGGGTTTAAGGAGGTTATTTTTGAAATTGCTGGAGAAGATGTATATGGTGTTCTAAAATATGAATCAGGTGTTCACAGGGTCCAAAGAGTTCCTCAAACAGAGACTCAGGGAAGAGTTCATACCTCAGCTGCAACTGTTATGGTTCTCCCTGAGGCTGAAGAATTTGACGTAGAGATTAATATGAACGAAGTTAGAGTTGATTATTTCTGTTCATCAGGTCCAGGAGGTCAATCTGTTAACACTACATATTCAGCTGTGAGATTAACTCATGAGCCAACAGGAGTTGTAGCACAATGTCAAGATCAAAAATCTCAACATAAGAATAAAGAAAAAGCAATGAAAGTTCTTAGATCTAGACTGTATGAGATTGAATTAAATAAAAGAATGGAGTCTGACTCTCAAAAAAGAAATGAACTTGTAAAATCTGGTGATAGGTCAGCAAAAATTAGAACTTATAACTATCCCCAAGGGAGAGTTACTGACCATAGAATAGGATTAACACTATATGATCTTCCAAAGATTTTAGATGGAGATGTTTCAAAATTAATTGATGAAATTCAACTCTTCATTAATACTGAAAAATTAAAAGAAGCAGGTGAGGTATAATGTTAAAAAATAAAATTCAAAGTCAAATAATTAAAAAAAAGTCCTTTTTATGTGTGGGTCTAGACGTTGATATTAATAAAATACCAAAATCATTATTAAATTATGATGATCCAATTTTTGAATTTGCAAAACAAATTATAGATTCTACAAATAAGTATGTTATTGCATATAAACCTAACATTGCTTTTTTTGAAGCCCACGGAGTTAGGGGCTATGAATCTCTTAAAAAGATCTCTAAATACTTAAAGAGTAGTTATCCTGAAATTTTTACTATTGCAGATGCAAAAAGAGGAGATATTGGTAATACGTCAAAAATGTATGCAAATGCTTTCTTAAAAGATTTAGATTTTGACTCAATTACTGTTTCACCCTTCATGGGTTCTGACTCAGTTGAACCTTTTTTATCATTTGAAGATAAGTATGTATTTCTTTTAGCCTTAACCTCAAATAAAGGTTCTGAGGATTTTCAAGAGTTGAAGATTGATAATTCTACTAAATTATTCGAAAAGGTAATTAAAACTTCAAGAAAGTGGAGAAATAGCGAAAAAATAATGTATGTTGTTGGTGCAAAAAATACTGAAGAAATTGGTAAAATTAGAACTATTGTTCCAAATTCATTTTTGTTAGTTCCTGGTATTGGAGCTCAAGGAGGTAATCTTGAAGAAATCTGTAAGTATGGTTTAGATAAAGATTTAAAATTAATTGTTAATTCATCTAGATCAATAATTTATGCTTCAAATAATTCAGACTTTGCTCAAATGGCTCAAAACGAGGCTATGAAAATTCAAAAGGAGATGGAAAAGTATTTAAAGAATATTTAATGATTCACTATACTAAATTCATATCAAAAAATAAAAATGCAGAGTGGATTACATTTGTTCACGGAGCTGGTGGAAGTTCAACAATTTGGTATAAACAGATAAAATATTTTTCAAAAAAGTATAATCTTTTGTTACTAGACTTAAGAGGTCATGGAAAATCCAAATCAATTTCAATTAATCCTTTCAAAAAAAAATACACATTCAATTCAATTACTAATGATATTCTTGAGGTAATTGATGCAGAAAAAATTAATAAAACTCATTTTGTGGGAATATCATTGGGTACCATTCTGATAAGAAACTTTGCTGAAAAATATCCTGAAAGAGTAAAGACTTTAATTATGGGAGGTGCCATAATGAAGCTGAATCTAAGATCTAAGATCTTGATGTTCCTCGGTAATTCAACTAAGTCAGTTCTACCATATATGTGGATTTACAGGTTACTTGCATTTATAATCATGCCAAATAAAAATCATAAAGAATCAAGATCTTTATTTGTTAATGAAGCAAAAAAATTATATCAAAAAGAATTCAAGAAGTGGTTTCAGTTAACTACTGAATTGGTTCCACTACTTAAATTTTTTAGACAAATTGAAATTAAAATTCCAACTTACTATATTATGGGTGATCAAGATTATATGTTTTTACCATCAGTTAAAAATCTTGTTAAGGTTCATAATAAGTCAGAGCTATATGTTATCCAAAACTGTGGACATGTAGTAAATATTGATAAGCCTGAGATTTTTAATAAGAGGATGTTAGACTTTTTAGAAAGATCAATTTAGTCTTTAGTTATATTGCTTGATTTCATAAAATCTTTCTTATTACCTGGTTGATATATTTCATATTTTATATCATCTTTACTTCTTCTTACCATTTCCTTCACATCTTTGAGTAAAAGTTTTGAATCAAATACTATTCCATCTTTTATGGTATATTTTACTCCTCCAACACGAACTGCTTCATTTTTTTCATTAAGCTTTATTGCTCCAGTACCATATAGAACCTTAAGATTCTCAAGTGGATTCTCTTCAATAATTAATAAATCAGCCTTTTTACCTATTTCAATTGATCCAATTTGATCATCCATACCTAGTGCTTCTGCTCCATTAAGTGTTGCAGCTCTTATAACTTCGATTGGATGAAACCCAGCTTCTCTTAGTAATTCAAGCTCTCGTATATATGCAAAACCATATAATTGAAAAATAAATCCTGAGTCTGACCCCGTAGTCACTCTACCACCTCTATTTTTATATTCATTAACAAAAGTCATCCATAGATTATAGTTTTGCTTCCATGCTACTTCTTGTTCAGTCCCCCAAAAATGCCAATATGATCCATGAGAGATTCTACTAGGTTGATAAAATTCCCATAAACTAGGTAATGTGTATTCTTCATGCCACTCTGCTCTTCTTGCTCTATGGAGATCTCTACTTGCCTCATAAATATTAAAAGTTGGATCTAATGTAAAATCAAGTCCTATTAGTTCATTCATTACATTTGACCAATGATCTGAGTACGGTTTTGCAGCCTGTTCCCAAAGTTTACCTGCCTCTTCAAATCTATGCTGTTCATTTGAGTAATTATAATAAGGTGGATAGTTCTGTATAGTTTTATCATCAAAAAGTGCTTCAGGCAAACCATACCAATGTTCCATAGATGTTAAACCAGCTCTAGCAGAATGTAAAACATTCCATCTTGCAACATTTAGTTGAGCATGGTGCATTGCAGATCCAAGCCCTAGTTTATTGTTTTCTTCAAGGGCCGCCTTCATTATAATTGGGTCAGCACCAAAAAATTTTATTCCATCAGCTCCTTTTTTAGCATTATACCTTACCCATTCTCTTGCAATTTCAGGAGAGGTTATTTCTTTGTCATATCCAGATCCAAATCTTGAATAAATAATTAATCTAGGAGCGACTATCTCATTATTATTACTTTTTTTCTTTAAATCAATACTATAATCAATTCCTCGACCACCTGGTTCTCTAACAGTTGTTATTCCATGACCTAGCCATAATTTAAAAACATAATCAGGCTCAGCACCCTGAGAAGTCCCGCCAATGTGACCATGCATATCAATAAAACCTGGAAGTACATACATACCTTCGGCATTTATTTCCCTTCCTTTTTGGCTTAATTTAGGTCTTCTGCTTTCAATAATATCAACTCCGGGATATCCAACATTCTTAATTGATTTGATTATATTTTTTTCAATTACTATATCAACAGGACCCAATGGTGGACTACCATTTCCATTTATAAGTGTTGCCCCTCTTATTATAAGTTGATCAAAAGGACCATCAGAAAATTTTTTTTCCTGTGCATAAAAATGAGTAAAAAATAATAAGCAAATGAGAATTGTGATAAGTTTTTTCATTTTAATTTAAAATTTTGTTTATTAAAGTAAATCCAGCATAAGCCAAAACAATACAAAAAAATACACTAGTTAAAATATATAAAATTGAATCTAGTATATCATTAGATCTTAATAAATTAAGGTTCTCAAGAGAAAAAGCAGAAAATGTAGTAAGCCCTCCACAAATACCAATTATTAAGAAGTAATAATAGTCTGACTTTAGCATATTATTACTAATTAGATAACCTATTATTATTCCAATTAGAAAACTTCCAATCATGTTAACAGTTAGTGTCGAATATGGAAAAGATCCATCAGGAATAAGTCTGTTGAAAATAAATCTTAATACAGAGCCTAAACCACCACCAATAAAAACTAAAAGTAAATCTCTCATTATCTAAATAAATTACTATATGCAGCAATGATTGATATAAAGACAATAAATATTATAAGGATCACATATGAGTTCTTGTAATATACTTTATTTATGTTTGAATCTTTTATATATGAATAACTGATAATTATTGAAAAAAGAATCACAAATATTATAGCGAAAATAAGCTGTCCTTTAGTAAACATTAACTAAATTTAAAATCTTTATAATGTAAATTTAATAATTATGATTACTAATGCCATTAATGCTGTTAAGGAATTTAATAAAGCTTTTAAAATAGAATATTCTGAAACTCAAGAAGCTAATCTTGATGATTCAATTATTGAATTAAGATATAGACTTATGCAAGAGGAAAATAATGAATATTTAGAGGCTGCTAGGAGAAAAGACCTTGTTGAGATAGCAGATGCATTAGGGGATAAATTATATATTCTATGTGGTACAATTCTAGCTCATGGTCTTCAAGATAAAATTGTTGAGGTATTTAACGAAATACAAAAAAGTAATATGAGTAAGCTAAGCACTGATGGAACACCTGTTATACGTGAGGATGGAAAAATTTTAAAAGGCCCAAATTATTTTAAGCCAAATATCAAAGAAATATTAGATAGTTAAATTATTCCTCAACCTTGTATCTCCAACCGTGCGGATCATCAGCTAAATTTTGTTGGATGTTTACTATAGATTCTTTAATCTTATCTGCATAACTGTCAGATACATCTTCAATTTCAAATTTATCCTCTTTATATCCAAATGATGAAATTTTAGCAATTACTGCTGCAGTCCCGCATCCAAATATCTCCTTTAAAGAACCTTCATCATACTCTTTAATTAATTCTTGTAC
>Ga0208390_1000409_pt1 | contig 15391 bp, 15 predicted proteins | sample Knorr_S7_td_Surf_FD_185594 | JGI IMG/M metagenome (GOLD analysis project Ga0208390, IMG submission 185594) | Marine microbial communities from Southern Atlantic Ocean transect - Knorr_S7_td_SurfaceA_ad_6m_LV_A (SPAdes) (version 2) | ecosystem: Environmental > Aquatic > Marine > Oceanic | place...
GTTCCTAATTTAATTGGTTACAACATGGATGATGTTGATCAAATTATTAAAAAAACTAAGCTCAGGTACGAAGTTATTGATTCGTCATTTTTTAATCCAGATTTTGAAAAAAAATCTGTAATTGAGCAAATACCACAACCCTCTCAAAAAGTAAAAAAAAATAGAAAAATATATTTAACAATTAACCCATCAGGTTATGGAAATGTTGTTCTCCCAAATTTAATTCAACTAACAAAGAGAAATGCTGAATCAACTCTGTTAGCTCTCGAATTAGAAATTGGAGAAATTTCTTACGAAGATAATATTGGAAAAGATATGGTCCTTAAAGTTTTATATATGGATTCAGAAATTAATGAGGGGCATATTATTCCAAAAAAATCAAAAATTGATTTTGTATTAGGTAATGGATTAAAAAAATAAAAATTGCAAGATTTTGAATTACAGGATGAGCTTTATGAACACTTTTCTTTTAAAGTGGATAAGGGTCAAGAGCCATTAAGAATTGATAAATTCTTAATGAATAGAATTGAAAATGCTTCAAGAAATAAAATACAACTAGCTGCAAAAAATGGATCCATCAAAGTCAATAATATTTCGGTAAAACAAAATTACAGGGTTAAACCAAGGGACGAAATAAAAGTAATGTTTTCTTATCCACCGTTCGAGAATCTTTTAAAACCTGAAAAAATTGATTTTCAAATTATTTATGAAGACAGAGATCTTTTAGTTGTTAATAAACCTCCAAATCTAGTTGTTCATCCTGGTCATGGAAATTATTCAGGAACTTTGTTAAATGGCATCCTATATCATGTTAAAGATTTGCCTGAAAATAATAGTGGAAGACCTGGACTAGTACATAGAATTGATAAAGATACAAGTGGTCTACTGGTAGTAGCGAAGTCTGAAATTGCAATGAGAAATTTATCTGAGCAGTTTTTTCTAAAACAAACAAAAAGAAATTATATTGCCCTGGTTTGGGGAAGTTTTAAAAATAAATCTGGATCTGTAAATAATTATATTGGAAGAGATAAGAAAAATAGAATGATAATGTCTGTTAGTGATGATAAAGATCACGGTAAAAATGCCATAACGCATTATAAAGTTTTGGAAGATTTAAATTATGTAAGTTTATTAGAGTGTAGATTAGAAACTGGAAGAACTCATCAGATTAGAGCACATATGAAATATCTCGGAAATCCAATTTTTAATGATGAAAGGTACGGGGGAAATAAAATTTTAAAAGGAACAATTTTCACAAAGTACAAACAGTTTGTTGAAAATTGTTTTAAATTATTACCTAGACAGGCACTACATGCTAAAAGTATTGGATTCAATCACCCAAGATCAAACAAAATAATGAGTTTTGAAAGTGAATTGCCAAATGATATACAATTGTGTTTGGAAAAATGGAAAAATTATTCAAAAAATAATTAATTTTAAGTATGAAAATTTTAATATCACCTGCTAAGTCTCTTGATTTTAAAAGTGAAATAGGTAGCTTTAAATGTACACAACCAAAATTTTTAAGTAAAACGCAAATAATCAATAGTTCCCTAAAGGAGAAAACACCAAATGACTTAAAAAAAATTCAAAATATCTCAGAAAAATTAGCTGATTTGAATTGGACAAGAAATAATGATTTCAATTTAGCTCATAATTATAAAAATTCTAGACCAGCATTGTTTGCTTTTAATGGAGATGTTTATGATGGAATTGATGCTAAATCACTTTCTTCTGATAACGTTAATAACCTACAAAACCAACTTAGAATTTTATCTGGCTTATATGGAATGCTTAAACCTTTAGATTTTATTCAACCATATAGACTCGAGATGGGTACAAAATTATCCTTAAATGGATCAAAAAATCTTTATGAGTTCTGGACAGATATTATTACAAATGAACTTGTTAATGAAACTAAAAATGATTCACTAATAATAAATCTTGCAAGCAACGAATATTTCAATGTATTGAACAAAAATGCTTTTGAATCAAAAATAATTACACCAGTTTTTAAAGATTTTAAAAATGGCAATTTTAAAATAATCTCATTCTATGCAAAAAAAGCTAGAGGATTAATGGTAAGATACATTATCGATAATGAAGTTGAAAGCATTGATAAATTACTATCATTTAATTCATCAGGTTACTCATATAGTGAAAATTTTACAGAAGACATAAATAAACCTGTATTTGTTAGACAATTTAATTGAATTTTACATTCAACTACTAAACATTTTATAATAAGTTTTATCACCAAAGTATTTTACTCAAACACCAAATCTTATAATAATTCAATTTTAATATATCAAAAAATCATAAAATGTAATATTTCATTGCATAAATTATGTAGTTGATAATATTTATCACAAATTGAACCCTCAATTAATTTTCCAGAGATTGAATTAATAACTTATTATGTATAAAAATGAAGTTAATTCAAAACTACAGTCAGTACCCTGAAATGTTCGACGAAATGTTTGATAAAAAGGGTATCACAAGGGATATTTATAAAAACTTTGAAAAATTTCTCAAAAAATCTTCTGTAAAAAATCTAAATAGTATGAAAGATTTTGCTCAACAATTTTTTATGAATCAAGGGGTCACTTTTACAGTTTATGATAATGATGAGGGTGTTGAGAAAATTTTCCCTTTTGATATAATCCCCAGAATAATTTCATATTCTGACTGGAAAATTATTGATAGTGGAATAAAGCAAAGAATAAAAGCTTTAAACTTATTTATAAAAGATATTTATCACGAGCAATTTATATTAAATGATAACATCATTCCAGCTGAATTAATCATATCTAATCCCAATTATCTTAGAGAAATGAGAAATATCAATGTTCCAAATGATATTTATACACATATTTCAGGAATAGATTTGATTAGAAATGAGGAAGGTAAGTTTTTTGTTTTAGAAGATAATTTAAGAACTCCCTCAGGCGTAAGTTATATGTTAGAGAACCGTGAAATAACTAGAAGATTATATCCCGAAATGATTCCACGTGAAAAAGTTCAACCGATTAGTGATTATCCAAATTTGTTGTACAATAAGTTAAAATCTTTATCTAATAAAAAAAATCCTGTTGTAGTTATGTTAACTCCTGGATTATATAATTCTGCTTATTACGAACATACTGCTTTAGCTAGATTAATGGGAGTCGAGCTTGTAGAGGGTAGCGATTTACTAGTTGATAACCATTATGTTTTTATGAAAACAGCTGGTGGTTTGAAAACAGTTGATGTTATTTATAGACGTATTGATGATGATTTTTTAGATCCATTAAACTTTAAAGCTGATAGTGTTCTTGGTGTAGCAGGAATAATGGATTCATTTAGACAAGGTAATGTTGTACTTGTTAATTGCCCAGGTGCGGGAATAGCCGATGATAAGGCTATTTACACATATGTCCCTGACATGATTTCATATTATTTAAATGAAAAACCAATCCTCAATAATATTAAGACTTATAAATTGACAAATAAAGATGAAAAAGAATATGTTTTAAAAAACATTGACAAGCTTGTATTAAAAAGAACTGATGGTAGTGGAGGATATGGAATGTTAATGGGTAAATCAGCTACCAAAGAGGAAATTAACAAATACAAATTAAAAATTAAAAAAGAACCAGAGATGTACATAGCACAACCTACACTAAATCTTTCAACATCACCATGCTTGATTGAAAACTCATTACATCCAAGGTGCGTCGATTTAAGACCTTTTGCACTTTTTGGTTCTGATGGAATTGAAGTATGTCCAGGTGGTTTATCAAGAGTTGCATTAAAAAAAGGTTCATTAGTTGTAAATAGTTCACAAGGGGGTGGAAGTAAAGATACATGGATAGTAAAAAATTAATATGTTAAGTAGGGTAGCAAATAATTTATTTTGGATGGACAGATACATGGAAAGAAGCTATGGATTATTGAATTTAATTAAGACCAATTATAACTCCACTTTAGATACTGGTGACTACGATTCATGGAATGGTATATTAAAATCATATATGGGAATTGATAAAAATATTTCAAATGAAAATTATCAAGATTCAATTTCTGTTATCGAGTACATGATATTTAACAATTCGAATCCTAATACATTAATAAACATGATAACTAAAGCTCGCGAAAATGCGAGAAGTGTCCAAGAACATATATCACGGGAAATTTGGGTTGCTGTTAATAAATATTTTTTAAAAATTACAAATAAAAAGTTTTACAAATATTATAAAAAAAATGATCCTATTGATTTTATTAATGAATTAACACAATTTCATCATATATATTACAGTGTGGCTGATATATCACAAGAGAGGGGTAATGCCTTTTGTTTTATGAATCTCGGAAAATATTTTGAAAGAATTCTTCAAAGCATTGATTTTTTGAACGTTAAAATTGACATTCTAGAGTCTAATGAAAATAATTTAAATGAGTCATACTTCTGGAAAAATCTTTTAATCTCAATTGGTGGATATCAATTATATATTAAAACCTATAAATCAATCTTTAATGTTGAAAATATTATTGAAATGATTACAATTAATCAGTTTTTTCCCCGATCAATTAAATTTAGTGTTGATAAACTTTATTCACATATTACTAGACTAAATGAATTTAATAAACCAGAAACTAATAGTTTGACGTTTTTGACTGGTAAGATGAAAAATGAATTAACTTATACGTCAATAAGTTCTATAAAGGAAGAGGGGCTTAAAAATTTTGTTTATAAAATTCAATATGATTTAAACTCTATATCTAATGAAATTAATAACATATATTTTTATCAAAATAACTAATGAAAAGATTTTTTCTAAAACATACTACTACCTATAATTATTCAAATTTTGTTTATGAAAGTTCAAATAAACTTCATTTATATCCTTATAATGATTTAAATCAACAAATTGTTAGTCATAAAATTAACATCCCTGGAAATCCACTGGTAGACTCTTATATTGATGATTATAATAATAGGGTAGGTTTTTTTACATATACACCACCTCATAGATTTTTGAGAATTACATCAGAGGCAGAAATTATAAAAAAAAGAATTATTATGCCTGAAGATACAATGGATGTAGATGAACAATGGAAAATCTTAAAGAAATTAAAATTATCATTTGATTTTATACCTTTTTTAAAATTTCAAAACACTTCAATAAACAAAGAGCTTTTTAAAGTTATTGAATCTTGTAAATTTAAATCTGCCTCACCAATGGATGTTGCTGACAATTTATGTGAATATGTCAATAAAAATTTTAATTACAAAAAGGGAGTTACAAATGTTTTTACTAAGATTGAGGAAGTATGGTACTTAAAGACAGGTGTTTGTCAAGATTTTACAAATATTTTAATTCAACTTTGCAGAATTGCTGAAATACCAACCAGATATGTAAGTGGATATGTTTTTGCTGCAGGTAGATTTAGAGGAGCTTCAGCAACACATGCTTGGGTAGAGGTTTATATTCCAAACTATGGATGGCTTGGATTTGATCCTACAAATAACTGTATTGCCGATATTTATCATATTAGGTTAGCTGTTGGTAGAAATTATGGAGATTGCTCACCAGTCAAAGGTGTTTACAAGGGAAATGAAACACAGATTATGAAAGTAAATGTAGTCTTAGATACAAAGAAAATTAAATCCAAAGATGAAGTGATTTTTGAAAATTCTTCATCTTCAACTCTCAGTAAAGAAGAGGATAATAGTTCAAATAGTTTTCAAAAACATCTTCAAATGATGCAGCAGCAACAGTAACTAATTGATCTTTAATTTATTAATAAATTTTTTTGTTTGTTTAATTCCGTATTTGGTTAACATATTTATGTAAGCAGATCCTATGATAACTCCATTACTATTAATTGATGCAACTCTTCTAGTTTCCTTGTTGCTAATTCCAAATCCAACAAGTAAAGGAGATTTTAATTTCATTTGATTAATTCTTTTAAAATATTTTATAGTTTCATCACCAAATATTTTTTGAGCACCTGTTGTGCTATAACTACTGACCATGTAGATAAATCCATCAGAAATTCTATCTATAAATCTTATTCTTTTCTCTGAAGTTTGAGGTGTAATTAAAAACATATTTTGTAAATTATGATTTTTAAATATATCATGATAATGCTCATAATAAATATCGACTGGTAAATCGGGAACAATTAACCCATCAATTTCACATTCTTTACATTTTTTACAAAATTTTTCAATACCAAATTGTATAATTGGGTTAAAATAACCCATGATAATAATGGGTAGGTCAGTAACAGCTCTAATATCACTTATTTGTTTAAATAAAACATTGGTATTCATGCCATTAATTAATGCTTTGGTTGAGCTTTCTTGAATTGTTGGACCATCAGCTAGTGGATCACTAAAGGGTAAACCAATTTCAATCATATCAACTCCAGATTTATCAAGTTCTTTTATGATAATCATTGTGTCATTAAGATTTGGATATCCAGCTGTAAAGTAAATTGATAAGATATTTTTCTTTTTTATAAACGTTTCTCTTATCCTATTCATAAATTATAATTTAAAATATTCAATGTATGTATCTAGATCTTTATCGCCTCTTCCAGAGCAATTAAAAACTAGTATGTCATTGGGTTTAAATTTTTTCTTTTCTAAAATTGCAAACGCATGTGATGTTTCAATTGCAGGAATAATTCCTTCAGTTTGTGATAAGATCAAGCCCCATTTCATTGCATCTGTATCAGTTATTGAAATAAATTCACCTCTTTTACTTTTAAAAAGATGTGCATGCATCGGTCCCACACCAGGATAATCTAGTCCAGCAGATATTGAATATGGTTCAGTAATTTGCCCATCTGTAGATTGCATTAATAGTGTTTTTGCACCGTGAATAATTCCAGTTTTTCCTAGCACTGAAGTTGCAGCGCTCTCACCAGTATCAATTCCTTTTCCTGCTGCCTCTACGCATATGATTTTAACATTTTTATTTTCAAGAAATGGATAAAATAGTCCTGCGGCATTACTTCCTCCACCAACACAAGCAATTACATAATCTGGAGACGACTTTTTTTCTTTTTTTTGTAATTGTTTAATAGTTTCTTCACCAATAACAGATTGAAATCGTGCAACCATGTCTGGATAAGGATGAGGACCAACCACTGATCCAATAATATAATGAGTATCAACTGGGTTATTAATCCAATCTCTTATTGCTTCGTTTGTAGCATCTTTTAACGTTTTGCTTCCAGATGAAGCAGGTCTTACTTCTGCTCCCAACATTTTCATTCTAGCGACATTAGGGGCTTGTCTTTTAATATCAACTTCACCCATATAGATTATACATTTTATTCCCATTAGCGCACAAACAGTAGCAGTCGCTACACCATGTTGGCCAGCTCCTGTTTCTGCAATAATTCTTGTTTTTCCAAGTTCTTTTGCCAGTAAAATTTGTCCTATTGTATTATTTATTTTATGTGCTCCAGTATGACATAAATCCTCTCTTTTTAGATATATTTTAGTATTGTATTTTTGAGAAAGTCTTTTTGCAAAATAAAGTGGTGTTGGTCTTCCAACATATTCTTTCAAAAGATTATTAAATTGAATTTTAAAACTTTTAGAAGATGAAATTTTTACATAAGTATTTCTTAATTCTTCAATATTAGGATATAACATTTCTGGAATAAATGCACCGCCGAATTCACCATAGAATCCTTTTGAATCTATATTATAAGTTTTCATTTTATTGATTTTATAAATTTTTTAATTGTTTGTGTATCCTTTAAGCCTGGTCTGATTTCAAATTTAGAGTTAATATCAATTCCAATCAAATTGGGTAATTTTTTTTTAATATTTACAATCTCTTTGATTGATTCTATGCTTAAACCTCCACTTAGGAAAAAATCTTTTTTATGACTGTATTTTAAAATTATATCCCAGTTAAATTTTTTTCCTGATCCACCATAAGATTTTGTTAAAGTATCAAATAGGTAATATTTACAAAAATTACTGTAAACTTCTATGCTATTCATATCAAAATTTTTATCAATCCTAAAAGCTTTTATAACATTACAAAAATCACTAACCTCTTTGCAAAAACTCTTACTTTCATCTCCGTGTAATTGAACATATTCAAGATTATACTTCTCTACATTTTTTTTTATTATTTCAATTGATTCATTTACGAAAACACCTACATATTTTTTAGTTGATTTAGGTAAAAAATTTAAATTAAAAAATCTTGGTGATTTATTGTAAAAAATTAATCCCAAAAAATCTATATTTAAATCCATTACTTGATTAATGTTTTCTGCATTATTTAAACCACAAACTTTAATTAACATGATAATTCATTTATAAAATTTTTAAAGCTTAAACCAGGATTTTTAGACTTCATAAACCTTTCACCAATTAAAAATCCATCGTATCCAATATCAATTAGTAATTTAACATCGTTAACATCTTCAATGCCGCTCTCTGAAATTTTTACTACCTCATTAGGAATTTTATTGTAAACTTCAATACTATATTTTAAATCAACCTTAAACGTTTTTAAGTTTCTATTGTTTACACCAATGATATCAATGTAAGTTAAATCACATTTATATAAATCATCTAATGAATGAATTTCTGTTAAGACACCAAGGCCTAGTCGCTTAGCAAGTTTTGAAAATTTTAAAATTTGTTTGTCACTTAATATTGCTGCAATAAGCAGAATTGTATCAGCACCAATTGATTTTGACTCTACAATTTGATACTCATCTACTATAAAGTCTTTTCTTAACACTGGAATATTACATATTTCTTTTACAATTTTTAAATCATTATTTGATCCACCAAAAAAATATTCATCAGTTAGGATAGAAATACCAACTGCACCATTCTTTTCATAACCTGAAGCAACATCTTCAGTTTTAGAAAAAAAATTAATTTCACTTTTTGAGGGAGATTTTCTTTTGTGTTCAGCAATAATTGAAATCTTATTATCTAATATTCTTTTTGCTAGATTTTTCGAAGGTATATTGAAATAACTGCTTTTTTCAAGAAATGAATAGGAATTTTTTTTCTTGAGTTTGGAAACCTCATACTTTTTTCTTTCTGTTATTTTTTCTAAAATATTCATTTACTGATAGTAAGAAGTTTATTAAATGACTCAAGAGCTTTTTTACTTTCAATTGATTCTCTTGCAATAGTTAAACACTCATCAATAGTGAGAGATGAAATTGTTTTAATAGCTAGTGCTGAGTTAGAAATAATAACATTTTTCTGAGCTGCTGTAGAACTATTATTTAAAATATCCATGAAAATTTTTGCTGAATTCTCAATGTTTGAACCACCAATTATTTGAGATGGATTTAATTTTTGATAGCCAAAAAAACTTGAGTTTAAAATCATTTCATTTTCATTATCAATTAATTTAAAATCATCAGTTAATGAAACTTCATCGTATCCATCTAAAGAATATAGTACAGTAAATCTTTTGTCAGTATTTCTAAATATATGGGCATATAATCTTGCTAAATTCAAGCTATAAACTCCAGTCATTTGATTTTTTGGTTGACAGGGATTAACTAGCGGCCCGAGTATATTAAAAAATGTTTTAAAGCCAAGGTTTCTTCTGACTGGTGCTACATTTTTCATAGCAGGATGAAAAAGAGGTGCATGTAAAAATGTAATATTAGCCTCTTCAATACTTTTTCTTAAAATATTAATATCATTAGAAAATTTGATACCAAGGTGCTCTAAAACATTGCTTGAGCCGCATCCAGATGAAACGCCATAATTTCCATGTTTAGTAACTTTATATCCTGCACCTGCAACTACAAATGAAGAAATCGTAGAAATATTGAAAGTGTTTTTTCCATCTCCACCAGTTCCACACAAGTCTATAGTATCTAAATCATTAAAATCAACACTGATACTGAGATCAATTAATGCATCTCTAAATCCTTCAATTTCCTCTACGGTTGGCATCCTCATTTTATAAACGGTCAGAAATGAAGAAACTTGTTCATCATTATACTTTTTTGCTGAAATTTCTTTCAATATTGAATTTGACTCATCGTAATTTAAAGTCTCATGATCAAAAAGTTTTTCTAGTATTTTTTTCATTATGTATTAATCCAATTTTTTAACATTGTTTTACCATGATCAGTAAGAATGGATTCTGGATGAAATTGTACTCCCCATAATTTATATTTTTTATGTTTAAAAGCCATAATATTATTGTCAAAATCTTCTGCAAGTAATTCAAAATCATCAGTCAATTTTTTTACAACCCAAGAGTGATAACGTCCTACTTTCACAATTTCTGGGACAGAGCTGAAAAGAATATCTTTAGTGCAAATTTTTATGTCAGTAGAAATTCCGTGAAAAACATCATTAAGGTTTAATAATTCACAGCCTAGTGCTTCAGCAATAGCCTGATGACCTAAGCAAACACCTAAAAAATTTTTTGTTTTGTAATACTTTAAAATAATAGATTTTAAAAGTCCAGCTTCATCAGGAATACCTGGTCCAGGTGATAGTAATATTTTACTAAAACTATCAACATATTTTAAATCAATTTTATCATTTCTAAAAACTTCAACTTTACAATTAAGATCCTCCAGATAGTGGACTAAATTATAAGTGAATGAATCATAATTATCAATAACTAAAATTTTATTTCTCATTTTTCTTCTGCTTTTTCAATTGATTTTATCAATGCTCCAACTTTATTATAAACCTCATTTAATTCATTTTGAGGAACAGATTTCGAAACAACACCAGCTCCAGCTTGAAAATATAAAGCTTGATTTTTTGACAAAAATGACCTTATGATGATCGCGTGGTTAAAATTACCGTATATATCTATCATTCCAATTGCACCACCATAAAATTGTCTTTTTGATGTTTCATATTGATTTATTAATTCCATTGCTTTGTATTTGGGTGCTCCAGTTAAAGTACCGGCTGGAAAAGTATTTCCAATAATTTCCTTAGACTTTGATTTTAAATAACCTGTAACTTTTGAAACTAAGTGGATAACATGTGAATAAAATTGAATTTCTCTGTCTTTTTCAACAACTACATTGTTGCATGATCTACTCAGATCATTCCTTGCCAAATCTACAAGCATCATATGCTCACTATTTTCTTTATCATCACCTAGTAATTCATTAGCTTTTTCTTTATCGTACAAGTCATCACCAGTACGCTTAAATGTTCCAGCTATTGGATGAATTTCAGCCTTTTTGTTATTAATAATAAGTTGAGCTTCAGGTGAGCTGCCAAAAATTTTAAAATTTCCATAATCAAAGTAAAATAGATAAGGCGACGGATTTATAGATCTTAGCTTTCTATAAACATTGAAATCATCTCCTTTGTAAGGCTGTGTAAATTTTCTAGATAACACTATTTGAAAGACATCACCTCTTAAACAATGGGATATTCCTTTTTTTACTAGTTCTAAGTAATCTTTATCAGAAATATTTGATTTAATTTCACCTTGCTTTTTGAAACTGAAATTATATATAGATTTATTAGATATTAATTTTTCGATTTTTAATAATTCATTTTTATTCTCAGAAAAACTTATGATAGTTGATTGATTATTGAAAGTATTTACAACTATAATATTTTCATACAAACAGTATAGCATTTCCGGTATATTATCTCCAAAATTTTTATTTTCAAGTGTAATATTTTCAAAATAATTTATGGAATCATAACTCATGTAACCATATATTCCCTTCGACTGAAATTTGTCTTTTTTCCAGTTACTTGAAAATTCAAATGAATTCATGAATTCATTTAGTTTATTAAAAACTGAATCATTATCCTTAATATTGTATACACTTCTTTCTTTATTTGGGTAATTTATTTCCAAATAATTATTTTCTAATTCAAATTTTGCAATAGGCTTAAAACATATGTAAGCATAGCTATTATCTTTCGAGCTATAATCGCTACTTTCTAATAATATAGAATTAGCATAAATATCCCTTATTTTCAAATAAATACTTACTGGTGTTAAAGTATCTGTAATAATTTCTTTTCTATTTTCTTTTAATTTAAATTTCATATAAAAAAAAAGGCCTGTCGCAAAGACAAGCCTTAATTATATTCTAATTATAAACTTATAACGACAAGAGCCTGTTTATATATCTTTGCCACCAAAATTTATAATAATTTTTCATATCCCAAATATAAAAACTTTTTTTAAAAAATATGTATCAAAAAAAGTTTAAATACTTAATTTAACATATTGAAATTTTAAAATGAATTTAAATATTAATGATTGGAAAAAAAGGAAAGAATTAGATTCTAACAATATATGTTTAGATGTAAGAACAATTGAAGAATTTAATCAAGGATATATACAAGGCTCTATAAATGTAGATTTTTATAATTCTATTGATTTTATGAAATTTTTAGAAAAGTCTGAAAAAGACAGTAATTACTATGTTTACTGCAGGTCTGGCAAAAGAAGCCATACTGCTTGTGAAATCATGGCAGAAATGGGTTTCAAGAATGTATATAATTTAGAGGGGGGGTTTATAGATTGGGTTAAAAATGGAAACAAAATAAATGAATAAGCTTAGATACAGTTTAGAAAAATATGGATTTAGAGTTTGTTCAAGGGTTGCAGACTTTCTAGGAATAAAGTCTAAACATGTGAGACTAGCTTTTATATACAGTAGTTTTTTTGGATTAGGAATTGGGTTTTTTATTTATCTAGTACTAGCTTTTTGGATGAGACTTAAAGATATAGTATATTCGAGGAGATCTTCAGTATTTGACCTGTAAAAATTTAATTTAATATCAATTTATGAGAAAACCACTGCTATTAATCTTTTTTAGTCTTTTTACGCTGCCAATATTTGCTCAAGAAAAAGGTATAGATCAAAAGATTGATGAAGCATTTCAGCCAATTTCAGAATTTTTTAGTAAACGTGTTTTTTTCCCCATTGGCGATTACCCATTTGTTATTTATTTACTAGTAGGTAGTGCTATTTTTTTTACAGTGTATTTCGTTTTTCCAAATATTAGGTATTTTCTAACATCTGTTAACGTAGTACGAGGAAAGTATGATGAAATAGAAAAAGATGGAGATGATTCTAAAGACGGTGAAGTTTCTCATTTCCAAGCTTTAACAACAGCAGTATCAGGGACAGTAGGTAATGGAAATATAGCTGGAGTTGCCCTTGCTATTGCGCTTGGAGGTCCGGGTGCAACTTTTTGGATGATTATATGTGGATTAATGGGAATGTCTTTAAAATTTGTAGAATGTACATTAGGAGTTTATTATCGAGATGTTGATGAAAATGGAGTTGTTTATGGAGGTCCAATGTATTATTTAAGTAAAGGTTTAAAAGAAAAAGGTTTTAAAAACTTAGGAAAAATAACGGCCGTTTTATTTGCTATTTTTTGTATAGGTGGCTCTTTTGGTGGGGGAAATGCAGCTCAAGCAAATCAAGCTGCTATTGTACTTAAAGATTTATTAGGTATGGAATCAACATTTTCTGGAGCTATAATTGGTTTGCTTTTAGCAGTAATTGTTGGAATTATAATTATCGGTGGAATTAAAAGAATAGCATCTGTAACTGAAAAAATTGTTCCATTTATGGCTTTATTATACATTATTGCTTGCATTTATATTTTGGCAGTTAATTTCAGTTTTTTAGATGATGCATTTGCACTAATAATTCAAGAAGCATTCAATCCAACAGCAATCGGAGTTGGTGGATTTATAGGTGTTTTGATGATTGGATTTAAAAGAGCTGCATTTTCAAATGAAGCAGGTGTTGGTTCAGCATCAATTGCCCACTCTGCAGTAAAAACAAAATATGCAGCATCTGAGGGACTTGTAGCATTACTCGAACCATTTATTGATACAGTTGTAATATGCACATTAACAGCACTTGTTATAATCACATTTAATTCAACAGGAATATTCAGCTATGGTGGAGAAGGTGGAGTAATGATTGATGGAGTTATTTATGAAGGTGCAGGAATTACCTCAAAAGCATTTGCTGAATATATACCTTTTTCAGATATTTTTTTAACAGTAGCTGTAGTTTTATTTGCAGTCTCAACTATGATATCTTGGTCTTACTATGGACTACAGTCTTGGAAATACTTATTTGGAAGGAGCTATAAGTCTGATTTGACCTACAAATTATTATTTCTTTCTTTTGTTATAATTGGTTCAGCAGCAAGTATGAATTCAATCTGGGCTTTTTCTGATGCAATGATTTTTGCAATGGTATTTCCAAATATGATTGGATTATATTTATTATTTCCAGTTGTTAAAAATCAATTAAATAAATATTTAAACGCAATTAAAAAATAAACATTTGGCATTTTTTTTGTTTTATGAAAAATATGAAAATTAAATCACCTAATGTAAGTCATGCTTACAATAAAGATTCGTTAAAATTAATAAAGGATAGTGCAAAAGATTTTGCGCTTCAATATATAAAACCATATGTTATGGATTGGGATGAAAGTCAGCATTTTCCCAAAGAAGTACTTGTTAAGTCTGGAGAATATGGATTTATGGGTATGCTTGTTCCAGAGTCTTACGGAGGATCTGGACTTGGGTATCATGAATATGTAGCATCAATTGTTGAAATTTCAAAGATAGATCCTTCAATTGGTCTTTCAATCGCAGCGCACAATTCGTTGTGTACAAATCATATTTTAAAATTTGGTAATGAATCTCAGAAAAATAAATGGTTACCTGGTCTTGCTACAGGTAAATACATTGGCGCTTGGGGATTAACTGAACCAAATACTGGATCAGACGCAAGTAAAATGTCTTCAACTGCAATCAGAAAAGGAAATAAATGGGTTTTAAATGGAACAAAAAATTTTATAACTCACGGTAAGTCCGGTGATATTTCAGTTGTAGTTTTTCGAACTGGTCCCGTGGGAGAAAAAAATAACTCAACAGCATTCGTTATTGAAAAAGGTATCAGAGGATTGCAGTCAGGTAAAAAAGAAAATAAGCTTGGTATGAGGGCTTCTGAAACCGCAGAAATGATTTTTCAGGACTGCATAATTGATGATTCAAACAGACTTGGAGAAGTAGGGGAAGGCTTTAAACAATCTATGGAAATTCTTGATGGTGGTAGAATTTCTATTGCGGCTTTATCATTAGGTATCGCTAAAGGTGCTTATGAAGCCTCTTTAAAATATTCCAATGAAAGAATTCAATTTGGAAAGCCAATTAGCTCTTTTCAAGCAATTTCATTTAAACTAGCTGATATGGCAACCGAGATTGAAGCTGCTGAGTTATTAATTAAAAATGCTTCCGATAAAATTAATAATTCTGAATCCGTTACTTTAGAAAGTGCAATGTGTAAGCTTTTTGCCTCAGAATTGTGTGTGAAAGTCTCAAATGACGCAGTTCAGATTTTTGGAGGT
>Ga0208390_1000413_pt1 | contig 15332 bp, 13 predicted proteins | sample Knorr_S7_td_Surf_FD_185594 | JGI IMG/M metagenome (GOLD analysis project Ga0208390, IMG submission 185594) | Marine microbial communities from Southern Atlantic Ocean transect - Knorr_S7_td_SurfaceA_ad_6m_LV_A (SPAdes) (version 2) | ecosystem: Environmental > Aquatic > Marine > Oceanic | place...
TATCAGCTTAATTAGCTTTACCTCTTGATGAGAAATAAGATAACAATGAGAATTATTTGCATAAAAAGATTTGAATGAAGAATAAAATTTAGAGAAAATAGGGATATGAAAAAAGCAACATTTACAAAAATGACTCAAGGTACTCAAGAAGACTATGTGCCTATAGTAGAAGCAGCGATGGTTCATTCAGAGAATCTTCCAGAAAGAATTATCGAACACCTTAATATGTTAAAAGATGATTTTGGAGGATTTGCAGTAGATAGATATGAGCATTGTTTGCAAACAGCCTCCAGAGCTTATCGAGATGGTAGAGATGAAGAATATGTTGTTTGTGCTCTTTTGCATGACATCGGCGATATTTTAGCTCCTGCGAATCATGCAGATTTTGCAGCTACTTTATTGGAGCCTTATATTTCAGAAAAGAACTATTGGATTTTGAAGCATCATGGAATTTTCCAAGGCTACTACTTTTTTCATTTTCTTGGTCTTGATAGACACATGCGTGATAAATTCAAAGACAGTGAACACTGGAAAGATTGCGTAGAGTTTTGTGCGAAATACGATCAAAATTCATTTGATCCTGAGTATGAGAGTCTTCCTATTGAAACTTTTATGCCGATGCTTAAAAACGTCTTATCTCAGACTAAAAAATCAATTTATAAAGCTGAAGCCTAGTTAAGAGGGTTTTCCTTTCTCCTCAACTTCCTTGTCGTGAGTTTTTTTTGCCTCAATTAGTTCTGGCATTACTTGATTTAACTGATCCATAGACCAAAGCTCATCACTTTGAAAAGATTTTATTACCGCTGGTTGTTGCATGATTCCAACTGTTCCTGAAGATACATGAAATATCTGATTAGAGATTTCACTTGCCTCATCAGAACATATCCAGGCAATGATAGGAGCGATTTGCTGTGGTCCTTGACTCCAATCATCAGGATCAACATCTCTACCTGCCGCTTTCATTAAATCTATTGTTAGTCTTGTCGCTGCTCCTGGCGAAATTGTATTAACAGTACATTTGTATTTAGCCATTTCCATGGACAAAGATCGACTAAAGCCAGCAATACCTGCTTTGGCTGCTCCATAGTTTGTTTGTCCAAAGTTTCCAATAAGACCGGAAACTGAAGACATATTTATAATTCTACAATTCAATCTATTGGTTTCTCTTATGTATCTAACAAATGGTTGAGTGCAGTTGAAGTGTCCTTTCAAGTGCACGGCCATGATTGCATCCCAATCAGACTCTTCCATATTGAATAAAGTTTTATCTCTTAAAATTCCAGCATTATTGATAACAATATCTACTACACCAAAAGCATCCATTGCTGTGTTAAAGATATTCATACCACCCTCGTAAGAATCTACTGAATCGTAATTTGCAACTGCATCTCCACCTTGAGCTTTAATTTCAGCTACAACTTCATCAGCTATTTTTTCATGACCAGAGCCATCAGGATTAGCGCCTAAATCATTGACTACAACTTTGGCACCTTCCTTGGCAAATAATATAGCTGTCTCCATACCTATGCCTCTTCCGGCTCCAGTTATTATTGCTACTTTATTATTAAGAACTCCCATGTTTTCACCCCTAGTATTAGTGCATAATTGCTTTTATCTAGAGTATATTATTTTTAAAATTTTTTAAATGTCAGAAAATAAGAACATCGATGTTTCGAACGTAACACTTTTTTTACATTCAGCTGGTTCCGGAGTTGTAGGAATTAAAAATGTAATTTTCGGGACTTGGGTATTACTTTATTACAATCAAGTTCTAGGCCTGGAGCCTTATTTGGCATCTATTGCTCTTGGAGTTTCTCTTTTTTTTGACGCCATATCAGATCCTCTGGTAGGTGTTTGGTCAGATAGATTTAAGTCAAAATTAGGCAGAAGACATCCTTTCATTTATGCAAGCATTTTTCCTTTGGCATTTTGTATCTGGTTACTTTTTGTTCCGCCTTCATCTTATGATCAAACTTATCTGTTTTTAAAATTATTAACTTTAACGGTCTGTATAAGACTAGCAATTACATTCTTTGAAACACCTAGAGCTGCTCTAGGCCCAGAACTTACTAAAGATTACGATCGCAGAAATACTTTAAATGCTATGGGCTTATTTTTTGGATATGGAGGAGCAATTCTCATAGGCTTTGTAATGTTAGAGTTTTTCCTTCCTGAAACATCTGGATATATGGGATCAAGAGCATATCTCAATCCTGAAGGATATGAAAAATTAGCATATTTTGCTGGCTTTCTTACCCTAGTGCTTGGTTTTATTGCGGCTTCAAGCACTCATAAACATATAAGCGACCTTCATATTGTTTCTGATAATTTAAATGTTGATATAAAACAAGTCTTTAGAGAAGTGATAGAAACATTATCCAATAAGTCTTGGCTTATGATTTTTTTTGGAGGTTGTCTATACGCGTTATTTTTGGGCCTCAATACTGGAGTAGGCAATTACATAAGTATTTATTTTTGGGAATGGACTCCTTCAGATATTTCCGTATTCCCTCTGGCAGGAGGGGTTTCTGCAATTATTGGTGCAATTATTGCAGTTGTAATATCACAGGGTAGAGAAAAAAAGAACATTGCACTTTTTGCTTTATCAGCAACAGTGTTAATTTCGTATATTCCTTTTGTATTGAGATTGATAGATCCTCTTTTTGAAGCTCAAACTTTCCCTAGCAATGGATCAAACGCATTGTGGTGGATTATGATTTCTCATCAGTGTGTCACTGACGTTTTATCCGTAATGGGATGGGTAATATTAATTTCGATGGTTTTTGATGTAGTTGAAGATTCTCAAAAAAAAACCGGAAGGAGAGATGAAGGTTTATTTCTTGCTGGTCCAGGATTATTTCAAAAAGTATTTTCTGGCCTTGGCGTATTCATTCTTGGTTTTGTCCTCCAATTTTTAGGTTTCAGCAATACGGAAGCAACTATTCAAGAAATGAAAGAACCAGTAAATAACTTAGTTCTTTTTATTTGTATCATTGGTCCAATTTTAAATATTGGCGGACTTACTTTCATTTATTTCTATACGATCACGAGAGACGAATATGAGTCAGCTGTTAAAGATTTAGGTTACGAATAATGTTTTTTCCAATATCTGACGATAATCCAAGCTCTTCGACTCCTTACGTGACTTATTTATTAATAGGACTTTGTAGTTTTGTTTTTATTCTTCAATACTTAAGTCAAATGAATCCTTCAATTTTTTATAATTTTGGTTTCATTCCAGCTGATTTTTTTTCAAATTATTCGTCTTTCACTATTTATACCTCTATGTTTTTGCACGGAGGTTTTTTCCACATTGCTGGCAATATGCTTTATCTATGGATCTTTGGCGACAACGTAGAAGACTCTATGGGGACAGTAAAATTCATTATCTTTTATCTTCTTTGTGGAACAATTGCTGCACTGTGTCAGGGGCTTGTAGATCCTTCATCTCAAATTCCTATGGTTGGTGCAAGTGGTGCAATAGCCGGTGTTTTGGGGGCTTATCTAATGCTATACCCAAAAGCTAATGTTAAGTGTTTAGTGTTTATTATCATAATCATACAAATGATAAGAGTTCCCGCTTTTTTGGTTTTAGGTTTTTGGCTTGTCTTACAATTTTTCAGTATTCCAGGTTCCATAGATATGGATGGTGGAACAGCTTATTTTGCACACATTGGAGGTTTTTTAGCAGGAATGATCTTAATACCTTTCTTTAAAAACAAAGATGTAAAATTGTTTCATGAACAAAACACTTCATCATGGCAAGTTTTCAATAGAGACGCTAAAGAATTTTCATTTCAAAAGAATGATAGCGTCGTAGTAGATTTTATAAAAAAATCAGAAGAAGAAATGAATCGGAGAAAACATTGAATTTAATTCTGAGAGTTATTTTTTGGGTTTTTGGAACTATATTTGCGATAGCAGCAATCATAGGTATTTATTTGTTAGCTTTTTATTTTGGCTTTTATGGAGTTCTTGAAAAAGCTGAACCCAATGTTAATTCTACTTATCCAAAGGATTTATTAACAAAAAAGATTCAGTCTCAACTGGAACATAACCCATCGAACAAACAAATTCTGTTTGGTGATACTCATGTTCACTCAACGTATTCTTCTGATGCTTTTCTATGGAGTCTCCCTTTAAATAATGGTGAAGGTCCTCATCCTGTATCAGACGCATGTGATTACGCAAGATTCTGTTCCGCATTGGATTTTTGGGTAATTTCCGATCATGCGGAGGCTGCTACTCCTACAAAGTGGATGGAAGCAAAAAAAGCAGTAAGACAATGTAATGCAATCCATGAAAATAGCGAAACTCCTGATTTGATATCTTTTTTAGGTTTTGAATGGACTCAAATTGATCCTGACAAAGAGAATCATTATGGGCATAAAAATGTCATGTTTTTGGAAACAGATGAAGAATCTGTCCCAGTGATGCCAATTGGTTCAGGTGGAGTAGCTACTGATGGAATGCGAAGCGCAGATAGACTACCGATTGTGAGATCGAACATGCTCTCTATGGCACTGGTTGATTTTAAAAATAGAAATAGATATGCAGATTTAATTACATTTAGTGAGCATATAGTTAAAACTGAAGATTGCGATGATGATTTTTATAGCCCTGAAAATTCTTGTTACTTTTCAGCATTAACTCCTAAAGATCTTTTTACAGCATTAGACAAAATAGAATCCGACTCCATTGTCATACCCCATGGAAATACTTGGGGTTTTTATACGCCTAGTGAATCTAGCTGGGATAAACAATTGTCTAATGAACACAATAATTCTGAAAAACAAATTTCATTTGAAATCATGTCAGGACATGGGAATTCTGAAGAATATCGACCATGGACTGCTAGTCTTTCAGAAAACAACGTTCAGTTTTGCCCAGAACCCTCTGAGAACTACTTGCCTTCTTGTTGGCAAGCTGGAGAAATTATCAAGGAAAGATGTCTTAAAAATCAAAATAGTGAAGCTATTTGCGATAAAAGGGCTGCTTTAGCAAGACAGTTATACATTGAAGGAGGATTATCTGGAAAATTTGCTGTCAAAGGCATTACTCCAGAAGAATGGTTAGATTCTGGACAATGCAAAGATTGTTTTGTTCCTGCTTTCAATTATCGACCTAGAGGTTCAGCTCAATATGCTTTAGCTTTGAGAAATTCTGAAGATGGGATAGAACAAAGATTTAAATTTGGTTTTATTGCATCAAGTGATAATCACCGGTCAAGACCTGGAACGGGTTATAAACCAATTGACCGAATGGTTACAACCGAAGCAAATGGTCCAGCTTTAAAATTTGTTGAAGATAACTTAACTCTTCAAGAGGAAAAGTCAGATCAACCGAGAAAAGTTAATTTAGATGAACTTGATATCCCTGATCCATTTTCATTATGGGAACCAATCAGACAGTCGTCTTTTTTTACAACAGGAGGCTTGGCTGCAGTTCATGTAGATAATAGATCAAGAGAGGGAATTTGGGATAGTTTTAAAAGAAGGGAAACCTATGCTACCAGTGGACCAAGAATTTTGCTTTGGTTCAATTTAATTGATACAACAGAAACTCTTCCAATGGGAACCGAAACTTCAAAAAAAGAAAACCCAGTTTTTGAAGTCAAAGCCTTGGGATCTTTTAAGCAAAAACCAGGATGTCCTGATTATAAGTTAGGAAATCTTTCTAGTGAAAAAATAAAAACTTTGTGTAAAAACGAATGTTATAACCCTTCTGAAGTGAGGAACGTAATTACCAGAATAGAAGTAATAAAAATTACTCCCCAGAATTCAAACAACGAAGATATTGATAAATTAATCATGGATCCTTGGAAAACAATAGATTGTCCTAAAGAAGGAAATGGTTGTCGAGTTCGTTTTTCTGATGAAGATTATTCATCAGATAAAAGGGATTCCGTCTATTATGTTCGAGCAATTGAGGAACCGTCTCTTAGAATAAATGCTGGTAACTTAAGATGTGATTTTGATGAATTGGGCAACTGTAAAAAAGTGAACATTTGCTATGGAAGTTACAAAACTTCTAGAGAAGACAATTGTACAATGATGTCTGAAGAAAGAGCATGGTCTTCTCCAATTTATGTAAACTATCGATAATTGTTAAATTAAAATTGATACTTCCAAGATTAATTTCTAAAGATGTGTGTAATACTTAATTCTTAATTTATTAGATTGATTAAATGAGAGAAAAATTGCCTTTTCTTACCAAATTCTTTTATGGGTTTGGATCTTTAGCATATGGAATAAAAGATAATGCCTTTAATTATTTTTTATTATTTGTTTACGTTCAAGTTTTTGGATTGGCGCCAAACCTAGCTGGATTAGCAATATTATTAATGCTTGTGATTGATGCTATATCGGATCCTTTAATTGGATATTTCTCTGATAAAACTCAATCAAAATGGGGGAGAAGACACCCTTGGATGTATGGTTCAGCCATTCCTGTTGCAGTTTCCTTTTTTTTGATTTGGGACCCTCCAGAAAATATGAGTCAAATGGAGCTGTTTTGGTTCCTGTTAATTGTGGGTGCTTTCATAAGAACAGCAATTACAATTTATGAAATTCCAAGTAATGCTTTAGGACCTGAACTTTCTAAGGATTATGTAGAAAGAAGTTCTCTTTTATCCTATCGATATTGGTTTGGCTGGTGGGGTGGATTAGCGGTTTGGAACTCGTTATGGATATTTGTTGTTTACAGCACTCTTACAGGTACTCAAGACGCAAGATTCGTTGCTGATACTTGGATAACTTACGGCCTTGTTTGTAGTCCAATAATGTTCATTGCAATTGTAGTAACGGCTACAGGTACTCACAGACACATAAAAGATCTCCATGCTCCTGAAATCGAAAGAAAAACTTTAGGGATAATTCTTAGAGAATTATATGAAACTATGACCGTCAGCAGAAACTATATAATTCTGTTCATTGCCATGATTATGATGGGAGTAGCAAGTGGAATTGCCACTAATTTAACTCTTTATTACTATAGTTTTTTTTGGGAATTTACTCCTCTCAATATACTTACAATTGGATTGAGCTTATTTTTAGCCCCTCTTGTAGGTATTGTAGTTTCTCCATTTTTAGCCAATAGGTTTGGTAAGAAAAATGGAGCATTAGTCTTATTTGCAATTTCCTTAACAGTAGAAAATGGAATAATTGTTCTAAGGCTTCTAGGTTTCTTACCAGAAAATGGATCTCCTATTGTTCTTGCTGGAGTTTTAGTTTTTCATTTTATTGGAGTTGCCACTTCTGTAATTTCTTTCACAACTCTAAACTCAATGGTTTGGGATACAGTGGAAGAAGTTGAAATCAAAACCGGAAGAAGAATGGAAGGAACACTTCTAGCAGCAAGATCATTCGCACAAAAATGTATGAGCGGAGCTGGAGCTTTTGCGGCAGGAATGATTTTGACTTTTGCTGCATGGCCAGAAAATGCTGTTCCGGGGAAGGTCGATCCTGAAGTTTTATTTACTTTTGGAGTTACAGCAGTAACCGCTTCAGTCATTTTATGGGCAATATCATTATTCACTATCTCGTTTGTAACTACTACCAAAGAAAGTCATCAAGAGAAACTAAATGAATTAAACTACGCAGATAATTCTTAGCAAAAATGATCAAAGATAAAATAGAAGAAAAGTTAAAAACCGAAATATCCTCACGTTTTGTAGAAGTTATTAACGAAAGTCCCAATCATAATGTTCCAGATGGAGCTGAATCACATTTCAAGGTAACGGTTGTATCTGATGAATTTGAGAATTTGAGACCAGTTCAAAGACACCAATTAATTTATAAAGTACTTAGCGATGAAATGAAACTTATTCACGCAATAGCAATCCATCCTTTCACCAAAACTGAATGGGAGAGTAACAACCAATCTAGCTCGGATTCCCCTGACTGTTTGGGTGGATCCAGTTAACTTTAGAATATCTCGTGTTCAAGATAGGAACTTTTTATAAATGTTTTGAATTTCCTAAATACCAGGAATTAGAAGATGGTTTAAGAGATCATTGCATTAAAAGACATATAAAAGGAACTATTATCCTTACTCCAGAGGGAATAAATGCCACTATTTCTTCTGATAAAGATAAAGCTCTAGAAGACCTAAATTTATATTTAAACAATTTAGTTGGTGAGGTAGAGTTCCGATTTTCTTATTCAAATACAATACCTTTTAAAAAATTAAAAATTAAAACTAGAAAAGAGCTTGTGCCATCGGGTACCAATGGTAAATCCTATAATCATAAGGGAAAATACCTTACTCCATCGGAATGGCACAACTTTATTCAAGATTCCAAGAACATTGTCATTGACGTAAGAAATGACTATGAAAATAAGGTAGGAACTTTCAGAAATTCTATTTCTCCGGACACAAAAAATTTTAGAGAATTTAAATATTTTTTAAAAAAAAATAAAAAGAAATTAAAGGATAAAAATATTGGAATTTTTTGTACTGGCGGGATACGTTGTGAAAAGTCATTACATTCATTCGAAGAAGAAGGCTTGACTAATATTTATCAACTTCAAGGTGGAATATTAAATTTTCTATCAGAATCCAAGGATAAATCATCTTGGCAAGGAGATTGTTTTGTTTTTGATGAAAGAGTTACTGTAACAAAGGATCTTATGCCTGGAGATTTTAGACAATGTTATGCTTGCAGAAGACCTCTCTCTGAGGAAGATTTAAAAAGAAGGGAATATAAAAAAGGTATTTCTTGCCATAATTGTTTTTTTGAAAAATCCGAGTCAGATAGAACTAGATATGCAGAACGTCAAAAGCAATTTGATATGAAAAAATCATGAATATTTTTTTTAATTTTTTAGTAGATAAGTCAAAACTTTTTATCTTTTTCCTAATTGTATTTTCTTTAATAAGTCTTTTAGGACTTCCTAAGTTTCAATTAGATGCATCATCAGATACCTTGCTACTAGATAATGATCCTGACTTAAAGACGTATCGAGAAAATTCAAGAAAATATGGTTCTTCCGACTTTCTCGTCATTGCTTTTACACCCAATAAAGATATTTTCACGATTGAAACAGTCTCTCTTTTAAAAAATCTTGTCGAGGATCTTAAGAAAGTTAATGGCATCAAAAACGTTTTAAGTTTATTTGATGTACCTCTCCTTAAATATTCAGAACAATCTATAAGTGAGCTCGCTGAAAATGTCATTACTTTGTCAACTGAAAATGTAAATTTAGATAAAGCAAAATATGAATTTGAAACCAATGAGGTTTATAGAGGGTTATTAATCAGTGAAGATTTGAAAACCATTGCATTTCAAATGTCTTTAGAGCAAAACAAAGAGTATCAAAAATTAATTTCTGAAAGATACGATTTGTTGGATCAAAAGAATTCTATAGATGTGGAAACTTTCAATAATAATTTAGAAATTCTTGATTTAAGAATAGATAAACAAAAAAAAATCAATCTATCTAATGAGGCAATTCTTATAAATGAAGTAAGAGGTATTACAAATAACTATAAAGATGAAGGAGAAATTTTTTTAGGTGGCGGAGCGATGATTGCCCACGATACTATAAAAATGATTCAACAAGACTTACTTACCTTTGGAATAGCTGTATTTTTTATGTTTGTCTTGATTCTCTCTCTTATTTTTAGACAATTTAGATGGGTTGTCATTCCATTGATTTCTGCTGGTTTATCGGCGCTTTTTACTACTGGACTCATAAGCTGGATGGGCTGGAAAGTGACTGTGGTTTCAGCTAATTTCATTGCTTTATTAATGATAATTGGAATTTCTCTCACAGTTCATTTGGTTGTCAGGTATAGAGAAATTACTTCTAGATTTAGCGAACTTTCCCATAATGAAGCTCTTAAAAAAACTCTTTCACAAATGTTTCTTCCTTGTCTTTATACAGCTCTTACAACAATGGTCGCTTTTGCATCATTAATAATCAGCGACATAAGACCAATAATTGATTTTGGATTATTAATGGTATTGAGTATTTTTATTGCTTTCACAGTATCTTTTATATTCTTTGGTTCTCTTGCTTCATTAATGAAAAAAAATGTTAAAGATACTAAAGTTGATTATTCTTCTGGGTTTACAACTTGGATAAATTCTTTGGTAGTTAGATTTAAAAATGTCATTTTATTAACATCCTTGCTAGGTTTCGTTTTTGCACTAGTCGGTATTAATAAGCTAAGTGTAGAAAATAAGTTTATTGACTATTTCAAACCTACAACTGAAATCTATCAAGGACTTTCATTGATTGATAAAAAGCTAGGCGGTACTGCACCTTTGGACATAATTATTTCTGCTCCAGAAAGCGATTTAGAAATTAATGAAGAGTTTGAAGAGGACTTTGATGACTTTGGAATAGAGACTGAAGAGTATGGTTACTGGTTCAATTCCCAAAATTTATCTTATCTAGAAGAAATCCATGATTATTTAGAAGGGAGACCTGAAATTGGAAAAGTTCTTTCTGTTTCCAGCGCAATAAAATTAGCTGAAATTGCCAAAGGAGAAGCATTAGACGATCTTGAAATCGCCTTACTTAGAAAAGTTCTTCCTGAAGATATTAATAATCAACTTCTTAGTTCATATATATCAGATGACGATAATCAAGTCAGATTATCTGCAAGAGTTATTGAATCTATGGATGGACTAAATAGAAAAAATCTTATCGAGGAAGTTAAAAATGATTTGATTCAAAATTATGATCTCAGTGAAGAACAATTTTATTTATCCGGTATCTCAGTAATTTATAACAACCTTCTTCAGAGTTTATTCCAATCCTTAATTGGAAGTCTAACAATTGTATTCAGTGCAATTTTTATAATGTTTATTATTTTATTTAGGTCTTTCTATATGGCTCTAATAGCCATGATTCCTAACTTATTATCTGCTGCAAGTGTTCTTGGAATAATAGGCTGGTCTGGCATTCCACTTGATATTATGACTGTAACTGTTGCAGCAATCAGTATTGGGATCGGAGTAGATAATACCATTCATTATGTTCATAGATTTTTAAAAGAATACGAACTTCAAAAAAATTATGATTTAGCTATAAAAAATAGTCATGCGACAATTGGTAGAGCAATGTTTTACACTTCTCTAACTATAGTATTGGGCTTTATGATCTTAGTAAGCTCTAACTTTAATCCCAGCGTATTTTTTGGGATATTCACTTCATTTTCTATGATCGTAGCGATATTAGCAGCATTAATGTTATTACCTGTTTTAATCAGGCATTTAAAACCTTTTGGGAGAAATATAAATGGGTCCACTTAAAGATATAAAAGTTATTGAAATGGCTGGAATTGGTCCAGCACCATTTTGCGGAATGATTTTGGCTGATATGGGAGCAGAAGTAATTTCTGTTGAAAGAATTACGGCTGCTGGAAGAGGTTCTAGTGCGGATATTGCTTCCAGAGGCAAAAAATCAATAGCAGTAGACATTAGAAAACCAGAGGGACAAGACATAATTAAAAAATTAGTTGAGTCTGCAGATGTTTTGATTGAAGGATTTAGACCTGGAGTCATGGAGAAGAATAATCTTGGACCAGACGAACTTCTAAATATTAATCCTAAGTTAATTTTCGGGAGGATGACTGGATGGGGCCAAAATGGACCACTAGCTAATGCTGCAGGACACGATATAAATTACATTGCTTTAAGTGGCGTTCTTGGGGCAATTGGTAAGAAAGATACTCCACCACCACCTCCATTAAATTTAATTGGTGACTTCGGAGGAGGAGGTATGTTACTTGCTCTTGGTGTATGTGCAGCTTTAAACACTGTAAACAAAGAAGGAAAAGGACAAGTTATTGATGCAGCTATGACTGAGGGATCGGCTTTATTAATGAGCATGATGTATGGAATGTTGAATTCAGGTATTTGGACCGATACAAGAGATTCTAACTTACTTGATGGTGCTGCACATTTTTACGGCTGTTATGAATGTAAAGATGGAAAGTTTGTTTCTATAGGTTCAATAGAGCCACAATTTTATTCATTATTGAGAGAAAAAATGAATATTGATGAAGATATTTTTGATAACCAAATGGATAAAAATTCATGGCCAGCTTTAAGAGAAAATTTAGAAACCAGATTTAAAGAAAAAACTCGTGATGAATGGTGTCAAATAATGGAAGGGACTGATATTTGTTTTGCTCCTGTTCTTTCAATGAATGAAGCTATAAATCATGAGCATAATATTGAAAGAAAATCTTTCTTTGAGTTGGATAATGTAACCCAACCTTCTCCAGCACCAAAGTTTTCCTATTCTAAAAGTGAAGTAAGTCATCCTCCAGTAAAAGTAGGAACTCATACTAAAGAAATCATGATTTCTCTCGGGTTAGAGGAAAAATTTACTGAATTAACTACTCAACAGATTATTTCCGAAGGTTAAAGATTGAAGAATTTTTGACTGTTTTCAAAAAATATTTGAGTGATTTCCTCTAAATCTTTATTTTGTAATTTAGCTATTTTTTTTGCAACTTCAACAATAAACTTTGGCTCGTTTCTTCTACCCTTAATTTTAAGATTTTTAGGAAGTAAATAAGGTGAATCCGTTTCTATCATAATTCTTTCTAGAGGCATATTAGCTATTAAATCAATCATATGTTTTCCCCTTACTGGATCACAAATCCAACCGGTAAATCCTATCCAAAAACCTTTATCGAGATATTCATAAAATTCTTCTTTTTCCCCTGTAAAACAATGAACTACAGCATTTACTTTGAGATCTATGTTACTAAAACAATTCATAAAATCTTTATGCGCATCTCGTTGATGTAAGAAAAGAGGCAGATTTAGATCCTGAGCTACTTCAATTTGTGACTTAAAACATAATATTTGATTATCTTTCTTCGAGTAGTTTCTATTAAAATCTAATCCTGTCTCCCCAATAGCTTTTACAGAAGGGTGTTCACTTAATTCTTTTATCTCTCGAATATTAGACTCTTCAAATGTGTCTGCGTAATGAGGATGAATACCACAAGTAGTTATGAAGAAATTTTGGTCATTCTCTAATAATTTTAAAGAAACCCTTGTATCTTCTATTGAAGTACTTGTTATACAAATTTTTTTTACGTTATTTTGTTTAGCTTCTTCAATAACTGTTATTAAATCTTTATCAAAAGATTCATGAGTTAAGTTGGCTCCTATGTCAAAATAAGAATTAGTTTTCATTTAAATTTATGATTAAAACTACATATGAGTATTTCTAAAACCTTTGAAGATGCTATAAAAGTAACTGAAACCTCAAGCGGTAATTTTACAGCAAATATTTCAGATAACTGGAGTATCGGGCAAACTGCCAATGGTGGATATTCAATGTCTTTGCTTGCAAAGGCTTGTTCAGAGTACCTTGATCATAAAGATCCTTTGGTTCTATCAGCAAACTATATAGATAGAGTTGAGTTCGGACCTGCAGACATCGAAGTATCAAAAATAGCATCTACTAAAAGTACTTCAACTGCACATGTTTCGCTGAGTCAAAAAGGAAATTTAAAGATTTTTACCACCGTAACTTTTACAGATTTTTCAAAGATGAAAGGCTTAAAAGAAAATTTAAGAAGTGAACCTAATTTCGAAGATTATGAAACATGTACGCAAGTTCCCTACAAAGAAGGTTTCAGTCCTAAACTGGATAAAAATCTAGAAAAAAAATATTGCTCAGATTCTATATGGTGGGAAAATCCTAAGGAAGAAAATCAAGCTACCTTAAAGTTGTATATGGGGTGGAAAGATGGCGGACCAATAAATCTTTTTGGACTCATTTTATTTTTAGACGCAACAACTCCACCTATTTATAACAAATTAGGCACTGTAGGATGGGTTCCAACACTTACGTTAACATCTCACATTAGAAACATACCTGAACCTGGCCCTTTAAAAGTTATTGCCAAAACTGAATTTATAACCAATAACTATATTGAAGAAGATAGGGAAATCTGGGATTCTAAAGGTAATTTAGTAGGCCAATCAAAACAATTAGCAAAATTAAGAATTAAGAAATAATACTTAAAATATTGTTATTATAGATTTTTAAAAAATACTCAAATTAGGAAAATAAATGAAATTTACAGGTACAAAATCATACATAGCTACAGACGATCTAAGCCTTTCAGTGAATGCAGCAATAGCTCTTGAAAGACCATTATTGATAAAAGGAGAGCCAGGAACAGGAAAAACAATGCTTGCATTAGAAGTTGCTAAATCTTTAGACCTTCCATTGATTGAATGGCACATTAAATCTACAACCAAAGCCCAACAAGGATTATATGAATACGATGCCGTTACCAGATTAAGAGATTCTCAATTAGGTGACGAAAGGGTAAAAGACATTTCAAATTATATTCAAAAAGGAAAACTCTGGGAGGCATTTACTTCGGAAAAACAAGCGGTCCTTCTTATTGATGAAATAGATAAAGCTGATATTGAATTTCCAAATGATCTTTTACAAGAATTAGACAGAATGGAATTCTATGTTTACGAGACTAAAGAAACTGTAAAAGCTACAACAAGACCAATAGTGATCATTTCAAGTAACAATGAAAAAGAACTTCCTGATGCATTCTTAAGAAGATGTTTTTTTCATTACATATCTTTCCCAGACAGAGAAACAATGAAAGAAATCATTAAAGTACATCACCCAAAAGTAAAAGAAAAACTTGTAAAAGAAGCATTGGATATCTTCTTCGATGTCAGGAAAGTCCCTGGTTTAAAAAAGAAACCTTCCACTTCTGAGTTGGTTGATTGGTTAAAACTTTTAATGGCAGATGATTTACCTGATGAAATCTTAAAGAATAGAGATCCTTCAAAAGCTATTCCACCTTTATATGGAGCTTTGGTTAAAAATGAACAAGATGTTCAATTGCTTGAAAGGTTGGCTTTTATGACCAGGAGAGAAGGCAATAACCAAAATTAATTGAATGTTAATAAATCTTTTTAAAACTCTAAAAGAAGTCGGCGTACCGTGTACCCTGAGAGAACTTCTAGATTTAATATCTGGTCTAGAGAAACAGGTAATTTTTGCTGATATTAATGATTTTTACTATTTATCAAGATCCGTTCTTGTAAAAGATGAAAAACATTATGACAAGTTTGATAGAGCCTTTGATATTTACTTTAAAGGCCTCGAAACTTTAGACGATGTTCTTCAGGCTTTGGTTCCAGAAGAGTGGTTAAGGAAAGAATTTGAAAAGTTTCTGACAGAAGATGAACTAAAAAAAATTGAAACAATGGGCGGTCTTGAAAAACTTCTTTCAGAATTCAAAAAAAGATTAGAAGAGCAAAAAGGAAAGCATCAAAAAGGAGATAAGTGGGTTGGTACAGGCGGTACATCGCCTTTCGG
>Ga0208390_1000416_pt1 | contig 15313 bp, 16 predicted proteins | sample Knorr_S7_td_Surf_FD_185594 | JGI IMG/M metagenome (GOLD analysis project Ga0208390, IMG submission 185594) | Marine microbial communities from Southern Atlantic Ocean transect - Knorr_S7_td_SurfaceA_ad_6m_LV_A (SPAdes) (version 2) | ecosystem: Environmental > Aquatic > Marine > Oceanic | place...
ATCAAAATGCGGGAGTAGCTCAGTTGGTAGAGCGTCAGCCTTCCAAGCTGAATGTCGCCGGTTCGAACCCGGTCTCCCGCTCAAGAATTAAGTAATGAATTATAAAAAATATTTTTTTGTTTTAGTTATTCTTTTTTCATCCATTTCATTTGGACAAAATGATTATCGTACATGGATTAAAGGAAAGGTCCTGTATAAAAATGTTAGTGTTGTTGGTGCTAATGTTATTAATAATACTTCTCAAAGCGCAACAATTACTAATGATGAAGGAGAATTTGAAATAGAAGTTAAATTAAATGACAAATTAATTTTTTCTTCAGTTCAATATCAAATTTCAGAACTTAATATCTCAAAAGAAATTTTACAAAAAAATAGAATTGTTGTTGATGTAAATGAAAAAGTTACGGCTCTAGATGAAGTTGTTATAACACCTGAAAACAGAGAAAAATTTCTTGATCTAAAGGAAGAAGAGTTTAAAAGATTTGATTATATAACTGATAAATCAACAAGAGTTGTTAATGTAATTAATGAACAAGGTAAGTTGAGAGATGGTATTAATTTTGTAAATCTTTACAGACTTATTTCAAAATCTATAAATAAAAAAATATCAGAGGAAAATTCATCGTTTAATTATAGTCCTAGTGATTTAATAAGAGAAGTTTATGATGATCTTTTCTTTATATCAAATCTTAATATACAAAAAGATAAAATTAATGAGTTTTTGATTTATTGTGATGAAAATTTTCCATCTAAAATTTTATTAAAAAAAGAAAAGGAATTTGAATTAATAGAATTTCTAGTCAAACAAAGTAAAAAATTTAATAGAATTGTCAACAAGGGCTAGTTTTTGTATTACATTTTTTTTATTATCTGTATTAGCTTACTCCCAAAATTCAGAAATTAAAGAACTTAATGCTTTCATAGTTAATGATGAAATTGAAAAAAGTGGAATTGTTGTCATCAATAAATCAAGTGGTGGAACTACAATTACTGATAAAGATGGTTTTTTCAGTATTGGGGTAAGTCTAAAGGACTCATTGTTTATAAGATCTATTCAAATTAAAGATTATTACTTATATATTAACGAAGAAATATTTAAATCTGACTCATTGAGAATTTATTTAGATCAAAAAGTCAATGAATTACGAAATGTAACTGTTTCTCCATATAATTTATCAGGAAACTTAATTACAGATATTAACAAAATCGATAAAAATGAACTATTAAACTTTGATGATGTTGGTATTCCTGGTTATAAAGGTGAGAGGAAGGAAAAGATAGCTTACAGCAATAATGCTCAAGTATTATTAAATGTATTGCTTCTGCCTGTAATGCCCGTCAATATCGAGGGTGTATATAAACAGCTAAGTGGTTATTATGATATGCTTAAAATGGCTCGTGGACTTGAAAAAAGATATGATACTATTGAAAAAATAATTCAATTTTATGGAATAAATTATTTTGTCAATAGATTTGGATTGAAGGAAGATGAAATTTATGAATTTATTTTAGGAGCTGCTGAAAATTATGATTTGGAATTTGACTTTAAGAATTCTAATCATGGACTAATTTTACTTAATCTTGACAAATTTTATGAATCAATTAATAATTAAATTTTTAAGTTTAGCTTTATTCATAACAACTACGCATAAGTATTATGTTAGTACAACACTCATTGATTTTGATTTAAAAACGAAATCCTTTGAAATAACGTTAAAAGTTTTTTACGATGACCTTGAATTAGCTCTTAATTTAGATTCAAAAAATATTGATTACAAGCAAGATTATGAATATTTGAATGAGTTGTATTGGAGTTATTTAGAACAAAATTTTCAGTTAAAAAGCAATGGTGACATAATTAAAATTGAATATTTAGGATTTGAAAAAAAAAGAGATCAAATTAACTTGTATATGGAAATTAATGACGAATTAAATGAAGGCAACTTTACAATAAAAAATTCAATATTGTTTAATTCATTTCCAAACCAAAAAAATATAATTTTAATAAGAAAAGGTAATTTCAGGAAAAGCTTCATTCAAGATAAATATAATCCAACGGATGGTATTGATTTTGATTATTAGTTTTTTATAAATTTGCAACTGAATAAGAAAAATGAACAAACATATTTTACCAATAGCTATTTCACTATTACTTTTTTCAAGTAGTGTTATATCACAAAGGATACAAACCGAACAAATAAATACGAACAAGTTTAGACAATTAAATCAAGAATTTTCTTCACCTAACATGTTCAGAACTGCTTCTGGAGCACCAGGACCTGCATACTACCAACAACAAGCAGATTATAAGATTAATATTGAGTTAGATGATTTAAATAAAAAAATTTATGGTGATGAAATAGTAACCTATACAAATAATTCTCCTGATCAACTAGATTATTTGTGGGTGCAATTAGATCAAAATATAAGATCAAAAGATTCGCCAAGCTTAATTAGAGATAGTAGTAAGTTAGTTGAACCAGCATATATTCCTAATTCATTTGATGATGATTTTTTAAAAAAGCCATTTGATGGAGGATTTAATATAAATCACGTAAGGGGAATTGATAATAAGCCACTCGATTATTTTATAAATCAAACTATGATGAGGATTGATTTGCCAGAGCCTCTCAAAACTGGACAAAGTTTTTCTTTTAAAGTTAAGTGGAATTATAATATTAATAATCGATTAGAGGACAGAGGAAGATCTGGCTATGAGACGTTCCCAAGTGATGATAACAGAGCTTATACAATTGCTCAATTTTTTCCGAGAATGTGTGTTTACGATGAAGTTGAAGGCTGGCAAAATTATCAATTTTGGGGTGATGGTGAATTTGCTTTGCCATTTGGAAATTATGAAGTTAATATAACGGTTCCAGCAGATCATATTTTAGAGGCAACCGGTGAGTTAATTAATAGAAAAGAAGTATATACAAAGGAAATGATGAAAAGGTTTAATCAGGCTAAAAAGTCATTTGATGAACCTGTTTTAATTGTAACTCAGGAAGAAGCTGAAATTACTGAAAAATCCTTTTCAAAAGATAAAAAGACTTGGAAATTTATTGCAGAAAATGTTCGTGATTTTGCCTTTGCAACATCTCGAAAATATATTTTGGATATGATGGCGGTTAAAATTGGTGAAGATACTGTGATGGCTGTATCACTTTATCCAAGAGAGGGAAACCCAATGTGGGAGGATTTTTCGACCATTACTGTTGTTGAAACCTTAAAATTTTATTCTGATTATACATTTAATTATCCTTATCACAAAGCTGTTTCAGTTCATGCTCACAGAGTTGGAATGGAGTATCCAATGATATGTTTTAATTTTGGACGACCCAATATTGATGGATCATATTCAGATGATGAAAAATTCGGAATGATTGGTGTTATTGTTCATGAAATAGGTCATTTTTTCTTTCCTATGATTGTCAATAGTGATGAAAGACAATGGGCCTGGATGGATGAAGGAATTAATACTTTCGTTCAATATTTAGCTGAACAAGAGTTTGGTAAAAAGTATCCTGAAATTATTTATCCTTACAAAAACTTTCCATCTGACAGAGGACCTGCAGAAATGATAGTTGATTATATGAGTGTTGATCAGAATTATTTAGCTCCAATAATGTCTAATCCTGAAAATGTTTATAGTTTAGGTCCAAATGCATATGGCAAACCTGCAACTGCGCTTAATATTCTTAGGGAAACTATAATGGGTAGAGAATTGTTTGATTATGCATTTAAAAAATATTCAAACAGGTGGAAATTCAAACATCCAACCCCTGAAGATTTTTTTAGAACTATGGAAGATGCATCTGCTGTTGATCTTGATTGGTTTTGGAGAGGATGGTTTTATACAACTGATTATGTTGACATTGGAATTAAAGAAATTAATCAATACTATGTATCTCCAAACCCTAGTGAGGAGCTTAAAAAAGTGTTGATCGATGAAATGGGAATTCCAAGGAATAGTTGGAGACCTTTAATTTTCTTAGATAAGTTCGAAAATGATAAAGAAAATAACAAAGAAAAAGCTCCACTTGATAATTCAAAATTACTTAACAATTATCTTAACGAAAACTATTCAAAAGAAGAAATCAGTAATTTAAATATTCCGAAGTATTATTATGAGGTTATTTTTGATAAACCTGGAGGATTAGTAATGCCAATAATAATTGATATTGAATATGATGACGGTACAACTGAAAGAAAAAAATATCCTGCACAAGTATGGAGAAAAAATGATTTAGAAGTTAGAAAAGTATTGACAAGTAATAAAAAGATTTTAAGTATTAAACTTGATCCAGATAAAGAAACAGCGGATATTGATGTATCAAATAATTCTTGGCCAAAAGTAGAAAGTAATTCAGATTTTGATAATTTTAAATCTAAAATAAAGGGATAAATGGTTGTATTATTTATTAGTGGAGCGGAAATTTTAGTAATTTTTTTAATTATTCTTTTGCTTTTTGGAGCTGACAAGATCCCAGATATTGCAAAAGGTTTGGGTAAGGGGATAAGACAGGTTAAAGATGCAACCCAAGAGATTAAGTCTGAAATTCAAAAAAGTGCAAAAAAAAAGGGTATAGATACTAAAGAGATTTCTGATCAAATTGATAGTGTTAAGGACGATATTGATGATTTAACAGGTTCGATCAGAAGAGATCTCTAGATTTTTCTAATAAAACTTAACCCATCCCTTACTGGAAGAATAACGGTTTCAACTCTTTTATCTGAATTTACCTTTTCGTTAAATTCCAAAATAGATTTTGTAGCTAAATCATCTTCCTCAACTTTGTCAAGTATTTTGCCACTCCAAAGGATATTATCAGCGATAATAACTCCACCAGATTTAACCTTATCAATTATCAAATCAAAATATAAAGGGTAATTTTCCTTATCAGCATCGATGAAAACAAGATCGAATTCAAAATATAGTTTATCAATTATTTTTGTAGCATCGCCTGTATATTGTATTACTTTTTTAGAAATTCCAGCTTTATTAAAATATTTATTTTGAATGTCTATTAATTCTTCATTATGGTCAATCGTATGAATAAAACCATTATCATCAAGACCTTCTGAAAAACAAATTGTTGAATAACCAGTGTAAGTTCCAATTTCAAGTATAGAGCTAGGTCTTATTATTTTTGAAATCAGAGATAATATTCTTCCTTGATAATTTCCACTTAACATTCTAGGGTTTAATATTTTTAAATGTGTCTCCCTATTTAACTCTTTTAATATTTCTGGTTCATCAGAACTTTTACTAAGTGTATAATCAAAAATTTTTTTATCAATAAAGTTTTTCATTTTTTTGGCCTAGCATATTCAAATCTATCAATTAGCTTAGTTTTTGCATAACCGTCGAGTCCATTAATAGTAACAGTTTCTGCTTTATCTAATCTTATCCATCCATCATCTTCTAGAGAATCTTTTCCAACATAAAGACATTCAATCGATGCAACAACAAGAATTGTATTATTCTCTTTAATATTATATTCATTCAAATATTTACAACCAAATTTAATCTTTGAATTTTTTACAAAAGGAGCTTTAAAACCGTCAAGATATTCAGGTTCAAATTTTGTTTTTTCAAATTCTGAGATTTCTTTTGGATATTTAGCAGATGTGTGATGAGCATCTTTAATGTCCTCAGCTTTTACATGATTAACTGTAAAATATTTTGTATTAAACATGTTATTATACGTGTTTCTAGGAACAGTCCTTGGCCTCAGAACAAAACCAATCATCGCTGGATCACTTCCAAGGTGAGTAATAGAGCTGAATATTGCAAGATTTGTATTTCCTTCACTGTCTACTGAGCCCAGAAGATTTGCTGATTTGTATCCAGTACAACTATTTATAAGATTTAATCTATAAATTTTTTCTAAACTTTTAATTTTATTTTTATCAAATCGAACCATATATTTTTATTAATTTAAAATTATGAAAATTAATAGCAATTGGAAACTAAATTTAAAATAGCAACAACCTTTTTAGTAATTGGTATTATTTGTTTTTTAGTATTTTACTTAATCGATTCACAAGTTGATGAAAATGGAATAATACAAGAACCATTTTTTTTATTACCGATAGGTTTTACAAGTTTACTATTATCTATTTTCTTATTTATCTTGTTTGCTGTCATAAAAAAAAAATAGGATTCAATTTGAATCCTACTTTAATTTTTTAGTTGTATTATAAAATTTAATTTTTTCTTTCCTTGGTGTCCTTTTGTTCACAAGTTTCTTTTAATTCTTGTAAATCTTTTTCACTATCCATCACTTTTTCAATGAGATTTTTATCATCATCATAAAATGTTACAGTAACAGGAAATATTAATTTAATTTCTTTTCTATTTGACTTACTTTCTGAGTTGTAAGTTTTAACAACATCGCAATGTTCTTTTCTATCATTAACTTCAATAATTTTTCCATCTGGAAGTTCAAGCGAGAGCGGATATTTAAGTTTAAAACATGGCTTGCTTCTTTTCTTTTTATCTTTTTTGTCAAAATCTTTACTTCTTTCTAATTTTCTTCCATCAGTATCAAAAAAAACATCGCCAGATTTAATTCCCATGTTAAATACATCAATTGACATCATTCCTAATTGATAACCTAGGCTTGGAGCCAGTTTTGCATCTTCGATAAAATCATCAGGCATTTCATTAGAAATAGAATTTGTTATTTGATAAGGTAAATCATTTTCTAAAACTGAAATTTTTTCCTCTGAGTTGATAATGGCATCAATTAGTTCATCATCGGTCAAAAAATTTTCAACTTCACAGGAATTGATAAATAATAACAATATTGGAAGGAATAAAATTTTTGAGTAATATTTCATTTTAATTTTTTTAAAAATACTAAAATATTAGTAAACATGTAACTATGAAATATAGTTTTCAGTATTTTTAGCTTTTTCTTCCATGATTTTTCTTATAAATGAGTGATCATTTTCTGATTTAACTTTGATTTTTAAAAATTTACTATCAACATTAAATGTGTATTCTTTTTCAGTGACTTTAAAAACTACCAATTTATAGTACGGTATTGCTAAACCATATGTCTCTAAAAGTGACCTAAAATATATGATAATACCTTTCGTTCTTAACTCAATATTACAATGATTTGTATTTTGATCAAGAATTAACAGATTTTCTATCTCTTTATTTGCTTTAGTAATTAATAACTTTCCAGAACCAACACCTCCTTTTTTTATTTTTTCAAAAAAAGAATATGAGTTTCCAATTAAATCATCAATTTCATTTTTAATATTATCGTTTTTATACGAAACATTTCTTAACATACTAACACAACATCAATAATTATACTAAATTTGAAAATTATTAATTTGGGTGATTAGCTCAGTTGGTTCAGAGCACTACCTTGACAGGGTAGGGGTCACTGGTTCGAATCCAGTATCACCCACAATTTATATCGATAAAAATCGTAGATTTAATGATTAAAATTTAATACAATGAAAAAAATATTTATTATGCTAGTTTTTTTACTAGCTTCTTGCTCTAGTCCTCAACAAAATCCAGACTTTGAAAAAAATGTTGAATTAGCAAAAAATTATTTTGCAACTTTTGTTACTGAAGATTTCGATGCAACTGCTGCTCTTCTTTCCGATGATGTAGAATGGCAAGGGTGTTTTTATGGTACAACACTTATGAATAAGGAACAAGCTATGGAATATTCTAAAGGTTGGCATGATGCTATGGAAAATATAACTTACACCGCTGAAAATTATTTGCCTGGTGTAGATCCTGAAACTGGATTACTGAACGGTAGCGTAAGAACTTACGGAACTTGGACAGGAACAAATACTGCTAGCGGAAAAGACTTTGAAATTTCAATGTATCATTATTTTACATTTAATGATGATGGTAAAATTATTAATGCTGGTGATTATGGTGATGCAACTGGACTAATAATGGCTGTTGCACCAGATCCTGCTGAATAAATTTGTTAAAACTGAAAAGCGCCAATTGGCGCTTTTTTTTTCATATTTGGCACTTGATTTGTAATTAAATTAATGATGAATTTCTCTGGAAATATTCCTATTTCGGGCTGGTCATACTCAACCTTTTCAAATGATAGTGTCTCTCTTTTTGATAGGCTTCTTGAAATATTTAAGGAGTTGTTAACTTATACATCCGGAGATTTTGATGAAGCTGTAGATTGGTTAAGACAATTAGACAAAGAATATTCTTTGACTACGGAAGATTATACTATCGATGACTTTATCGATGAATTATTAAACAAAGGTTTTATATCATCTGAAATAAATACCACAGCTGGGAAAGAATTAATAAAGATCACATCCAAAATGGAAAAGGCTTTAAGAAAGTTTGCATTAAAAAAAATTTTTGGACAAATAAAGAAATCAAAACAAGGAAATCACAAATCAAAATATTCAGGATCAAGTGATGATGATAATTCTGATATCAAAAGTTTTGAATTTGGTGATCCATTTGACAAAATAATTGTAAGTGAAAGTTTAAAGAATATGTATAATCGTACCGGTTCTGATGAATTGAATTTAATTTCAGATGATATAGTTGTAAGTAATGGAAATTTTAAATCTCAAATGAGTACAGTACTGATGATTGATATAAGTCATAGTATGATATTGTATGGTGAGGATAGAATAACACCTGCCAAAAAAGTCGCTATGGCTTTAGCAGAATTAATAACAACAAGATATCCAAAAGATACGTTAGATATTATTGTTTTTGGGAATGAAGCTAAAGTAGTTGAGCTTAAAGATTTACCCTATTTAAAAGTCGGACCTTATCACACAAATACTGTTGCCGGTATTCAATTAGCTATGGACATTCTTAAAAGAAAAAAGAATAATAACAAGCAAATATTGATGATTACAGACGGAAAACCTAGTTGTTTAAAACTTAGAGATGGGAGTTTTTATAAAAACAGCGCTGGCTTAGATCCTAAAATTATTAATAAATGTTATAACATGGCAAAACAAGCCAGAAAGTTAAAGATCCCAATCACTACTTTCATGATAGCCCGTGATTCCTATTTACAACATTTTGTTAGAGAATTTTCTAGGGCAAATGGAGGTAAGGCATTTTATACGGGTTTAGATAATTTGGGAGAAATGATTTTTGAAGATTATAATAGCAATAAAAAAAGAAAGATATAAATGAAAAAACCTAGTATAAAAACCTTAAAGGAATTGAAGAATTCAGATTATAAGTCTCAAACAATAAAAGATGAGTTATGTAAAAATCTTTCTATTCTCCTCAAAAGTGGAAAGCCATCATTTACTGGCATCCATGGCTATGAAAGTACAGTAATTCCGGACTTGGAAAGAGCTATTTTATCCAAACACAATATAAATTTCTTAGGACTTAGAGGTCAAGCAAAAACAAGATTAGCCAGAAAAATGATTGATTTATTAGATGAATGGATACCTTTTATAAAAGGATCTGAAATAAACGATGATCCATTATCACCAATTTCTAATTACGGAAAAAAAATTGTGGAAGAAAAAGGTGATAGTACGGAGATTGATTGGTTACACAACTCAGAAAGATTTTATGAAAAATTAGCAACACCTGATGTTACCGTCTCTGACTTAATAGGTGATATTGACCCTATAAAAGCTGCATCTCTAAAACTATCTTATGCTGATGAAAGAGTAATTCATTTTGGTATGATACCAAGAGCTAATAGGTCAATTTTTGTCATTAATGAATTACCAGATTTACAGGCTAGAATTCAAGTAGCATTATTTTCAATCCTTGAGGAAAAAGAAATCCAAATTAGAGGATTTAAACTACGCATACCCTTAGACCTTCAATTTGTTTTTACTGCAAACCCTGAAGATTATACTAATAGAGGCAGCATAGTAACACCATTAAAGGATAGAATTGGTTCCCAAATCATTACTCATTATCCATTAACTACCGAAATTTCAAAAAAAATTACTGATCAAGAATCAAATTTTATTGATGACAATATATATGTTCCAGAAATTGCAAAAGATTTAGTTGAGGAAATCAATTTTGCTGCTAGAAAAAGTGATTATGTTGACTATAAAAGTGGAGTTAGTGCAAGAATGAGTATTACAGCGTTTGAAAATTTGGTAAGTACAACCAAGAGAAGAATGCTAATTAACGGTGAAGATAGCTCCTCTGTAAGACTTTCAGATTTTGGTGGAATAATCCCTTCTATTAATGGAAAAATTGAGTTAGTGTATGAAGGGGAAGAACAAGGAGCTGATCAGATTTCCTATGACCTTATAAATGAAGGTGTAAAATCAATATTTGTTAAATATTTTCCAGAAATAAAGAAATTACAGAAAGAAGAAGAGATATCACCATATGATGAAATTACTGAATGGTTTATTATGAGTAACAAGGAGATTTTTATTGGAGATGAGTTTACTAACAGTGAATATGAAAAAATATTGAATAGTATTAAACCTCTTAATACTCTTATTGATAAGTATTGTAAAAATGAAAACACAAAAGATTTATTATTTATAAAAGAGATATTGCTCTGGGGTTTATCTGCTTTTAAGAAATTAGATAAAAATAGAATGTTAGATGGATTAGAATTTAAAGACTCGCTCGGGACCTACTTCAACGATATAAATAAATAATTTTTTTAGTTTGAAAACCACTTATGCTTTCCAAAGAAATTTCTTTCAATAACTTTTTTGTTTGACAAGTACCAATCTAAACCAGAAATAACACTATTAAGATATTTTTTTAAGTTTGGTTTAAAAAATAAGTGGTGTGGGATAAAAGATAGAATTTTCGATTTTTCCCTTAAAAACCATGGATATACAGCTATACATAAATAAACCTTATCGTTCTTTTCAATAATCTCCCATTTTACTAAAGATTTTTTTCCATTTTTTCTACCAATTAATAACTCATAGCCTCTTTTTTCTTCCCATTTTGTAAAGTTTCGGATTAATTTAATTCCATTAAGGTAAGTAAGCTCATCACATGATCCTTTCCCCGGCCATTTAATAACATTATTTGATTTACAAAATGGATGGTAAAGTTCAAGATTTTTAGGCGATGAAATTAAGTTCCATATCTCATCCCTATTTGAGTTAATTCTTTTTATTAATTTAACACTCCATGAATTTTTGTACTCAATCATTAAGCTAACATAATTTTATTTTATGATTTTTCAAAAGGAAATAGTAATTGAGCCACATCCCAGAGGATTTCATTTAATAAGTGAAAATATTTTTAATGTATTACCTAAAATGAGTGGATTAGTTCATGTCTTTATAAAGCACACATCAGCAAGTTTAACAATTAATGAAAATGCTGACCCAAGTGTAAGGGTTGATTTTGAAACTCATTTTAACAAACTAGTTTCAGACCAAGATGATCATTACACTCACATTACTGAGGGACTCGATGATATGACATCTCACATTAAAAGTTCTCTATTGGGATCATCAATTAGCTTTCCTATAACAGATGGAATTCCACAAATTGGAATATGGCAAGGAATTTATTTATGTGAACATAGGGATCATGCCTCATCAAGAAAATTATTTATAACAATTACAGGAGAATAAGACATTATGTCTTGGTTTACAGCTAATTAAAATGTCATTTTGGCAATTTATATAAAAGGAATGTGATTTGATATACATTAAATAAATAATTAATGAAAACAGATCAATTTACATTTAAAACACAAGAAATTCTTCAAGATTCTCAACAAAAGGCACTTGAAAAAAGTCACCAGACTGTTGAAAATTCTCATATCTTAAAGTCAATTATTGATAATGATGATAATATTTTTCCATATGTTTCTAGTCAGTTGGAGGTAAATAATGAAATTATTAAATCTACAGTTGAAAAGATGATTGATTCTTTACCTAAGGTCAATGGTGATTTTGTTGGATTTTCACAAGATTCATCAAAAACTTTGATGAAAGCGATAAATCACTCAAAAAAAATGGGGGATAATTATGTTTCAATTGATCATTTATTAATCTCATTAATTGACTCTAACAATGAATTATCAAAGATTTTGATTGGATTTGGATATAACCTAGATAAAGTAAAAAAGATTTTGGTAAATATGAGGAAAGGTGAAAAAGTAAAATCATCATCAGATGATACTAACTTAAACTCCCTTGAAAAATATGCTATTAACCTCACAGCAAAAGCAAGTGAAGGTAAATTAGATCCCGTAATTGGTAGAGATGATGAAATAAGAAGATTGTTGCAAATTTTATCTAGGAGATCAAAAAATAATCCAATTTTAGTTGGGGAGCCTGGCACTGGAAAGACAGCTATCGCTGAGGGATTAGCAAAAAGAATCATTGAAGGTGATGTACCTGAGGACTTGAAAGAAAAAATGATTTATGCTCTTGACATGGGCGCATTAATTGCAGGCGCAAAGTATAAAGGAGAATTTGAAGAAAGATTAAAATCTGTGATTAAAGAAATTATAACTTCCGATGGAAGAATAATCTTATTTATTGATGAAATTCACACTCTTGTTGGAGCAGGGGGAGGCCAAGGCGCTATGGATGCAGCAAATATTTTAAAGCCTGCATTGGCAAGAGGTGATCTCAGAGCAATTGGTGCAACTACACTTGATGAGTTTCAGAAATACTTCGAAAAAGATAAGGCACTTGAAAGAAGATTTCAGAAAGTCTATGTTAATGAACCAGATATTGAGAATTCAATTTCAATTTTAAGAGGAATCAAAGAGAAGTACGAAGCTCATCATAAAGTAAAAATTTTAGATGAAGCTCTAATTGGAGCTGTTAAATTATCAAGTAGATATATAGCTGACAGATTTTTACCGGATAAAGCTATTGATTTAATGGATGAATCTGCCTCAAAGCTAAGGTTAGAAATAAATTCAAAACCTGAAGAACTTGATACGCTTGATAGAAAAATAAGACAAATTGAAATAGAATTGGTTGCAATAACTAGAGAAAAAGACAAAAAGAAGATTAAAAAACTTAATGATCAATTGGCCGAATATAAAGAAGAAAGAAACTTATTGTTTACAAAATGGGAAAATGAAAAGAATGTAATTGAAAGGGTACAGCAAACAAAAATCAACATAGACGAATTAAGATCCCAAGCAGAAAAATATGAAAGAGATGGTGATTACGCAAAAGTTGCTGAACTAAGATATGGTAAGATCAAAGATTTTCAAGAAAAACTCAAAGATTATGAATTAGAAATGACTAAACAGTTTAATGAAGATTCATTATTGAGTGAAGAAGTTACATATGATCATATAGCTGAGGTTGTATCAAAATGGACTGGAATTCCTACATCAAAAATGCTAAAATCTGAAAAATCAAAGCTTCTTGAGCTTGAAAGCCAAATATCTAAAAGGCTAGTTGGTCAAAAAGATGCTGTTGAGTCAGTAAGCGATTCAATTAGAAGGAGTAGATCTGGTTTACAAGATGAAAATAGACCAATTGGTAGTTTTTTATTTTTAGGTACAACAGGAGTTGGAAAAACTGAGCTGGCTAAGGCTATAGCTGAAATTTTATTTGATGATGAACAAAATATTGTCAGAATAGATATGAGTGAGTATCAAGAACAACATTCAGTTAGTCGTTTAATTGGTGCTCCTCCTGGATATGTTGGATATGATGAGGGAGGACAGTTAACTGAAGCTATTAGAAGAAGACCTTATTCAGTTATTCTACTGGATGAAATTGAAAAAGCACATCCTGACACTTTTAATATTTTACTTCAATTACTTGATGAAGGAAGATTAACTGATAGCAAAGGAAGAACAGCAGACTTTAGAAATACCATTGTAATTATGACTAGTAATATGGGTAGCGAAGAAATTCAAAGATCCTTTGAAGAGATTGATGATTTTAATAAAGCTAAATCTAGAGCATTGGATACCACTATGATGCTTCTAAAAAAATCATTGAAACCAGAATTTTTAAATAGAATTGATGATATAATTTTATTCTCACCTTTGACTAAAATGGAAATTAAAAAAATTGTTGAGTTACAATTTGAGATTATTTCTAAAAAATTAAAAAATAAAAATATTAATCTATCCATTACTGATGACGCACTTGACAAATTAACTGATTTGGGATTTGATCCAGAGTATGGTGCAAGGCCAGTTAAAAGAGTAATTCAAAAAAATATTCTTGATAATTTAAGTAAGATGATTTTGTCTGAAAAAGTTAGTACCAAGAACAAATTAGTGGTCGACTTTTTTGGAGATGAAATTGTAATAAGGAATTAATTTCATACTTTAATTGAGTATTTATGAAATACCTTTCTTTTTTATTTTTTTTTATTTCTATCGTTTCATATTCGCAAAAATTTGATGAAAAGATAAATCTTCTGATTAATGAGAATATTGCTGAAATAATTGAGCTGAGACATTGGTTCCACGAAAATGCTGAGCTAAGTAATCGTGAATTTAAAACATCTGAAAGAATTGCTGAGGAACTTATTAAAATTGGATATAATCCACAAACAGGAATTGCAAAAACTGGTGTTGTAGCAATTCTAAATGAAGGCAAACCAGGGCCTGTTGTTGGGCTAAGAGCTGATATTGATGGACTTCCTGTTAAAGAACGCGCAAATATTCCTTGGGCATCTAAAATGACAGGAATTTATAATGGTGAAACAGTACCTGTTATGCATGCATGCGGTCATGATATGCATACTGCGATTTTATTAGCTACAGCAAAAATTTTATACGAAATTAGGGATGAAATTCCTGGTCAAGTAAAATTTATTTTTCAACCTGCAGAAGAAGGCGCTCCTGCCGGTGAGGAGGGTGGTGCACAATTAATGGTAAAAGAGGGAGTTTTAAAAAATCCTGACGTTGATGCAATCTTTGGTCTACATGTTTGGTCTGGTTTATATGCAGGACAAGTTCATCTAAGACCACAAGGTATAATGGCAGCTGTTAATGAGTTTAGAATTGATTTAAAAGGAGTTCAGACACATGGATCTACACCCTGGACTGGTAGAGATCCAATTGTTACTGCTGCGCAGATTGTTAACTCATTGCAAACAATAGTAAGTAGAAGCTTACCATTAACTGATGCAGGTGCTGTTGTGACAATTGGTAGTATTCATGGTGGAGTAAGGAGTAATATTATTCCTGAAGATTTATATATGTTAGGTACCATTAGAACCTTAGACAATGATATGAAAACTATAGTTCTTAAAAGATTAGAGGAAATAGTGTACAATGTTGCTAAATCTAATAATATTGAAGCTAAAATTACATATATGGTATCATACCCAATCACATACAATGATCCATTTTTATACAAAGAAGTTCTTCCT
>Ga0208390_1000419_pt1 | contig 15305 bp, 17 predicted proteins | sample Knorr_S7_td_Surf_FD_185594 | JGI IMG/M metagenome (GOLD analysis project Ga0208390, IMG submission 185594) | Marine microbial communities from Southern Atlantic Ocean transect - Knorr_S7_td_SurfaceA_ad_6m_LV_A (SPAdes) (version 2) | ecosystem: Environmental > Aquatic > Marine > Oceanic | place...
TTTTTTTATGTGGAAGAAAAATTAATTTTTTGTAATCCAACCACCACCTAGAACTTTATCACCTAATTCATCTTTTGAGTAAAAAACGCATGCTTGTCCGGGTGAAATACCATATTCATCCTCTAATAAAATTAATTTTGTGGATCCATTATTTATATCTAATTTTGATCTTAATAACTTCCCTGTTGATCTAACCTTTACGAAAATTTCATTGTTAAAGAATTCTTTATTAACTAAAAAATTTATATCTTTAAGCAAAATCTCTTTTTTTAACAATTCGTCTTTAGATCCAACTATAATTTCATTTTTATCAGCAATTATATCTAAAACGTACAAAGGATCATGATGTGCAATTTTAATTCCTTTTCTTTGTCCAATGGTAAAATTAACTATACCTTCGTGCACACCTAGAACTCTTCCTGAGGTATTTTTTATATTACCTTTTTTAAATGAATCAGGCCTAAATTTTTGAATAACTGAAACATAATCTCCATTTGGCACAAAGCATATATCTTGACTATCTGGTTTATCAGCTACATTTAAATCTAAATTTTTTGCTATTTCTCTCGTTTCTTTTTTTAATAAGTTTCCAAGAGGAAATCTTAAAAAATTGAGCTGTTCTCTTGTAGTGTTAAATAAAAAATAACTTTGATCTCTGTTTTTATCAACTCCTCGATACATTTCGGTTACATTGTTTTTAGTAAAACTTTTTACATAATGTCCTGTAACGAGTGCATCTGCTTTAAGATTTTTAGACTCATTAAATAAATCGTTAAATTTCACAGTTTTATTACATTGTACACATGGAATTGGTGTTTCGCCTTTTAAATAACTATCAACGAAATTATTAATTACACCCTCTCTAAATTTACTTTGATAATAAAAAATCTTATGCTCAATATCTAATTTATGTGCAACCCTTTTAGCGTCTAGAATATCCTGACCTGAGCAGCAAACTTTGGATTTAGCAATTTCTTTGCTGTCATCATACAATTTTAGCGTTACACCAATGACTTTATAGCCTTGTTGTTTCATCATGGCTGCTACAGTAGAGGAATCTACACCACCAGACATTGCGACTACAACTGTAGTTTCTTTTGGGTCTTTATCTATGCCTAAAGAGTTTAATTGTCTTTTCATATTTATGGTATTTATACTTATTTCTATTATAAATTAAATTAAATGATTTTAGATTTTGAACCAGGTGACAGAGTAGTTAACCCCCTAAAAAAAGACTGGGGTATAGGTCAGGTGCAGTCGATTGTTAAGGAAAAAGTTACTGTAAATTTCGAAAATATAGGAAAAATTGTAATAAATGCAAAAAATATTAATCTTGAAAAGATAGATGATGAATAAAATAGATTATAAAGAAATATGCTACAGTTTGATAGATACTTTTCTTTTTGCAGGAAAAAAAAGTGTAGAGATGAGAAATGAAGGTCTCATAACAGAATATAAAGAGGACAATACACCCGTAACAAATGGTGATATTGAAGTTAATAAAATTTTAAGTGACAAGTTAACAAAGATAACGCCAAATATTCCCTTGGTGTCTGAGGAAAGTACAAAAAATAAATCAAATAATAATTTAACAACTTTCTGGTTAATAGATCCCATAGATGGAACTTATGATTATGTTAATAATAAAGATGAATTTACAATTAATGCAGCTTTAATAGTAGATAAGTTACCTACAATTGGATTAATTTATGCGCCAGCAAAAAATAGAATGTTTTATACTTATGCATCAGGCGAGAGTTTTGAAATAGTAAATAATAACGAGGTAAAATTGGACTGTAAAAAGAAAACTAAAGTAAATCAAATTAAGGCTGTACATTATTCAGATAAATTGAAGCCTGAAATAATGAAACTTCATCAAAAATATGGAGTAACAGAACATCATAGAATGAAAAGTTCTTTAAAATTTTGTGTAATCGCAGCTAGTGAATATGATATTTATATTTCAGAACCTAGAGCCTCAGAATGGGATATAGCTGCGGGACATGCTATATTACAGAACGCTGGTGGCATAGTAACTGACTTTGAAAACAATCAAATTACTTATGGAAAAAAAGATTTTATAAATCCAAGTTTAATTTTGAGAAGAGGTGATAATTTATAATATGGACGAAACTGTCAGAATAATATTAATTATAATAGTGTCTGTTAGTATATTTGGTTTACTATTATTTGTTTTTGTTAAAAATTATATGAAAAGAAAAATTGAATATTATTTAGAAGTAAAAAATAAAAAAAATATTAAAGAAGATTAACAATTTTTAAATATTCATCTTTATCTATATCCATTACTCTTTTTGATGTATCAAAATCAAAACCAGATCTAGCTAAAATACCTATATCTTTCTTATAAAACAGTGGCCTATTATTTTCATCTCGAGCTGGACCAATACGTTTTTTTTTGCAAATTTTTATTGCGGAAAAAAAATCTTGATCCTCATTGTTTTCTTTAATTGTATTGATGGTTTGATTGACGTATTTGTCATTTATACCTTTTGTAAGTAGATAATTTCTAATTTTATTGATTGAACTACCTCTTTGTATCAAGTTTTTAGCTTTTGAATCAGAATAGAATTTATCATTTAAAAACTTATTCTTTTCTAAATCCTCTAAAACTACTTCAATTAAGTCTTTAATATTATTTTTATTTATTCCTGTAGAATGTAATTTTAAATATTTCTTAAGAAGATAGGTCTTTAACTGCTGTTTTGATGGAGAATACTTCTCAATATAAGCGTACGAAAAGTTACGCATTTCATCAACAGTTGCCTCTAAAGTTTTTTTCTTATTTTTATTAGGAATCATAGAAAGATGTATTATATTATAAATTCATATGATCGAACAAATATCATCTTTTTTTAATATCGAAATGATTTATTTATGGTTAAATTTTGGTGTATTGCCTTTTTGGATAACATTAATTTTTTTTCCACAATCTAGAACTTGTAGCTACCTTGTGACGTCTGTGTTTCCATTTTTCTTATTATCCTTGATTTATTCATATCTATTATATTTGTTCTTTATGAACGGGTATGATTTTAGCAGTAATTTCTCATTGTATCTAAGTTTAGAAAACCTAAGTATGCTTTTTAATGAAAATGGTTTCTTATTATTGCTTTGGATACACTTTTTAGCAGTAAATCTTTTTTGTGGATGTTGGATTGTTAAAGATAGTCTAAAATTTAATATATCTAAATATGTGACCTTTTTTCCTTTAATAATAACTTACTTTATAGGTCCAATCGGAATATTTATTTATTGGTTAATCAGAATGATATCTGCAAAAAAAATCAGCTTATTCGATTAAATTATTTTTTTACTTTAAAACCCTCTTGCTCCATTGCAGTAAAACCTCCATCAATGTGCGAAACGTTTTGATAGCCCATATCTTTTAGAGTTTTGGCTGCTAATGCCGATCTACCGCCTGCTGCGCAAAATAAAACAATATCTTTGTTTGTATCAATAACATTATTTTGAACTAGTGGGCTATTTGGGTTCAATGAGAACTCTAGTAACCCTCTTGGAATATGTGTTGCATTTTCGATATATCCAGTGTTTTCTAATTCACCTTTTTCTCTTAGATCAATTAAATTACACTTATTACCACTTGATAATTTAAGTGCTTCTCCAGCAGAGATAGTTTTAATTTCTTTTGTAGCTTCTGAAATTAGAATTTGTGGTGTTTTAACATTCATATTACTATAATTATTATATTAAATTCTATGATAAAAAATAGTCTAAAAAAAATATTTATTAAGATATCGAGATTACTCGGATTTGAAATTATTGATCAAAATAGTTTTGTATCACCAACGTTAAATAAAGAGCTAAATGAAAATTTAAGTAAATTTAATAAAAAGTCTATTATTCTTCCATTGGGAGAAGTTGAAATTAAAAGAAAAATTAGGTCTTTACTAATTATATTTAGAACAAATAGTAACATTGATATATGGGATCAAAACAAAAAACGAATTTTTGAACAGGATAAAATTATATATGTTGAAAAATCTTTAAATTCATTAATTAAAAGTATAAAGTTTACAGAGCAAAACTTAAGTTCTTTAGATGTAAAACTAATAATTCTAGATGATAACTCAAACGATCAAAATTTAGATAAAATTAAAAAGATTTGTGAAAAAGCAAGAATAAGCTATGAATTAATAAATCATGATATTCAAATTAATAAAAATTACATAAAAGAACAGAAAACTAGAGAAACATATTCTAATCTATCAACTTTACTTACATCCTTTAACTTAGGTAAAAGAAATGGAAAAGATTTAATATTTTTTGTCGAGGATGACTATATTCATTTTAATAACCTAATAATGGAATGTATTAAAACTTTCGAAAGAGTTTCGTCTCAAATAGGAAAGGATATATTTTTGTGCCCCTCAGACTACCCTTTTCTTTATATGAATAATGAAAAAACCAATGTTTTGATTGGTAGCGATAGACATTGGAGAACTGTGAATAAGACATTATGTACTTTTTTCACAACCAAGGAATTATTAGATAAATATTGGAATAATTTTGAAAAAAACTGTTTGGATAGACATGATCCATTTGAAAAATATTTAAATCAAATATATGAGAATGAAATTTGTATTTCTCCATTAAAAAGCCTGTCAATTCATATGGCGAATATTAATTCAAGCTATGGTTTATCACCATTTATTGACTATAAAAAAATTTGGGATGAAAATTAAAAAAAAAGGCCCCTTTTTACAGGGGCCTTTGAGGGAGAGAAAAATAGTTATTAGTCTCTTATTGCGTAAGCTATAACTCCAGTCTCAGATACATCTGTACCTTTCATTTCAGCTTCTTTACTCAATCTAATACCCATTGTAGCTTTCATTATCGACCAAACGATAAATGCAACCACAAATACAAATGCATTAATTGAAACAACTCCAAGAAGTTGAGCTCCGAAAGACGTGCCAGAGTTTGTAATTGGAACAGCTAATGTTCCCCAAATACCTGCAAATAAGTGAGCAGGTATAGCACCTACGACATCATCAATTTTCATAGCAAACAGTAGTTTAGTTCCATAAACAACTATAACACCACCTACGCCACCAATTAAAATTGCTGCTATTGGTGATGGCATTAAAGGTTCAGCGGTAATTGCAACTAATCCTCCGATTGCACCATTCAACATTTGAATTACATCGGTTTTGCCTGAAAGTCTTGTTACTGCAGCTGCTGCTAAAACTCCACCACATGCTGCTAAGTTTGTATTAATGAATATTTTTGATACTGCCACTGCATCATCAAATGTACCCATAGCTAATTGTGATCCACCATTAAATCCAAACCAACCTAGCCATAAAATAAATACACCAATTGTTACTAATGGAATTGATGAAGCCGCAAAAGGCTTAACCGGACCTGCGCCTGCCTTCGTAAATCTACCAAGTCTTGGACCAAGTATTATCGCACCAGCGAAAGCTGCTGCACCACCTGTTGAGTGAACTAGTGTTGATCCAGCAAAATCTGAAAATCCAGCTGCTGCTAACCAACCACCACCCCACTGCCATCCCATGACAATCGGATAAATTACTCCTGATAATATTGCGGCAAACAAGAAGAACGGCCATAGTTTGATTCTTTCCGCCAAAGTACCAGAAACAATTGATACAGTTGTTGCACAAAATACCATTTGGAAATACCAATCTGATCCATCTGCATAACCAGTGTCTAATTTACTTCCATCAGACCATGGTGCAAATTTACCAATATATCCACCTTCTGGAATTCCATAAGCAAGATTATAACCAACCATCCAGAACATAACTCCAGCAATTGAAAATAATCCGATATTTTTAGCACATATTACTGCTACACTTTTTGATGTTACCATTCCAGATTCTAACATTGCGAAACCACATGCCATAAACATGACTAGGAAACCGCACATTAAGAATAGGAACGTATTAAATATAAAACTCACTTCAGCAGAAACTGTTGTGTCTGCCATACCTACACCTGTCATACTCATTAGTAGTATAAAACTAGTTGCAGGAGTGATAAATTTTTTTAAAAATTTCCCCATTTAACCTCCATTGTTAAAGAAGTGGTTATAATTTTAAAAAAAATTGAGTGGAATCGTTTTTAACGAAAAATAGCTATGCAGTATTTGCATATAGTACAACCCTAATCATAGATTTGATTAGGGTTGTAAAATGTGGTTATCTATTGAAGATTTCCTTAAGTGCTTTTGCAGGTAAAAACTTTACCTTTTGAGAAGCAGCTATTTGAATTTGCTCCCCAGTTCTAGGATTTCTACCAATTCGTGCTTTCCTTTTTGCTACTTTATAAGTACCAAAACCAGCGATTTTCACTGAATCGTCATTTTTTAATGCATCCAGGATAGTATTGGTAATAGTGTCAAAAGTACGCTCAGCATCAGCTTTACTTTGGTTTAAAGAACCAGCCAATTTAGCCACTAATTGTTTTTTGTTCATTTTAGCTCCAGTTTAAACGTTAATTCATACTTAACAAAATCCTTGATAATTCAAGCTTTTTTTTAGTGTTTTATAAGATTATTTACACAATATATGGTAGCTAAAAAGTGTTGAATTTGTTGGTTTTTTTTAAGTTTCAAAAAAACCTTATTTTTCAAGGGTTAACTAAATAGACCCTTTAAATCGTTAATTGTTGTGAAAAGTATTAAAGTTCCAAGAATTGCTATTCCGATTCGAAAAGAAATTTCTATAGTTTTTCTATTATACTCTTTTCCTCTAATTGCCTCAATTGTATTGAGAGTTATATGTCCTCCATCCAATAAGGGAATTGGAAATAAATTAACCAAACCAAGACTTATAGAAATGTAAGCCATAGTCATTATGAAAGGTAAAAAACCAAATTCAGCAACTTTACCAGAGATTTGTGCAATTTTAATTGGTCCGCCTAATTGATTAATATCTCCATATCCCTTGCCCCAAATTTTTTGAATTAACCCCCACATATATTGTAAAGATTTTACACTGATAAAATAAATTTCTTTTATAGCAAAATATGTTGCCTTAGCCGGTCCAAGTTTAACGTGATCTATATTGTCATTGTAAGGTGTTAATTGAATTCCAACTATTCTTTTTTTGATTGGATTTCCAAATTCATCCTTAGTGTCAATTTCATTTGGTTTTACTTTTGTTTTAAATTCAATATCGTTTCTTAGAACGGTAAATTTAATAAATTCAGTATTTGAAAGCATTATGAATTTAGAAACATCTAATATACTGTTTACTTTTTCATCATTTATTTCGACTATTATATCATTTTTTTTTAGTCCGTAGATTTCAGCTGGGCTATCCTTTTGAACTTCAGCAATTGAGGGTGTTGTAAAATCTTTTCCCACAAACATAAATACACAAACAAATATTATAAATGCCAAAATAAAATTTGCTAATGGACCACCTAATAAAATTAAATTTCTTTGATATAGGGGTTTAAATGCGAATAATTTTTTTTGATCCTCAACACTATATTTTTTTCTTAATTCCTCGCGATTGTAATCACTAAAGATATTGTGATCACCAAAGAATTTTACATACCCACCTAGAGGTATTAAAGAAAACTTCCATCTTGTTCCAGATTTATCTGTCCATCCAAATAATTCTTTTCCAAAACCTATTGAAAAAGCTGTTACACCAACACCATATCTTTTTGCAAAGTAGTAGTGTCCATATTCATGAATAAACACTATGATTGATAATAAAACTAAAAATGGGATTATATAACTTAACATAAATATATAATAAACATTTTACTTAGTTTTCCAAGTTATTACAGGGGCAAATGTTGCGGTTAAAAATGATAGAAATAATAAAGAATTAGATATAAACTCAGGAAAGTAACTAGATGGGATTAACAATCCAACTAATATTGATTTTGAAAAATCTTGACTAGGAAATAGTAATAATCCAACTGTTAAGCCAAATATTATAGATAAATAAGCACTTTTTTCAGAAAAATTTCTGTTATAGAAACCATAAAAAACCGTCATTACACCAGCACAGCATAATAAGTCAGCAATTAAAAATAAGTACAATATACTTATTCCTTGAGATGCAACTAAAAATGCAAATAAACATATAATTACAATTATTTGTTTTGAAATTAATAAACTATTATTAAATTTTATAATTTTTACACCATCAACAATTATTAAACTTGAAATTGCATTTATAATTGTATCAATACTACTCACAGTTAAGGATATAGATAAAAATATTACAATTATAGAAATAGTAAAAAACTGATCTTTTAATAACAATTCAAAAAATGCCAAATCAGGAACAACATTGCTATTTGTTGATATTGCAACTAACCCTGAGTAACCCATCAAGAAAACAATAGGAATTATAATTATAGATGAAAATATTAGACTATTTTTTAAAACCTTGTCATTTTGTGCAGCATAAACTCTTTGCCAATTACCTTGATGAAAAAGATTTGTAGCTGCTACAGCTATAAAAAAAGTTATACCAGCTGTGAAATTTGGAATGTAGTTTATACTTAATAACGATGGTTTATTCTTATTTATATAATTAAAGCTAAATTGATCTTGATTAAATGAAATTAAATATGAAAAGGCTAAAATAATTAAAATCAGTAAAATAATAAATTGTATATTATCTGTAAATATTGAAGCTCTTAGCCCTCCATAAAGTGTATATATTAAGGAGCTTGATATAATAATTAATGCAGTAATCCAAAGTTTGGTACCAGAAATATAATTTAATAACATTGCAACTGCAGTAACCTCTGCGATTAAAAAAATTGTCATGTAAAATACAGATAATAACAAAATTAATTTATAAAGATTTTTTCCGTACTTAAGTCTAATAACCTCAATTAGTGTTCTGCAATTTGGATAAAATTTTCTAAACTTTTTGGATAAAAAAATTAACGCAAAAAGTGGAAACGCAGTTCCAAGTGAGTATCCAATAACTGCCCCAACACCACCCCATGTAGCTGCGGATGCTGGGCCAAACAATATCCAGGTACCAAGTGCTGAAGAAACTAAACTTGCAGTTAAAGAAAAAATTCCAACTGATCTATTAGCCAACAAATAATTATTAATTCCTTGATGCTTCTTAGAATAATAAATTCCAAAAATTATAAATAAAAATGATAAACCTAAAACTAATGATATTGTGATTGATTGACTTAAAAAAATTTGTTTCTCCATATTCCCTTTCTGAATTACCGGACAGGTTCCATGGGTTTAATCTCAGTCTTTCGACACCCCATAACTTATTATAACCAAAATTTAAAAAATTATAAGTAATTTTATTTTAAAAATTTAAATATCTAAAAACAAACTAAATGTTTTATATGTATAGGATTTTTAATTCCAAACTTGTCATTTATTTGGTGCTGATGGACGTGGTGAGAGTGGACAAAAACCGAAATATTTTTATTACTTTTTGTTTTTAAAGTATAAATAAAGTTTGTACCTTTAAACTTTTTATCTACCACATCTAATTGTAAATTACTTTTATCATCGTGCTCTAAGTCTTCAGGTTGTAAAAGAAGTTTTACTTTTGTACCTACTTTATGCTCGTTAACAAAATTTCCCTTTATTAAGCCAAGATCATCGTTTTGGAGAGTATATTGACCGGTCACTTTTGCTGGGACTAATACTCCTCTATTTAAAAAATTAACCACATTTATAGAGTTTGGATAATGATAAACATTATAAGGTTCATCGAATTGTTTAAGTTTTTTTTCTAATATAATTCCACATTTATCGCCTAAATAAAAAGCCTCGTAAGAGTCATGCGTAACTATAATAGTTGTAATTTTATGGTCTTTTAAAATTTGCTTTAATTTAACTTGAATTTCTTCTTTAAAATTTTCATCTATATTAGACAAAGGCTCATCCAATAGAAGTAAGTCAGGGTTAGATAAGAGTGCCCTTGTAAGTGAGGCTCTTTGAGCTTCTCCAGCACTTATCTGATGTGGATATTTATTTAATATTTTTTCAATGTTTAAAATTTTAATAATTTTTCTGGGGTCAATTTTCCTTACTCCATTTCCTTTATTTCTATCTGCGCCAAAATATATGTTCTTTTTTATTGTATAATGAGGAAACAAAGCGTTTTCTTGAAAAGAAAGAGCTATATTTCGATTTTCAGGCTCAACATAATCATTTTTAGAGGAGAGTACTTTAGATTTTAAAGAGATTGACCCATTGCTTATTTTCTCTAATCCAGCAATAGATCTCAGTATTGTAGTTTTTCCAATGCCAGAAGGGCCTAATAAACAAATTATTTCTCCTTTTTTTTCAATATGTAAAGAAAGATTTTTAACTTTTGTTTTACCTCCTACTTGAAAATCTACATTCTTAATTTCAAAAAAATTTTTATTCATTTTCCTCTTTAAGAATATATCTTGAAATTAACAAAATAAATAGAGAAGCAATTAATACCAAAAACAGAGATGGAACAGCTGCTGCTTCAAGTAGATCCTGGGAAGCGTATATATATGCTGTTGTAGCAAATGTTTCAAAATTAAATGGTCTTAAAATTAAAGTGATAGGCAATTCTCTTATTATTTCTAAAGAAATTAAAATAATCACAAAAAAAATTGAACTTCTTAAATATGGAATATGTATATTTAAAAAAGTTTTTAATTTTGAATAACCAGCTAGATACGCAGTTTCATCCAATGTTTTATTAATTTTTTCATAACTAGATTTAATACCATTGCAAGATAAAGAGTAAAACCTAACAAAGTAAGCTAATACTAAACCTAAAATAGATCCAATAAAAATTTTTTTTATAGATTGGATTTCAAAGTAACTTATTATTGTATTATCGAACCAAGCAACAAATGTAATGTATGCAACTGCCAATATGATGCCTGGTAAAGCATATCCCGATATAGATATGGTTGTTAAAAAATTTAAGATTTTACTTTTACTCACCCTGTTTCCATAGTTAGAAATAAATGAAAAAATAATTAAAATAATTGAAGATAAAGAAACTAGCAAAAGTGTATTTAATATTAGATCGTAAATGTTTAAATCGAAAAAATTTTTAGGATAAATAATAGTCCAATATAACATTTGAGAAATAGGAAATATAAAACTTAAAAAGAAAATAATAAAACATAACAAAAATGCAAAAAAAGAATTTAATCCGTATAATTTAATTTTTTTTCTTGTTTTAAAGCCACCCTGTAATGGAGAGTGGTACTTTGCACTGCGTCTTGAAAATTTTTCAATAACAAATAATCCAAAAATAAAAATTAACAAATAAAATGATAACTGATTTGAAAATGCCAAATCATCAAATGATAACCAAGAATTATAAATTGCTGTAGTCAGCGTGTTTATACTAAAAAAGTCAACAGCACCAAAGTCTGACAAAGTTTCCATGGCCACTAATGACAGTCCAGCAACTATTGCAGGTCTTGCGGATGGAATTATAATTTTAAACAATGATTTTAATTTGGAAAAACCTAAATTTTTTCCAAGTTCTATCAGATTGTTCGATTGATAATAAAAAGAAGCTCTAGTTAAAATATAAACATATGCGTAAATCGAAAATGAAATTGATAAAATTGCACCTAACATTCCGTCAAATTTAGGTATATGTTTGTTATAATTAGCGTCACCAAATAAAGATTTTAATATAGAGTAAGCTGTTCCATAATTTTCAAAAAAAGCAGTTAGAGAATAAGCGTAGATATATGGTGGTACAGCGAAGCCTAATATCAAGGCCCATTTAAAAAAATTTGAAAAAGGGAAACTATAAAATGATACTAAGTAGGCTGTTGTAACCCCTATTATTAAAGTCATTATCAATACGCCTAAAAGCAAAATTAATGAGTTGGATATGTATTCAAATAAAAATGTATTTTTTAAAAGTTCAGAGTAATCACTGGTATTTTCAAAGTAACTAAAAAAAACTGTTACGACTGGAATAATTACAAAAAGTGAAATTAAAAAACTGCTGATGTACCAAATATTAAAGGATTTCATTATTTATTTTTAAACCATGAAAACTTTGATGTGTCCACAACAAAGGAGACCCTGTCATGGACACCAAAAAGATGAATTATATATTAAAGACTTTAAGAATTTGCGGAACTTCCTTAGTCTCTAAATCAGATAATTCTCTCCCATTTATTCTCTTATTGATTTTTTCACACTCAGAAGCACATGTAGGACATGCCTTTGAAGATTTATTTAAATCAACTTCTTGAATAAATTTTTTATTATCAGTTGTCATATTACTTCCAACCAGCTCCTGTCATTGCTGCAACAGCTGCTGCTTGATTTTTTCCATAATTAACAACTTTAGTTGTTAGATCTTGTTTAAAATCAAGACCCATATTTACAACTAATTCATGTGGTGAAACACCTGCAATCATTGGGTATTCAAAAGTATTATTTACAATATGCTCTTGAGCTTCTTTGCTAAGCAAGAATTCCACTAATGCAATTGCCTCTGATTTATTTGGAGCACCTTTAACTAAACCTGCACAACTGATGTTCATGTGTGTTCCTCTTCCATCTTGATTAGGAAAAAACGGTTTAACTTTTTTAGCAGCTTCTTGTTGCTCTGCTCCTTTTTTACCAGATAACATTAAAGCTAAATAGTATGTATTTGCTACAGCAATATCTGCCTCTCCTGCTGCAACTGCCATAATTTGTGCTCTGTCATTACCTTTTGGAGTTCTTGCCATATTTGATACAACGCCTTCTGCCCATGCTGCCGTTGCTTTTTTTCCATTATTTTTAATTAATGAAGCAACTAATGATTGGTTATAGATGTTATTTGATTTTCTGATTACTAATCTACCTTTCCATTTTGGATCAGCTAAACTTTCATAAGTTAACCCTGCTAATTCAGCTCCAGTTACTCTCTCAGGTGCAAAATAAACTATTCTAGCTCTTTTAGCTATTCCTACCCAACTTGATGTTCTAAAATTTTTTGGAACTGCTGATTTAATAACATCAGAAGATAATCCAGCTTGCAACATTCCTTTAGCTTTGAAAGCTCCACATCTTCCTGCATCAGCAGTAATGTAAAGATCTGCAGTTCCTCCACCTTCCTCGATTATCCTTTTTTCTAATGCTCCTGATTTCCCAGAAACAACATTTACTTTTATTCCAGTTTTTGCGGTAAATTTTTCATACAGTTGAACATCACTGTCATAGTGCCTTGCACTATAAACATTGACAACACCGTGACCATCAGCAAGCGCTGGACCTAGCAATAATGAAAATATAATTGCTATTAAACTTAATAATCTCATTTATTCTCTCCTTCTTTTATTAAATGAATCTTTAGTTGAGGCTCTTGTAATTGATTATTATTCTCAATGCAAATGATAATTATTATCATATTGCAGCAGCAAAAAGATCTATATTAACTGGATTTTTCGACTAAAATTCCCACTCTTGGATTTTACTAAATAAGAAATTTCTAAAAGCTGTAATCCTCGCAACGTTTTTAAGTGATGCTGGATATACAAAGTGTGCCTCAGTAATTGGTCCTTCAACGTTAGGTAGTATTTTTACAATATTTGGCTGTTTTAAGGCTATGTAGTCAGGCAATGCTGCTAATCCTACTCCACTTTGAACAGCTAACAATAATCCATATACACTATTAACTCTCATGCAGGTTTTTCTTTTTTTATTATCTTTCATCCCTAATTTTAATGCCCAATCCGGATTGTAGACTGGCGAAGGTGCTCCTTTTCCAAATGACACAAACTTATGCTTATTTAGATCGTTAATAGTTTTAGGATATCCATATTTTTCGAGATATTTAGGTGCACCGTATATGTGATAATTTAAATCAATTAATTTTTTTTGGATATAGTTTAGTTGCTTTGGTCTTCGCATAAAAATACCAATATCTGCTTGCCTAGTACTCAAATCTAATTCTTTATTATCAAAGACCAATTCGACTTCAATTTCAGGGTTTAAGTCCATGAATTCTTGTATTCTTGGTGTTAACCACGTCGTTCCAAAGCTCATGACTGTAGTCACTACTATTTTACCACTTGGTTTATCTTTTTTATCGCTTAACGTCGTTTCAACTTCTTTGAGTTTACTAATCACCTCGTGTGCAGTTTTGTAGACATATTCACCATTTTCTGTAAGAGTTAATCCTCTTGCATGTCTTTCAAAAAGCTTTACTTTTAAATCTTCCTCTAAAGATTGAATTTGACGGCTAATTGCAGATTGGCTAAGATTTAAGATTACCGTTGCACTAGTAAAACTTCCAGCCTCAGCAACTGCATGAAAAATTTTTAATTTATCCCAATCCATTATTTGTTTACATTTACTAATATTTTGCTTGATAGTTTACCTTCTAGCATGCTTGGAAATACATCAAGAAGTTCATTAAGACCAATCTCTTTTATAGACTTCTCTAAAATTTCAAAATTAATTAAACCTGGAAATTCACCCCATACAAATTCTTTTCTTTTTTTGCTGATATTCACAGAATCTACACCCCAAAGTTTAACTGCTCTTAATATAAAGGGTAAAACATTTGTATTAAGTTTATTGCTACTAGCATTTCCACATAGGGCAACTATACCTTTTGGTTTTGTTTGAGATATAGCATTTGATAAAATATTTCCTCCAACTGTATCAACTACTCCATCCCATGTTCCTTTGTCTAACAATTTAGGTTCGCCTTCAAATTCTTTACGATTTATAACGTTTTTTGCGCCTAATTCTTTTAAATAATTTTCTTTCTCGGGTTTCCCAGTTAACGCTGTTACATTGATGCCCATTTTTGACAAAACCATTACTGCTACCATACCAACTCCGCCTGTTGACCCGGTTACAAGCACGTCATTAACTTTACTTTGTAAAAGAAGTTCTTCTCTAGCTTTTACTGAAAAGGCGCACAACAAAGCTGTCAACCCTGCTGTACCAAGCACCATTGCCTGCTTAGTGCTTAAACCGTTGGGACATTTTATTAAAAAATCCTTTTTTACTCTTGCAAACTGTGAATAACCTCCATGAAATAGCTCTCCCACTCTACATCCGGTTAAGATAACTTTATCTCCTTCTTTAAATTCCTCATCTTTTGAATCAATAACGATTCCAGAAAAATCAATACCAGGTATTCTAGGATATTCTTTAACAAGCTTACCCCCATTTTTTAAAATCATTGCATCTTTAAAATTTAGATCTGAATATTCAACTTTTACGAGGACATCTTCATTGCCTAAAAAACTTTTATCAAGTTCATCCACTTTTCTTGAAAAATTATCATTTTGATTATCTATAACTATAGCTTTGAATT
>Ga0208390_1000420_pt1 | contig 15268 bp, 15 predicted proteins | sample Knorr_S7_td_Surf_FD_185594 | JGI IMG/M metagenome (GOLD analysis project Ga0208390, IMG submission 185594) | Marine microbial communities from Southern Atlantic Ocean transect - Knorr_S7_td_SurfaceA_ad_6m_LV_A (SPAdes) (version 2) | ecosystem: Environmental > Aquatic > Marine > Oceanic | place...
TTTTAGCACCTTCGCTTTGGTTGAAGTACACGTTTAAAAAAAACGATCATATTCTAACTGAGATGCCCTTTAATCCGAAAGAATTGGGTGATCAAATACTTGATGAATTGCAGATAAATGGCGTTGCATTTGAAACAACAAAAACTTTTGATCATTACGACCCTGAAAAGAAAAGCGTTCGACTAATCGGCGATAGATTTGAGAGAAAAAGCCTCACTGCTATATCTATTATTTGCCACGAGATAGGGCATGCAATTCAAGATCATGAGAATTACAAGCCCCTCAGACAGAGAACAGACATTATCAAAAAAACATCTTGGTTATCTCGCTTATCGAATACATTAATGTTGTTTGCAGTGCCAGCAGTTCTTGCTACAGGTGCATATTCCCTTTTAAAAATTTGTGTAATGATTATTTTGATTTCCACTTTGATAGGGCTATTCACTCACCTAATAACACTTGAGGTTGAGCTTGATGCAAGTTTTAATCGGGCAATGCCAATCATTGAGGATAAGATCCCGCAGACTTACCATAGTGCATGCAGATCAGTCTTGAGAGCTGCCGCATTTACCTATGTGGCAGGTGTTTTTGCGAATGTTTTTTCATTTAGATATCTTTGGATACTCTTAACAAGGGCTGTTTGATAAACTCTCGGTTTATATGGAATTATTAATATCTAACCCCGAAATGCTTTGGGTCATAACGGTTTTATATGATCTGCTCCTAGCTTCTCTCTTATTTTATTTTTTTGGAAAGGAAGGTCTATATCTGGCAATTGTTCTCGGCATTGTTTTGAGTAACTTGCAGGGAGGTAAAGTGAGTGATGTCGTAATTTTTGATCGAACTTTTACAGTAAGTATGGGCGCGATAATGTACTCTGGGATTTACTTTGCTACCGACCTTTTAAGTGAAAAATATGGGCGAAAAGAGGCAAATAGAGCTGTAATCTTGGGCGCTGTTGCGAACATTGCGGTAATGCTTACTCTTGTTTTAAGTACGTTTTTCCTTCCATCTGACGTAGCGGAATCTGCTGATGAGGTACACGATGCAATTTCAACACTGGCGATTTACTCTCCAATTTTTGTAATTGGATCCATCACTGCCTATTTAATCAGCCAGTTATTTGATGTTTGGGTCTTCCATAAAATTAAGTCGATCACTGGCGATAGGATGTTGTGGTTAAGAAATAATTTATCGACACTCTTGTCTCAGGCATTGGACACCTTTATCTATACTTTTGTTTGGGTGCTCGCGGGGCAGCTTGATTTTTCAACTGCTGCAGCAATCGCTGTTTCAAAATATATCTTTAAGTTTGTCATTGCGCTAATCGATACTATTTTTATATACATGCTTAGGAATATTAAACCGAAGAGCGCATTGGTTAATTCAAGTTGATTACAGATCTGGGACTGTTTTAGACGGCCATCCTCATGTCATTTTCGATGCATTCATCAAGAAGCTCTAGCAATGCTCTTCTTGATTTAATTTTAGTTCCGACGAATGCAGACATATTTAGATTTTTAAAATTTTGTATAATTTCGGAGATGTTTGATTCCATTGATTCAATATTGATTACGGTATCATAAAATCCGGCTTCCATTGCATCGCTCGGAGCATATAATTCTGCATTGATAACGCTTCTATTGAAGTAGTTTAATGGGATTCTGTAACGAGCAAGTTCAATTCCAAAGTCATGCATTGTCATTCCAATCAGTGTTTCATTTAAGCCTATTTTGAATTGTCCTTGGACACCAACACGATAGTCGCAAGCAAGCATCAAAAAAGCACCCATCGCGATACAATGACCCGTTGATAGTCCTATCACAGGTGTTGGAAACGACAGAATACGCCTCGCAAATTTTGAGCCTCTACTTGTCAGTTCGAGAGCTTCTTTTGGACCTTTTGATAGTTCTTTTAAATCAAATCCACCTGAGAAAAGACCATCTCGGCCTTTTAAAATAATAATCGCTTTCTCTTTTTCAGCTATATCAAATGTTTCATTTAGTTGATCGAACATCGAATGTGATAAGACATTAGCTTTTCCATCATCCATGGTGATTTCAGCAACTTTTTCATTTATGTTGAGCGTAACTATATCTGTCATTTAAATTCCACTTTTTTTGAAAATATCTTTTTGAGGTTAATGTATTTTCTTTATTACTGTCAACGAACACTGCTTTCTACTTATAATATTTTTATAATAAATTAACGATGCAATTTGTTATTCTGGAGTCTTTGCTAATGAAGTTAAAAGTAGCACTCATTAGGAGTTTTTTGATTGGTTTGTGGATATTAGTTTTCCTCAATCAGGTTTTTGAATTTACAAATTTTTGGAAACTTCTGTTCAATGTTTTGGGTTTGGTTATCTTAATAGCGCACCTCATCGAATATTTTGTAATCAAATCGAAAATTACTGATGTAAGTCAGCGAGGACGATATCACTTTTTTATGATAATTATATTTGGCGCAGCGTATTGGTGGCCTCTAATAAAAGGTCAGAGGCCAGGAAAATAAAATTTGCTGCAGCAATCAAATTAGCTCGGTGGCCATAAGGATCAAACTTACGATAGAGCCAGCCCAAATTAAGGTTCGTAGATAAGCGATTCCAGCACCGTAGCAAATTAAATAAGCGACTCTGAAAACTAGCCAGGAAGAAGCCTCTCTTTCAATATTAACCTCTAAAATTAAGGCGAGGGTTGATAAAGTTAAGAAAATTGGAAGACTTTCCATAAGATTTCTGGCTGCATTCTTTAATCTTTTTACAATCGGCGCGAATTCAACATCTTTATCCCTGTTTGAAGCAAGATAAGCTAGATTTTTGGTATTTAGTATGGTTGGCAGGAGTGTTTGAAAAAGTGCTAAAGCCATAGCAGCGATTATTAATTCAGTCATTTTTCACCTTCTTTGTTATTTTATTCGACGATTTTTGCGGCAAATACTATGTTGATTATTCGGTCATTGATGCGTTCATTGTAAACAAACTAGTAAGTGTAGTTAATTACATCTTTTTACTTAAAGCAATATTTGTTGATTGATGAATCATTTAGTGAGATATTCTTCGTCAATAAAAATTTACCAATCAATGTGCGGTATCAAGAAGGTTATGATCATAGCTACTTCTTTATATCGAGCTTTATCGATCAGCATATAAAATTCCACTCTGAATTTTTGTCATAACTGAGTTCTCACTGGTATCATTGCACCCTGTTAAGATTAACTGGTTGAGTGGGTTTGAATTTGGATTATAAAGCCGAATTAGATAACATTATTCGAGATCACCTTGATATGGAGGGTCCCTTATTGCCTGTATTACATGCAGTCATGGCTCGTTTTTCATACATACCCAAGGATGCGATACCAATTATCGCGAGGAAACTAAACTTGTCCTCAGCTGAGGTGTCGGGAGTGATCAGTTTTTACCATGATTTTAAAAAAGAAAAGGTAGGTCGACATAAAGTACAAATTTGCAGATCAGAAGCCTGCCAAGCAATGGGTTCGAGAGAGCTTGAAGTACATGCTAAAAAATCACTCAAAGTAGACTTCGGCGAGTCTACTAACGATGATTTGATCTTTTTAGAACCGGTGTACTGTTTAGGTAACTGTGCTTGTTCACCGTCTGTCAGGATCGATAATGAAATACATGCTCGAGTTACACCAAGTGGCTTTGACAAACTGATCTCTGATTTGAGGTCGGTTAACCATCATAAAACAAGGAATTCCCGATGAGAAAATTGTTTATCCCTAATGATACTTCAGCGGTAGCAATGGGTAGCAACCTCGTGGCAAATAGATTCGAGGAATTGATAAAAAACAAAAGTCTTGATATCCAGATTATAAGAAATGGATCAAGAGGAATGTTTTGGTTAGAGCCTCTTGTGGAGTTCGAGAGTGACTTTAAACGATTTGGATTTCAATCTGTAGATCTCTCTGAAGTTGAGTCAATACTTGAATTCATTTGTGATGATAGCTTTGATGCAGCCTTGAATAAGCATCCAAAGTTTTTAGGTGAAACAGAAAGCATAGAATATTTTAAAAAGCAGCAACGCTTGTCTTTTTTTAGATCAGGTTTAGGCGATCCATTGTGTATTGATCATTACTCATCCCTTGAAGGTTTTACAGGCTTAAAAAAGGCTTTGGAAATGCAGCCTCAACAAATAGTTGATGAGGTAAAGAATTCAGGTCTGCGCGGGAGAGGTGGAGCAGCATTTCCGACCGGCATTAAATGGCAGACTGTCTTGGATACCGCCCACAGCAAAAAGTATATCGTTTGTAATGCGGATGAAGGTGATTCAGGGACATTTGCAGATCGCCTGTTAATGGAGTCTGATCCATATCAACTTATAGAAGGAATGATAATAGCGGGCCTTGCGGTCAACGCCAATCAGGGGTATATCTACCTTAGATCAGAATATCCATTTGCGCATGCAACTCTAAATACTGCTATCTCGCGGTGTTATGCAGAGGGAATTTTAGGTCAAAATGTGCTGGGGAAAAAAATATGTTTTGAGCTTGAAGTTCGTCTAGGAGCAGGTGCATATATTTGCGGTGAGGAAACATCACTGTTAGAGAGTTTAGAAGGGAAAAGAGGATTGGTTAGATCGAAGCCACCACTCCCTGCTATCGAGGGGCTATTTGGATGTCCAACTGTGGTGAATAACGTGTTGACCCTTGGTGCAATATCAACAATTCTGTGTAAGGGCTCAGATTACTATAAGAATTATGGTACAGGAAGATCTCGAGGAACTCTGCCCGTGCAGCTTTCGGGAAATATTAAAAGAGGTGGGTTGATAGAAATTCCATTTGGTATATCTTTGAGGGAAATAGTCGAAGATTTCGGTGGTGGGACGTTTAGTGGTAATCCTGTTAAAGCGATTCAAGTTGGCGGGCCACTGGGTGCTTTTGTAGATCGTGACAAATGGGATACACCAATGGATTATGAGGCATTCTCTGCGATTAACTCAATGATAGGGCATGGAGGGATTGTAGTTTTTGATGATCAGATAAATATGTTTGATCAGGCTCGATTTGCTATGGAATTTTGTGCAATCGAATCTTGTGGAAAGTGCACTCCATGTAGGATAGGTTCTACGCGCGGCTTAGAGGTTTTGGATAAAATTTCATCCAAAAAAGATGTTGAAGACAACCTTATTTTGCTCGAAGAATTATGTGATACGATGGAGCACAGCTCACTATGTGCAATGGGTGGAATGACGCCTTTTCCTGTTAAAAGCGCTGTAGAGTTATATAAAGAAGACTTTACATAAAGTAGAGCATATAATGTATTGATATGATTGAATTTTATACTCCACAAAAAGATTTAGGGACTCCAGAAAGTGCTGAGCATGAGATGGTAAGTCTTTATATCGATGGTAAAAGTGTTGAGGTCAAAAAAGGGACTTCAGTAATGCGTGCGGCCGCAGAAAATGGTGTAAAAATTCCAAAGCTTTGTGCAACCGACTCTCTTGAATCTTTTGGTTCATGTCGAATGTGTTTGGTTGAGATAGAGGGAAAGAGAGGATATCCCGCATCTTGCACAACACCAGTTGAGGCTGGTATGAAGGTGTCCACTCAAACCAATAAGCTTGAATCACTTCGAAAAAATGTGATGGAACTATATATATCTGACCATCCGTTAGATTGTCTGACCTGTCCGACAAATGGAGATTGTGAACTACAAGATACGGCTGGGGAAGTTGGACTGCGGTCAGTTCGATATGGTTTTGAAGGTGAGAACCACTTAGTGGCAGATAAAGATGAGTCAAATCCCTACTTCACCTTTGATCCCTCAAAATGTATTGTTTGCTCCCGGTGTGTGAGGGCTTGCGAGGAAACTCAGGGTACTTTTGCACTCACGATCGATGGTAGAGGTTTTGATTCTAAAGTTAGTTTTGGGGATGCGGATTCTTTTATGGAATCTGACTGTGTATCTTGTGGTGCATGTGTGGCGGCTTGTCCAACGGCCACTCTAACTGAGAATTCTATTATAGACAAAGGGAAGCCGGAACATTCAGTGATAACTACTTGCGCGTATTGTGGAGTTGGCTGCTCTTTTCAGGCAGAAATGAAAGGAAATGAAGTAATTAGAATGACACCCAATAAAAATGGTCAGGCAAATGAAGGGCATGCCTGTGTTAAAGGTCGTTTTGCTTTCGGATATGCAACTCACAAGGACAGAATAATCAATCCTATGATTAGGGAGTCTATTGATTTACCTTGGAAACAAGTTTCATGGGAAGAGGCTACCAGTTTTGCGGCAAGTAAACTTAAATTGATTCAAAAGAATCATGGTGTAGGAAGTATTGGCGCCATTTCGTCTTCCCGATGTACGAATGAGGAAGTGTATCTTGTACAAAAAATGGTGAGGATGGGTTTTGGTAATAATAATATTGATACATGTGCGAGGGTTTGTCATTCACCAACAGGATTTGGATTAAAAACAACACTTGGTGAATCAGCGGGAACTCAGACTTTTGAATCTGTATCTAAAGCAGATGTGATTATCGTTATGGGAGCAAATCCCACGGAGGCTCATCCAGTCTTTGGGTCAAGGCTCAAACGTCGGTTACGACAGGGTGCCAAGCTAATTGTTATTGATCCTAGAAAAATAGAATTAGTAAACGCTCCACATATCAAAGCTGAACATCATTTGCCGGTGCGTCCGGGAACCAACGTTACTGTTCTCAATTCTATGGCGCACGTAATACTCACTGAGAACTTACATTCTGAAGATTATATCTTGGAGCGTTGCGATCAAAATGAGTTTAATGAGTGGGTCAGCTTTATATCTGAATCTCGTCACTCTCCGGAGGAAACCGAATCTCAAAGTGGTGTACCTGCTGATGAGTTGAGATCGGCAGCTCGGCTTTATGCTAATGGTGGGAATGGAGCAATTTTTTATGGCCTTGGTGTAACCGAGCATAGTCAGGGATCGACAGCGGTAATGGCAATTGCCAACTTGGCTATGTTGACTGGAAACCTTGGGCGAGAAGGGGTCGGTGTAAATCCTCTAAGAGGACAAAATAACGTTCAAGGATCATGTGATATGGGTTCATTCCCTCATGAGTTGCCTGGATACCGTCACATCTCAATCGATGAAAGTAGAGAAATTTTTGAAACAGAATGGGGAGTGAATCTTGATTCTGAGCCTGGTCTCAGAATACCTAACATGTTTGACTCGGCAATAGAGGGGCAGTTCAAAGGACTTTATTGCCAAGGCGAGGACATAGCACAATCAGATCCAAATACGCAGCATGTGGAAATGGCATTAAAATCTCTAGATTGTCTTATTGTCCAGGATATATTTCTTAACGAGACGGCTAAATTTGCTCATGTATTTCTCCCGGGCGCATCCTTTCTAGAGAAGGATGGTACCTTCACAAATGCAGAGCGGAGAATTTCACGAGTTCGCCAGGCTATTCCGCCTCTAAGTGGAAAAGCTGATTGGGAAGCCACGTTGGCACTTGCTAATGAGCTCGGCTGTGACATGAGTTATGATCATCCCTCTGAAATAATGGATGAGATATCTCGTTTAACACCCACCTTCAATGGAGTTTCTTACGAGAAGCTCGATGAGCTCGGAAGTATCCAGTGGCCATGTAATGAAACAGTGCCTGAAGGCACACCGATAATGCATGTTGATACTTTTGTAAAAGGTAAGGGATCTTTCGCACTCACCGAGTATATTGCCTCCGAAGAAAAAGCAAACAGAAGATTTCCACTTTTACTTACTACGGGAAGAATTTTGTCTCAATATAATGTTGGCGCACAAACCCGAAGGACAAAAAACGTATCGTGGCATGAGGAAGATACGTTAGAAATTCATCCTCATGATGCGGAAGATAGAGGCATTCGCCATGGAGATTGGGTTGGAATAAAAAGTCGTGTGGGTGAGACAGTGCTTCATGCAAAGATTACATCAAAAGTAAAGCCAGGGGTTGTCTATACTACGTTCCATCACCCAGTGTCTGGTGCTAATGTAATAACCACCGACAATAGTGATTGGGCGACCAATTGTCCAGAGTACAAAGTAACTGCGGTTCAAGTCAGCAAGGTAAGTGCTCCCTCAAACTGGCAAATACAACAGAAAAAATTCGATGCTAAGCAAAAGGACTTTTTGTCTGAAGCAAAAGTCTGATGGCACGTCAAAATAAAAAGAAAGTTACGCGAGAAATTTGGCAGAATAATTCAACAAAAGCCTCTGAAGATCAAATTGCTTGTGAAACTCCTATCGCATTTGTTTATAACGGTATTTCACATTTTGTGATGATGGCAACCCCAAGCGATATCGAAGATTTTGTTTATGGAATAAGCTTCACAGAGGGAATTATTGAGCGTAAATCAGAGATATACGATATTCAAGTTCAGCACGTTGAGACAGGTGTCGAAGTTAATATCGACATATCCTCTCGGGCATTTTCTCAACTAAAGGGTAGCAGAAGATTATTAGCAGGTGTATCGGGTTGTGGTATATGCGGAAAGGAGTCACTTGAACAGTTTAGATTGTCGAGTTCAAGAGTTGAATCTCAAGTCAAAATTAAAAATATTGCTATTCAGACCGCAATTCAAAGTATTTCTGAGTATCAAGAACTTAATAATATGACAGGTGCTGTTCATGGTGCTGCTTGGTGTGATCTAGAAGGTAATATATTATCAATTAGGGAGGATGTAGGGCGTCATAATGCGTTGGACAAATTAATAGGTCATATAATCAAACAGAAGGTTGAAAAATTAGGATTTATCACTGTCACTAGCAGAGCTAGTTTCGAAATGGTTAACAAAGTTGCAATCTCTAAGGTTCCCCTTCTAGTAGCAGTATCAGCTCCTACATCAATGGCTGTGGACACAGCTAAAATGTGCGGTGTCTCGTTGATTGGTTTCGCCCGTCCAAATAGACATGTCATATACAACAATAACTTAAATATAGTTGACGAAGATAATTAAAACCATGGAAAGTCAGCGTTTGATTAAAATGTTAAATCAAATTTCTACTAATTTGTCACCTCATCGGTCTGATGAGGATGCAGCAGAATTGGTAAAAACGCACATTACAAAGTTTTGGTCAAAAACAATGCGGGATCAAATTTTATCAGTGCCTTCAGATACTCCTGATTTAAGCAATATATCGAAAATTGCGATAAAAAATTTGAAAGAATTAAACATACATTAAGCTATAGAGTTATTTCACAAGAAGGTGCTGGAATTGTTGATCCATTATTGGCTCTTGATATTCCAATGATGCTTTGAACTGATCTACTATCCTCCAAATATCACTTGATTCTGGAAGGGGCTGACCTAGATCCAAGTCTTCGTGTATGTTGGAGTTCAAATCAATGACGAGTGGTGGATTCTGGATTTTTCTTGCCGGCGGAGCTCCAAAAGCACCTTGCGTAACAAAATGCACTTTTTGATCATTTAACCTAAAAGCCCTTAACTCAGATCCAGAAAAAAAAGGCACAAAAACTCGAGTGCCCTTATTTTTATTTGTTAGCGACTTCGATAGATCAAAGCTATTGGGAAGGGATATCTTATGATTAATTGAAGCAAGGCTTGTTAAAGTATTAAAAAAATCAGTTTGAACTCCTAAATCATTGATTATGCCAGGCTTAACATTTGCACCATAGAAATAGGTAACTACTCTCATTCCTCCCTCAAAAGTGGTACCTTTCCCGTCCCTTAGAGGTTTTGAGTTGCCTGCATGCTCCTTATATGCCAGCCATGGACCGTTATCACTTGTGAATATGACATAAGTATTTGAAACTAGATCTAGCTTCTCGAGCATTTTAATAATCTCACCGACACTCCAATCGATTTCTTGGATCACGTCTCCATATATTCCTTTCGGGCTACTCTTCTTAAATTGTTCTGATACAAATAAGGGCACATGCGGCATGCTATGCGAGAGTAGAAGAAAAAAATTTTTCTTTTGCTTGGTATTTCGTTTTATAAAATTAAGAGCTTCTTGAGTAAATCGGGCTGTTGCGAGGCTTTGTTTAAGCGGTTGTTCCAGAATCTTGTCATCATAAGAATTGTTCCCCATCTTCCTACTCTTTATGAGGGGTACTTTCCAATCCGTAATTGTTGGATTGTAAATTTTTTCTCTCAAAGGTTTTGAAACTTTACTCCACTTTTTCCCCGACTCCTCCCATGGAACAAAAATGTTCGTAGAGTTGATATCGTCAATTGTCCAGTCCATATCATTTGAATAAGGTATACCTATCCATTCGTCAAACCCGTGTCTTGTTGGATAAAATTCTTTCATATCACCAAGATGCCATTTGCCAAATAGACCGGTGGAATAATTATTTTTTTGAAAGACTTCTGGAAGTGTTGTTAGATCATGTGGTATTCCTGATGAACTACCAGGGAAAAAGACGGATATTTTATCTCCGTACAAACCTGTATTAATTGGGAGCCTGCCAGTCATGATAGCACCCCTACTTGGAGAACATACTGATGCTGCAGCATAAAAATTTGTCCAAGTTTGGCCGTCTTTTTCTAGAATATTTATATTTGGAGTATTTAATTCTCCATCACTTATTTTTCCAACATCGGAATACCCCATATCATCTACATAGATTATTATAAAATTCGGAGCTTTCTCTTCTGCGGGTAAATTTTTTGCGGAAAATAAAAATAGAAGAATCGCAAAAATAGTAAAAAATCTTGTAGAGAGCATCTTAATGTTCATTAGATATGTTTTTATTTATTGCCATGTATTAGTACTTGTCAGTATAAGGTTGATAGTACATTCATTTAAACTTAAAATTTCGCGCCTAAAATTTTATCACTGCTCACCTGAGCAAGCGCAATCTAAATATGAATAGAACAAACCAATTTGTTAAACATATGACTGTTGCTTTGATTTTGATGTGTACTGCAATCACGTCGTCAGAGAGTAAAGAAATAAGCGTAAAGAATTGCCTCATCGAAAATTGTTTGTCTCGACCAATAGTTGATGGAGTGATAAATGAAGATGAGTGGAGGGAAGCAACTAGAATTAACCGATTTGTTCAAGTAAAACCCAATGAAGCAAGCAATCCCTCCGAAAAAACAACAGTATTACTTTTAATTACTAATTCGACATTTTATATCGCAGCTAAACTTTATGATAAAAGCCCAAGTGACATTATTGCGAAGGTCTCCCGTCAAGGTGCAAGTATTTCAAATGATGATTTTTTCAGAGTTCAGATAGATCCATTCAATTCAAAACGTGCAGGTTATCGATTTCAAGTAAATATGAATAGTGTTAGAAATGAGGGTATTTTCTTGAATATAACTTCAATCAATGACGATTGGACGTCTATTTGGGAAGCAAAAGCGACACAAACATCTTACGGTTGGTCCACTGAGATTGCTATACCCTTCAAAAGTTTAAGTTTTGATCCAGAGACAGATGTCTGGGGATTCAATGTTTTTAGATACATATCGAGAAAAAATGAGTTAATCTCATGGATTACTCGAAATCAAGAGTCAAATATAAGTGTTTCAGGATCCTTAAGTGGGTTTAAAGGAATTCAAAAAGGACTTGGATTGGATGTTGTCCCAAATTTAAGTTTTCAAAGTTCTTCAAATAATAAGACGGGTGTATCAGAGGACATATTTCAGCCGTCTCTGGATGTGTTTTATAAAATTACACCTTCTTTAAATGGTTCGCTCACTTTTAACACGGATTTTTCTGCGACTGAGGTCGACGATAGGCGTGTTGATTTATCACAATTTAGTTTGTTCTTTCCCGAAAAACGAGCTTTCTTCCTGAGAGAGTTCGATATTTTTGATTTTGGAGGTATTGGTTCCGATTTTTCTTACAGTAGATTCGGTGGATCACAGTCTCAGAATGCAAGACCATTTTTTTCAAGAAAAATTGGATTAGGCACTGATGGTTCACCAGTAGATATTATCGGTGGCGCTAAGGTGAGTGGGAGGCTAAAGGGATATGATCTAGGTGTTTTGATTGTTGAACAGGATAGTTATCAAGATGTTAAGCAAAAAAGTCTTTTTGTTGGTCGGATTTCAAAAAATATTAATAGTAATACGACTCTTGGTTTAATTCATACCCGAGGAGATCCAAGATCGAATAACAGAAACAGTGTCACAGGTATGGATCTTAGATACAGAAATTCCTCTACTACGGAGGATATTATTGAGGGAAATATTTGGTATCAATCAAGTACCAATGATTACGCAATGTCGGATGAGGATGCTTTCGGAATTTCGTTATCAAAACCCAGTCCCAGGGGATTCAGAGGATTATTACAATATCAAAATGTGGGTAAAAACTTTAATCCTGCCCTTGGTTTTGTAAGCAGAAGAGATGTGGAACTGTATCGAGGCATATTTGGTTATGTGAAACAGTTCGATGATCACCCATACATAAGGAAAATATACTCTGGTGCAGATACGGCTTACTGGGATTTAAAAGGACTGAACAAGTTACAATCATACACACAATTTTATCGGTTGCTTGATGTTGAGTATCACTCAGGCGATAAGTTCAATATATCGTATGTTCGATTTGGTGAAGGAATTTATTCTGAAAACAATCAACCATTTTCGAATCTCGATATTGTTCTTCCCGAGCGGGAGTACCATTGGGATAGATATGGCATTTATTTTCGCTCATCTAAATCAAGATCAATTGATTTTAAGTTAAATTATTATACTGGTGATTATTACACAGGAACCAGAGACTCAGGATCGATAGATTTAGGGTATAGGCCAAGGCCTGGGTTAGATTTCTCTATTGATTATAATTATTGGGATGTCGATTTACCTGAGGGTTCCTTTATTTTGCGACAGCTCGATGCCAAATTTTCTTGGAATTTTTTTGAATACTTGTCATGGGTTAACGTGATTCAATATGACAATATTTCAAAAAGTCTGGGATTTAATTCCCGACTTCATTGGACAAAAAAAGCTGGAGAGAACCTATACTTGGTTTTCACAAATAATTATTCCGAAATCGATGAGGCTAATTCTCGAGACTTTGAGTTAATATCGAGAGATGCTTCAATTAAAGTGAATTATACGATAAGGTTTTAACTCCTTTTATTTGATAGCGATTCGACGGTGTTTATCCAAATCTGAGACTTTATTTATGACAAAAACATTTACTCACTTAAATGATCATGGTGCTGCAGAGATGGTTGATGTTTCTCAGAAACAAGATACAGAGCGAGTAGCTATTGCTGAAGCAATTGTTTACCTGCCTGATGATGTTATTTTGGCAATAAGCGATGATACTGTCGAGAAGGGAGATTTATTTTCGGTAGCAAGAATCGCAGGTATTCAAGCAGCGAAAAAATGCTCTGATTTGATTCCACTTTGCCATGCAATTCCTATCTCAAAAATTTCTGTGAATTTTGAAAAAAATAAAAATATTTTGAGGGTTTTGGCAAGCTGTAAATCGAATTTTAAAACAGGTGTCGAGATGGAAGCTCTAACTGCCGCCTCTATCAGTGCTTTGACTATCTACGATATGTGTAAAGGGATAAACAAAAGGATTGAAATTCAAAAAGTGCGTCTTATTGAAAAAACTGGTGGAAAGTCAGGTTCTTGGAAAGTATGAATGACACCTAAAAATTATTTTAAGATTTTATTCTTCGGCAGATTACGTGACTTTTCTAAGAATATTAAGAATGAAATTCCCGTTAGTGATGAAATTAAATGTGTAGAGGATGTTATTCTTTATTTGGATACTCTTAATCCTCATTTGGGTAAAGAGTTAAGAAAGCCTTTCACATTAGTATCGGTAAATAAAAATCTTGTGAAGACAGATTTTCCCATTGTCGGAGGTGAAGAGGTGGCATTTCTTCCGCCTGTAACTGGTGGATAAATTAAGTTGTGAAAATAAAAGTAAAGATCCAAACAGAAAGTTTCAATATTGAACAAGAGACTAATGTCTTAACCAGCGGTTTACGAAACATTGGCTCAGTCGTTACTTTTACTGGACTAGTAAGAGAGTCTGAGCATTTTTCGGCTGACAAAAATCCAAAAATTATTTCAAATCTTGTTTTAGAACATTATGCAGGCATGACTGAAAAATTAATTTATGAGATGGTTGAGGAGGCTTCAAAGAGATGGGACATTAATTCTGTCTCAGTGGTTCACAGAATTGGATCACTAAAGCCGACAGATAGAATTGTTTTTGTGGGAGTTGCAAGTTCCCATAGACTGGAATCTTTCAGAGCCGCGGAATATATTATAGATTATTTGAAAGTTCATGCTACCCTTTGGAAAAAAGTTGTAGTTAATGGTATCGACGAATGGGTAGAACCGAAGCATTTAGATCGGAGTAAATTTAATAAGTGGAGTGATTAGCTGATGCAAGTGGATGGCCTAATTTTAGCAGGTGGTAAATCGTCACGAATGGGCTCTAATATTGCTTCAAAAGCTTTTGTTAAGCTCGATAATAAACCATTAATTGAACATGTAATAACTTCGATTAAACCACAAGTCAATAATCTTTATGTGAGTGGTTCCAAGACAAATTTGTTGGGTATTGAGTATCCAATCATTGAAGATCTAGCTGCAAAATACTCGGGACCTTTAGCGGGTCTATATAGCGCACTTGCTTCGACTTTTTTCGATAATACTGATTACATTGTACTTACTCCATGTGATGGTCCCTTTGTGCCAAAGAATTTGGTTGAAAAATTGCTTGATCGCATAGTGAAAAGCGATGCTGATGTTTGCTTTGTCAAATACGATGGAATACTTCAAACCACTTTTTCAATCTGGAATACAAGAGTTAAACAGGCTTGTGAGAAAGCTTTTTTAGTGAACCGAGATGGAGGATTCAAGAGGTTAGCGTCAGAGCTCGATGCCACTCATATTTCATGGCAGGTATCAAAGATAAACCCATTCTTTAACATAAATTCTAAGCGAGATTTGAACATTGCTGAGGCTATATTATGTCTCTGAGTGAAGTCGATTTTTTACATTACAACAGTCATATTCTTATTCCTGAAATAGGTGATGTTGGTCAAGAGAAATTTAATAATGCAACTGTGATGATAATTGGATTGGGCGGTCTGGGTTGTCCTGTGGCTACTTATCTTGCGGCTTCTGGAATAGGACGAATTGGATTATGTGATTTTGATAGTGTTGAAAAAACTAATTTGCAGCGACAGCTATTATTCTCTGAAAATGATATTAATAAACCGAAAGTTCAAGTCATAAAAAAACAAATAGGCAAAATAAATAAGAGAATTTTAGTTGATGCACACAACAAAAAATTTCAGGATTTAATGGTTGATGCGGATTATGACAT
>Ga0208390_1000421_pt1 | contig 15257 bp, 15 predicted proteins | sample Knorr_S7_td_Surf_FD_185594 | JGI IMG/M metagenome (GOLD analysis project Ga0208390, IMG submission 185594) | Marine microbial communities from Southern Atlantic Ocean transect - Knorr_S7_td_SurfaceA_ad_6m_LV_A (SPAdes) (version 2) | ecosystem: Environmental > Aquatic > Marine > Oceanic | place...
AGTATGACCATCCCATTCAATTGGGTCTGTAGCTCAGCTGGTTAGAGCGCACCCCTGATAAGGGTGAGGTCGCAGATTCGAGTTCTGCCAGACCCACCATTTTTTTCAATTCTGATACAAAAATGAAAATCTAGACTATTGGATCTGAATCGATTTCTTGTGAAAAGAGCTTAAAACTCTGTAAGGCATATAAAACCAACAAACTTAAAAGACTTAACGACTGGTGAAGCATAAATACTTGAAAGATCATTAAATTCGAATTGAATAAACCAGAGAAAAATAAAATAGAGATCAAAAGAGAAATTTTTATAGTCTCGTTTAAATAATTTAATCGATAACTCTCAAACCCTTTTAAAGTCACAATTACTGAAGCAATCAGAATTAAAGCGTAAGCATAACTTTCCAGCAGACCTAGACTGCCAATAGATGAGGCGATAAATGCTGAAGTCAAAATAATGAAAGACAGCTGGATCCAGCCATAAATTTTCAAATAGATTGAGTTTTTCGGATCATAGACTTCAAAATTTGTTAGGTCATTTCTGAAGATTGGGTAGTTTAGCTCTACATCACTGGGGCGCCATTTCGGCGGGGAGAAAATTACTTTGAATTTATCAGACCATTTTTTTGTACGGCTGAAATCTCTAATAATCTCAGCGAACACTTCGAAATTTGCTTTGAGAGGATTCCAACTTCGCAGCGGTTTAGTTGTGCCATAGATAGGTTTCACTTCGTCTTTTTCAGGTTTATAAGAACCAAACATACGATCCCAAATAATGAAAACACCGCCATAATTTGCATCGATGTAGTCTTTGTTCTGAGCGTGGTGAACTCTGTGATTCGACGGGGTGACGAAAACATACTCTAGCCAACCTAATTTTCCTATATGTTCGGTATGTACCCAGAATTGATACACTAAATTTATACCTGCTACGGTTACAAAGACTTCAGGTGGAATCCCGATAAGAAACATTGGTAAGTAGAAAATCCACTTCCAAAGAAAACCGGTACTGGTTTGTCTTAGGGCCGTCGAAAGATTAAATTCTTCTCCATGATGATGCACTACATGGGTTGCCCATAGAATTTTTACTTCATGGTGCAATCTGTGCATCCAGTAGTAACTTAAATCGTATAAAAAGAAAGCTAAGACCCACACCCAAAGGTTACTAGCTGAAAACAATGCCAGGTTAAAATATACTGCTACATAAGCAAAAGCTGCGCCTTGCAGACCAATCCCTAATAAAGGAATGAATCTGCTGATTAACCCAAGCGATATGCTGGTGAATGTGTCGTTAAACCTGTAATTATTTTTGCCAGTGAAATAGCCATAAAGAATTTCTACGAACATAAGCAGAAAAAAAGTTGGCACCGCCAAGTTAATTATTATCGAAGAGTCAAAAGCTATGCTTTGCATGGAAAAATTCTATGTTTATCTTATTGTTTAGGCAATGATTTTACGTTAAAGTTTTTTTGCTAAATACTTTTATGGAGAAATAAATGACTGATATAGCTAAATTATCTAAGGAAGGGGACATCTCAATTATTCAATTAGATGATGGAAAAGCCAATGCTTTTTCTTTTGATATGCTCACCACTGTTCAAGGATTTTTGGGTGAGATACCAAAAGATTCCGGTGCGGTAGTCATTACGGGAAGGGCAGGCTTGTTTTCTGGTGGTTTTGATCTAAAGACACTCGCATCGGGCGATGCTGAAGCTGCAATGAAGATGACAAACCTAGGATTCAAAACCCTTTTAGATCTCTATTCTTTTCCGCGTCCAATAGTCGCGGCGGTATCTGGCCATGCAGTAGCTTTAGGTTTATTCACAGTTTGTTGCGCAGACATAAGAATAGGAATTGAAGGAAAGTTTGTTTTACAAGCTAATGAGGTTCGAAACAACATGGACATTCCAGTACAAATTTTAGAAATTATTAAAGATAGATTGGACAAAAAACACTACTATAAGGCGCTTTACCATTCTGACACTTACACCCCTACCGAAGCAGTTACAGCAGGCCTTTTGGATGAAGTAGTACCGGCCGAAAAATTGATGGAAACTGCTTTAGAAAGAGCAAATGAGTTAGCCACTTTGCCTCATCCACATTACGAGAAAACAAAACAATACTCTCAAAAATTGGTGGTTGAAAGAATCTTAGAAGCTTTAAATCAGCACGGGACGTATATTCCCCAAGCTTAATTTTTTTTTCTTAATAAATAATGGGAGACAAACCATTCTTTCCCATTATTTATTCTAAAAAACTCTCCACAAGTTAGGAAAAAGATTCTCCATCTATAAAACCAAATATTTTTTTCGTCATAATGTGCATTTAAGATTTGCTTTATTGCTTTTGAATTTTCATCCATATTTTTTAACCAAGCTTTAGAAGTTTTAGAGTAATGCTTTCCATTAATTTCCCATGATTTGGTAGTTATTAAATCCTCATTAAAAAAATTAAAAATATCTTTTGAAGGCATTATTCCGCCAGTGAAGAAAAATTTTGTCATCCAATCTCTCTCATTTTTTACTTCGTAAAGATACGCAGATTGGCTGTGACAAAATATATGAACAAATAATTTACCGTCATTTACCAAAATTTCGGAAATTTGTTTCAATAAATTTCTATAATTTCTCACGTGTTCAAACATTTCTATGGAAACAACTCGGTCAAAACTGTTCTTCAAATTCAATTGATTTATATCTTGTCTAATAGCGATGAGGTTTTTTATACCTAATTCTTTTGCTTTTTGGTTCACATAGTTAATTTGATCCTCGGAGTTACTGACTGCTGTAAAATTAGAACTATTAAATTTTTGAGCGGCAAAAAGCGAAAAACTTCCCCACCCACAACCTAAATCTAAAACTTCTTGATTTGGCCCTATGTCAGCTCTTTCGACATAAGTTTCAAGCATCTCTATTTCAGCATCATCTAAATCTTTTGAATATGAATTAAACAAACTGCAAGAATATTTAAGTTTGCTTCCTAAAACTTTTTCAAAAAAAGCTGGAGGAACTTCATAATGTTGTTTGTTTGCTGATGGCGCTGATTCTGCTATTGGTCCTTCTTTTAACGTGTTTAAAACGTCAAGTTTTTCTGAAAAATTATTTGTATTTTTTATTCTGGCCTTGCTTATGAGCCTTACAGCAATTCTTAACAAAAAATCTGGAATAAAGCCTCTCTCTGCTAACCAAATTCCAATATTCATTTATTTTGGATGGGGTTCAAATAAGATGCAATCAGTTGACCGTAAAAAAAATCTTCGCAATAGTTAATTGAGTACATATCTAAAATTTTATCAAATTGGAAGGTACAGTAATAAGAAATAAAATTTATAGTTAATAAGTATCTTAAGATATAATCCAAAAACTTTTTGGGGCCATAGCTCAGCTGGGAGAGCGCCTGATTTGCATTCAGGAGGTCGGCGGTTCGATCCCGCCTGGCTCCACCAATAGGGAAATTATTGTTATCATTCTAGGATGTTCGTTGTTGGATTAACTGGTGGAATAGGTTCAGGAAAATCAGCAGCCACTGCTATTTTTGAAGATTTAGGAATTGATGTAGTTGATGCAGACTTAGCATCAAGGGAAGCTGTACTTCCTGGTTCTAAAGCTTTAGATCAAATCCAAAAGAAATTTGGAAACGAAATTCTCCTTGAAGATCAATCTTTAAATAGAGCTAGGCTTAGAGAAATAATTTTTGATAATTCTGAAGATAAGACCTGGTTAGAACAATTATTACATCCGGAAATAAGACATATTATTCAATCAAAATTAGAAAATTCTTCTTCAGAATATGTCATTTTAGTTTCGCCGTTGTTATTTGAAACAGATCAACATGAATTTTGTAATACAACTATTTTGATTGATTCCTCGTTGAATTCACAAGTCTCCAGAACCTCTAAAAGAGACTCTGTCTCAGAAGATTCAGTAAAAAAAATAATTTCAGCACAAATGTCTCGGGACGATAAATTAAAGATCGCAAAGATAGTTATTAACAATGATGATTCTTTAGAGCAGCTAGAATCAAATGTTAAAAAGGTTCATGAAAATCTCATAAAAGAGATAGCTAAATGAAATGCTTGTATTGTAAAAAGGAGTACACAACCAGCTTAAAAAAAAATTTTAAACCTTTTTGTTCTGAGAGATGTAGATCGTTAGATTTATCAAATTGGTTAAATGAAAAAAATGTAATTTCAAGTACTTTGGATCCTGAGGACAATTATAATTAATCACTCAGCAAAGATATTCCAGCGACGCCTTGGCCGCCATTATTAACAGCGTCTTCAATATCTTCTTCTTTCATTCCTCCTAGAGCAAAACATGGGCAGTCGCTTAGTGCCGCTAAAGTCTTAAAATGACCCCAACCCAGGCCTTCCTTGTTTTTAGTGTTTTGTATTGGAGAAATTAATAAATAATCACAATCAATTTTTTTTGCTTTATAAACTTCTTCCTCATTGTGGCAAGACGCACCCAAAATTAGACTAGATGAAATTGGCCTTTTATCGAGTTTTGCTAAATCTTTTGAATTCAGATGCATATTAGAATCTTTAGGCATATGATCAATATGTCTGGAGTTAACCGATATTCTTTTATCTAAGTCCTCAGCTAGAGCAATAAAATTATTTAAATGTTTATTGAACTCTTTATCGGTTTCGAATCTAAGAATCAGTAGATCTATTTTTGAGCCAAAAGTTTTTTTTATTTTTTCAAAATCATTGATTTGTATTACTTCTGGTGTGATACCTATTAGATTAACTTCGGTAATCACTATTTATTGAAATGTACTCATGAGTTAAATCAGATGATTTTACTTTAGCGCTATGTTTTGAAGATCCCAACTTAACGGCTATTGATATTCTTTTCTTTTTAAATTCTTTTTTACCTAAAGCTTCTCTATATTTTTTGTGTATTTCTCCATTTTCCATTACTTTAATATCTCCCATTTTTATGGATACATTTTTTTCTTGAAATTTATTTTCTGTATTTCCTGCTGCGCTAAGAATTCGACCCCAATTAGGATCCTCGCCATAAGCTGCAGTTTTTAACAAAGGGGAATTAGCAATTTTTTTTGCTACTTCTTTGCAAGCAACTTTGGATTTCAATCCAGATACTTTTATTTCAATTAATTTGGTTGCTCCTTCACCATCTAATAAAAGTTTTTCAGAAAGATCCGTAAAAATTTTCTTAAGCGATTCCTCAAGGGTTTTGAGTAATTTTGGAGATTCAATTAAATTTTTACCTGTCGCAACTAAAATACTAGAGTCACTAGGCGATTGTTCGCCGTCAACTGAAATAGAATTAAAAGTTTCATTACAAATATTTTTATGAATTTTTTTTAAGGTTGATTCCGGGATTCTTAAATCGGTAAAAACAAAGCTTAATGTAGTTGCCATATTTGGCTCAATCATTCCAACTCCTTTGGCAACACCGACGATAGAAAATTTTTTATTGCCAATTTTTACTACGGTTTTTGAGATTTTAATTTTTTTGTCAGTAGTCATTATAGATGTTGCCAAGTTTTGAAAATTATTTGTTTTAAACTCTTTCAAGCATTTTTCAAAAGTCAAAGTTATTGATTCAGTTTCGAGTCGTTCCCCAATTACACCAGTAGAGAAAGGCAGTATATTTTTTTTGCTAATACCGGTTTTCTGAGAGATTGAATCCAAGATCAATTCCAAATCTTTCTCTCCCGCTTTGCCTGTACCAGCATTTGCATTACCTGCATTAATGGCGAGTAATTTTTCACCATTCATTTTTTGTGAAAATTTCTTTAGACAGTTTTTTACTGGAACCGACTTAAAATTGTTGGTAGTAAAAACTCCTGATAAGGTTGAGGATTTTGGAATTTTAACCAGGGCGCAATCCAAACGTTTTTTGTATTTTGAATTAGTGGTTGCACAACCAATTTCAACTTCTCTTAACATCTTATCTTCTTTTTCTTTTCGCTTTCGCTTTCATGCGTCTCTGCCTTCTGTTGCCTTCAGTACTTAGATTAGTTTGGTTGTCATTAGGTTCTAATTTATTTTCTAATAATGAAGCAAAAGAATCTTTCTTTGATTTTGTTTTATTAATTAAATCCTCTCCTCTCTGATTATCATCAGTTGTGGTTTCAGAGACTTCTACTTTTGTTAAAAATCTGACAGATTCAGATTTGATTGTTTCTAAAAGTTTTTCAAACATCTCAAAAGCTTCTCTTTTATATTCTAGTCTGGGGTCCTTCCCTGCGTAGCTTCTGAAACCTATATTTTGTCTTAAGCTCTCTAGGCTATTAATGTGATTTTTCCATGATTGATCTATGACTTGCAGAACTATCTGTTTTTCGATTTGAATGAAAACCTCTTTTTTTTCATTTCTTTTTGACAAGTATTTTTTTGAGACAAGATCAAGAATCTCATTTTTAGATTCACTTAGATCAGTATCATTTTTTTCAAAAATATTAGTAAAATTTATGTCAACATCATATTCATTTTCATATAGTTTATTCAATTCTTCACTTTTCCATTCGGATTCTAGGCCAGTTTCAGGAATTAGTTGATCAAACTGATAGGACAAAACATCTTCGATCATTGAATCTATCAATTCGTTAATTTCTATACTGTTAAGAATTTCATCTCGTTGCGAATAGATTATTTTTCTTTGTTCATTAAGCACATCATCAAACTCTAAAATCCTTTTTCTAATATCAAAGTTTCTTCCTTCAACTCTCTTTTGAGCTCTTTCAATAGCATTAGTTAGCATTCTATGTTCTATGGCTTCTCCTTTCTCCATGCCGCCCATGGAAGTCATTAAGTTTTTTATTCTTTCTGGAGCAAAGATTTTCATCAAAGGGTCTTCTAAAGATAAAAAGAATCTCGAAGACCCTGGATCCCCTTGTCTACCGCTTCTTCCTCTTAATTGGTTGTCTATTCTTCTAGACTCATGTCTTTCAGTACCTATGACGTGTAATCCACCTAATTTTTTTATTTCTTGCCTTTCTTCGTCAGAAGAATCTAATCCTCCTAGAACAATATCTGTTCCTCTTCCAGCCATGTTAGTAGCAATCGTAACTGCCCCTAACTTACCTGCTTCAGAAATTATTTGAGCCTCACTTTTATTTTGCTTGGCATTCAGAACATTATGATCAACGTTTAAGGCATTTAACTTATTTGAAATTACTTCAGAATTTTCAATAGAAATGGTTCCTATTAAAATTGGTCTTTTTTTTGCGTGCATTGATGAAATTTCCTCGACTACTGCCTCAAATTTTTCATCTAAAGATAAATAAATTTTATCTTCCATATCATCTCTAATCATTGGCATGTTAGTTGGTATTGAAACAGACGAAAGGCCATAGATTTCTTCAAATTCTGCCGCTTCTGTTTTGGCAGTACCGGTCATTCCAGAAATTTTTTCAAATAATCTAAAAAAGTTTTGAAAGGTTATCGAAGCAAGTGTTTGACTTTCCTGCTGAATTTGAAGATTTTCTTTCATTTCAAGTGCTTGGTGAACGCCTCCCGATAGTCTTCGACCGGGCATAGGCCTTCCTGAATTAGAGTCGATTAAAACAATTTTATTATTTTGTAAAATGTAATCAGTATTTTTCTGGAAGAGTAAATTTGCTCTCAATATGCAAATTACCATATCAAGTAATTTTAAATTTTTACTTGAATAAAGATTCTCGTTTGATGCAATTAAATTTAATTCTCTTAGCTTTTCTTCAATCTTTTCATGACCTTGATTAGTAAGTTCTATTGAGTTTGATTGAAGATCAATGACGTAATCTCCCTCCTGAGAAGTTTCATTTGTTTCAACGTCAATAATTTCTTCGTTAAGAGATTTAGGAACATTTTTCAACTTTAAATACAAATCTGCATTATCTTCTGCAATCCCGCTTATTATTAAAGGAGTTCTTGCCTCGTCTATTAAAATTGAGTCAACCTCATCAATGACAGCAAAATTTAAACCTCTTAAAGTTTTATCTTCTTTTCTGATGAGCATGTTGTCCCTAAGATAATCAAAACCTATTTCATTATTTGTCACATAGACAATATCCTTTTCATAGATAGTTTTTCTCTCGGCTAGATTCAATTCAGAAGAGATAAATCCTACCGACATTCCTAGGCCTTCGAAAATTGGACCCATCCATTTAGCATCTCTTTCAGCTAAGTATTCGTTTGCGGTAATAACCAGAACGCTTTTTTTCGTCAATGCATTTAGATAACAGGGGAGTGTCGCAGCAAGAGTTTTTCCTTCTCCAGTTGCCATCTCGGCGATACTACCGTTATGCAAAATAATCCCCCCAACAATTTGACAGTCATAATGCCTCAGTCCAATATTTCTTTTACTTGATTCTCTGACAGCAGCGAAAGCCTCAGGTATTAATAAATCTAAGTTCTGTTCTTGCTCGAAAGCATAGATTAGATCTGATGTTTTTTGCTTTAAATCATTATCCGAAAGTTTTGAAAATTCTTCTTCGAGAGAATTTATTTTTGTAAGGTAGCTATTGGCTATCTTTAAGCTTTTGGTATCTTTGTTTCCAAAAATTTTGCTTAGAAAAGACATTCTTTAAAATTTAACCGGAACTAGGATCAATAATTGGTTCAATATATTTTATTTCAGGCGCGTCTCCGTCTGAAGAGATTAACTCCCAAGTATCTGGAGATTCTTGTAATTTTTTTAATAATAAATTGTTTTGTGTGTGGCCAGACTTATAGCCTTCAAATTCTCCAATAATATTGTATTGAAGCAAATATAAGTCTCCAACCACATCTAGGATTTTATGTTTGACAAACTCATCTTTTGATCTCAAGCCTTCTTCATTGATAATTCCATCTTCTCCAATGGCAATAGCATTTTTTTCGCTAGCTCCCAACGCAAGGTTTTTATCCTTAAGCATATTTACCTCTTCCATAAAACCAAAGGTTCTTGCTCTCGATATTTCTTTTAAATAAGTTGTGGAATTGAAATCAATAGTTGATTTACTGGAGTACTGTTTATGTTTGTCGTCGTCGTAAACTAACGAGTAAGTAACTTTAAACCCATCGTAAGGAGATAATTTTACAAATGCTCCATTATCAGTTTCAACGGATATTTCTTCTTTAATTTTGATGAATTTTTTTGGTTTAGTTTGTTCCTTTATACCCGCAGACTGAATAAGAAATACAAAAGAGCTAGAACTTCCATCCATTATCGGAACTTCAACATCATCTATTTCAATAATTGCGTTATCTATACCTAAACCTGCAAAAGCGGAAAGCATATGTTCAATTGTTGAAATCTGAACTTCTCCTTGCATCAAAGTAGTAGCAAGAGTGGTCGCTCCAACATTATTTACAATTGCTTTAATTTCAACCGGTGGGCTGAAATCAACTCTTCTGAAAATAATTCCTGTGTCTTCTTCAGCAGGCAAAAGTTTAATAGAAATTTCTCTGCCAGAATGAAGCCCAATGCCCACAGCATTTATCGAATTAGTCAATGTTCTTTGAACTAGCATTTATAATTCTCTCTGACGAAAAACTTCAAATAGAATAACAGAAGAAGCATTAGAAACGTTAAGACTTTCTAATTTTGCATCCATAGGAATTTTTATCTTTTCCGAAGCCAATTCCTCTAAATTTTTTGAAACTCCATCATTTTCTGATCCAAATATAAGAGCTAAGCTTTGTTTAAAATTAGCTTCATAGAAATTCATTTCACTTTTACCTGAACAACTAAAGATATTTACATTATTTTGAATTAGAAATTTAGCAACTTTTGCTAGGTTAGATACCGATATCATAGGAATTACTTCGGTGGCGCCCTTTGATACTTCTCTGACGGTGTTGGTAAGACGACATGAATGCTTATTGGGAACGATAATTGCATCTACATTTACTCCGAGAGAAGTTCTAAAAATAGAACCCAAATTTTGTGGATCTTGAATTCTGTCTAAAATAAGAAAAAACAAATTTTTTTTATTGAAGATTAGATCTTCTAGAAAATTTATGTTCTTTATTTCTTCAGGATAAAAAGTCATTGATAGTCTTAGATCTTTCGTATCCGACTTAGACACATAAACACCTTTTGCTTTGGCTGCATCAATAATAGAACTTATTCTTTCAATTCCTCCTTTGTATTTAATTTCTAAAATCTTTTCATGATTTAATTCAATTAAAGTCTTAATGAAATTTATATCGGTTGAGGTAATAATTCTTTCTTTCAGCATTTCTTTAAATCTATACGTTTTCTAAAAATATCTACGGAGGTTATCTTTACTTTAATTGAGTCTCCTACGTAATAATTTTCTTTTCTTCCTTTTAAAGCTTGAATTCTCTGATCTAATTTATATCTAATTCTTTTTCCACCTTTAAAAGAATTGACATGACAAAATCCATCAATATTTAGCTTGTGAATTTTCACAAAGAATCCAAAATCAAAAACTGAGATAATTGTGCCTTTAAATTCCTCTCCGATATAATTTTCAGCGCATTTACATTTAAGAAACTTTTCCGCTTCCTTAGTAATTTTTTCTGCTTTTCTCTCCTTGTCTGAAATAATCTCAGAAATTTCAGCTACTTCATTTTTATTATAAAGAAAACTAGAGTCATCACTCTTACTGTGTTCCCGAAGATAACCCTTTATACCTCTGTGCACGACTAAATCAGCGTATCTTCTAATTGGCGAAGTAAAGTGACAATATTTATCAAGAGCTAATGCAAAATGATCGCTATTATTAGAGTCATACTTTGCGAGCTTCATACTTCTTAGAATTTGAAGGTTAATTATTTCTTCAAATCTCGTTTTTTTTGACTCTTCGAGCCAGCTTAGAATTGAACTTCTATAGTCGCTAGATTTCATATTTTTTTTGAAACCTCTACTCGCAAGAAATTCTTTCAGGTCTAATATTTTGGAAAGATCTGGTTTTTCATGAAATCTAAAAATTGTAGGAATTTTTCTTTTAAGTAAAAAATTAGCAGCGCAAATATTTGCAAGAATCATGCATTCTTCTACAACTCCATGATATTCATTTCTATCCATTCTAGAGAATTTTAAAATTCGATTTGCTTTATCTGAGATTGGCCTGGTTTCAGAAAGATTAAATTCAATACTGTTTCTCCTTTTTCTTTTAAGCTTTAGAGCTCGATATATTTTTTCTAAGTTATTTAAACTAGTTTCAATTTTTTTATCTAACTTATTTTTTCTTTTTGAAAAAAGAGGGCCTAGACTTTCATAAGTGAGACGGGCTTTGGATGTTATAACTGATTCACAAAATTCGTAATCTTTTATTTCCGTATCTTTGGTGAGATCAATTACACAAGTTATCGTGTATTTTTTTTCATTTGGATTAAGAGAACACCTTCCGTTTGATAGCAATTCTGGCAACATAGGGATCACTTTATTTCTAAAATAGATTGAAGTACCTCTATTCAAAGCTTCAATGTCTAGTGATGAATTCTTTTTTACGTATTCAGATACATCTGCAATTGATACGAATAGTTTAAAACCAGAAGAGGTTTCCTCTGCATAAAGAGCATCATCAAAATCTTTGGCACTTTTACCATCTATTGTTACGAAAGATTTACTTGTTAAATCAACTCTGGAAATAGAGGAATCAGGCGGCTCCTCTTTTTTGATCTTATTAATCTCTCTAACTGTTGATTTGGGCCAAGTCTCTGAAATGTCAGATCTCTCCAAAGCTAGCTCAGTAGAGAACTCAAAAGGATTATTGAATTCATAACTTATAAATGAATTTTTTTTTTCATTTTTTTTCTTAGTCATCTTATGCATTATAATTCGTAAATGACCAAAAGATTCAGCACGCCAGATATTAGTGATAAATACCCAGATTCACTTGCTATTAATATTCAGTTTCGAAGTTTTGGTGAAAAAGAGTATTTTTGTGGTCAAGTAAAAACCGCTCAATGTCCAGAGGATAATAGCAAAGTAAAGGAAATATTAAGTCAAGATGGTTCGGGACAAGTTCTTTTGATAGACGGCGATGGAAGTTTCAAGGTAGCTCTTTTAGGCGATATGATTGCAAAACAAGCTATTGAGAATTCTTGGGAGGGAGTGATAATTAATGGTTGTGTTCGTGATGTGGAAATTTTAAAAGTACTTTCGCTTGGAATTTTTGCCATTGGTTCTTGTCCTGTGAGAAGCAATAAGAAGAATAGGGGTACCCTAGGTCAGCCAATTAAAATTGGAGGTATTTTAGTCGAAGAGGGTTCTTGGATATATGCTGATGAAAGTGGTGTACTTGTTTCTAAAGTAAAATTGGGGGATTCTTGAAAATTTCCTTTAATTGGATACTTTTAACATTAGGGTTTTATTTTGTAATTTCAGTTTTTCAAATTACTGCTGTCACAGATTCTTTAATATTCATATTTAATATCAACAATACTTTTTTTGAAGGAGTAACTTTCATAGTTTCAATTTTTTTAACATTTACTCCAGTAGTTGGACCTATTCTTGGGATACTTGGTGCAACCTTGGTTTGGGGCTGGAACATACTTTTTGCAATTATTCTATTTTTTTGGCCTTATGTATTTCTATTTTTGGGTATGATTTTTTCTCCACAAATAAAAACAGAAAAAAAAGGGGAAAAAGAAAAAATTATTGATGCAGAAATTATTGAAGAAGAAAAATTCTGAATTTGTAATTTACTTAAGCTCTTGTCCCATAAATTTATGAATAAGCTCTACTGCTTGCAATGGTCTGAGCATAACTTTGAATTCGGTAATTTTCCCATCGTCATTCCAAGAGATAATATCAATTCCATTTATTTTTATTTCATTTAGAACCACTTCAAATTCTAAACATGCAAGTTTGGCAGATTCAATTTCTTTAGTATATTTGAAGGATTCATCAGCGAAAACAATAGCTGCGGCAGATAAATATTTTTTTGTTATTTCTTTTCCTGCTTGAGGTGAAAAAACAACCGGAGAATAAAAAATACAATCTTTGTCTAGGATGTCATCTAATAGATTCATGTCACCACTCTCTACAACTTGATGCCATATTTTCATAGGACTAATAAATTTCATGAGTTTTTTTAAATATCTCTAATAAAATCATACACTGCATTAGCACAGCCTTTGGGATTTTCTATTATATTGAAATGTGCTGATTTTGGTATAAGTGCAAAAGTATGGAATTTTGCAGTTGGTATAAGTTTCAATTTTGAATATCCATCTTTGAACTCAATAAACTGCTTTTCTTTTTTTTTGGTATCTTGACCGACACAGCCAGGATAAATATCTTCGACTTCGTTTTTAAAAAGGTTATAAATTCCAAAATATGGTTGATCCGAAATCAATTTTCCATTTCTTCCAAATTTGAATTCGTCTTCCCCTTGGAACTGCATTAATCTTATATCTAATTTTTTGAGTTTCGCTCTGTTAAGAACTTCTTTTTTTATATTAGTTTGAAGCATAGTCTGTCTAAATTTTAGAAGATATTTTTTTGAGGGATTGTTTGCTTTATATATTAAGTGCGTAAGTCGATCATATTCTTCACTTCCTTTCTTTGCGGCTTTTAAATGTTCGGAAATTTCACTGATAGCTAAGGGAAATTTGAAAAAGGTTATCAGGAAAAAAATAAATCTTACTTGATGAGGAAATGTAAAAAAGCTATGAGGAGGACCAACGCAAATCATTGGTGCCAATTTTGCCCACTCTTCTTTGTAAAAATCCCAAACTTGAGACCCCCTACTAAAGCTTAAAAAAATTTTAGAATTTGAAATTAAAAGATTTTCAAAAACTACTACACCTCTATCGTGTGCAACAAAATGTGCTTTTTTAAGATTTAACTTTTTAAAAATCTTTAAAGTTACTTCTGCTTGGGCTTCATGACTGAATTTGGGGTCAACATTAACCTTTTTTAGATTTATTTCTCTATTGAAAGGAAACAATTGTCCATTGAACTCAGCAAATTTATTTTGGGCTAGATTAATTTTTGAATGCTCTTCATAAAAGGGTAAATGAAAAATATAAACCAAAAGTGCGCTGTCTTTTTTACACAGTTCAGCTGCCATCCAACTCATAGATTCACTCGAGTCAGTAGGAGCTCCTCCCATCATAACTATTGTATTTTCTTCTGAAGCATGGGCATTGCCACACTTCAAGATAAAATGCTCAAAGCCATCAATAGATACATACTGACGAGATATTTCGATACCAAGAGGATTTAAAATTTTTCCACTTTCTCTATAAGCACAAATTAATGAAATTAAGATCTTTTGAAAAAAAAGAAGGGCTTTAGCTAAAAATATAAAAATAGCTTCTAGAAAAATTTTTATCATTTTTAAATAATGGAGCTGGCGATTGGATTCGAACCAACGACCGCCTGATTACAAATCAGGAGCTCTACCAACTGAGCTACGCCAGCTAAGAAAATTGATTATATAACTATTCTTTTATTTTGAAAGAAAGTTCTCCCGAAGAAATTAGTTTTTCTTCATTATCGATCTCAACTTTTAATCTTCCCTCTTCATCAACTTCTTTGACCTTACAATCTTTACCTTTAAAATTTTCTGAAGTTAGTATTTTATTTTTTAAATAATTATTTTGATTAAATGGTTTTTGAAAATGAGAAAAGCCATATTTTTCATAAGTTCTAGAATAATCTAAAATTTTTGAAGTTAGTTTCCCTATTATTAAATTCCGATCAAAACTTTTTTCTCCGTCAATTAATTTTAGGGAAGTCCAATCCTGATCTATTTGTTCATTGGAGTGCATAAAAACATTGATTCCTATGCCGATGACTATCTTAAGTAAATTATTTTCATATTTAGTTTCAATTAGAACCCCACAAAACTTTTTATGATCAAAAAAAATGTCGTTAGGCCATTTTATTTTTGAATCTATATCATAAAGCTCCTTTAGAGTATCTCTTATTGCCAAACCTACCATTAAACTGAAGCCATTAAGTTGAGAATTCTTTTCTAATTGGAAAGATAATGACAAATATATATTTTGACCTGTTGGGCTTTCCCATTTTTTATTTCCTCTTCCCTTGCCTTTATTTTGTTTTTCTGCAGTACAAACATAAAGTGTATTTTTATCATTTTCTAAATCTGATAAGTATCCATTTGTTGAGTCTATTTCTTCAAAAATAAGTATTTTTACCTTACTGAAATCTTTTATACGTAAAAACGAATTTATAATTTTCTTATTTAATGGGTTTTGATTGACATCTTTCATTTGTAGCAAGAGAATAAGCGTCCAATATGGAGGGGTTGGGGAGCGGTCAAACCCAGCTGACTGTAAATCAGCCGCTTCGGCTTCGCAGGTTCGAATCCTGCCCCC
>Ga0208390_1000422_pt1 | contig 15252 bp, 25 predicted proteins | sample Knorr_S7_td_Surf_FD_185594 | JGI IMG/M metagenome (GOLD analysis project Ga0208390, IMG submission 185594) | Marine microbial communities from Southern Atlantic Ocean transect - Knorr_S7_td_SurfaceA_ad_6m_LV_A (SPAdes) (version 2) | ecosystem: Environmental > Aquatic > Marine > Oceanic | place...
AATAATGCAATACTACTTTTTCTTATTTCTGTCATTAATATCCTTTCTTAGATCTTTTATTTCACCAATTACTTCAGTAAATCTTGTTTGTGCATTTGTCAATAACTCTGTAAGAGCCTTAACTGCACCCATTACCCACCACCACCAAGTAAATGCAATAGCACCAAACACAACCGCAATAGTGCTTATTACCACTTCTTTGATTGATGTCATGTCAAATACAAGAACCATGCAAAGTGTCATCAATGCTACCATTGGGAGTACTTTACCTGCCCAGTTCCAAAACCGGACTTGCTTCGACAATTTCATTTTATTTCTCTATGCGGCCAAAAAGGGACCAAGAACCTGGGGAACCACTTCTCATACAAACCCATCCAACATGACCGCCTTCTGCTGGATTTGAATGCCACACTATATCACCTACTTGCCATAAGCCTGTGATAGGTGGTGCATCACCTACTGCAAAAACTTTGTTCATAAATTTGATCGGTCCTGAAACACTTAGGTCTGCGTCATCACCTGGTGTTGCTATGTTAACACCAACTTTGCCATGTAAACTAATCTTAGGATTAGAATTACCTTTCGTTCCGAGCACTATGTTACCATTGTTTTCAACAGTCAATCTTGGAGTATTATCTGTGATTATTTCTAGATCACTTGTAGTATAAGTTCCGACTGTTACTTTTCTAACACCCGGATCTACAATAAATTCACTGTCAATACTACCAATACTTAATTGACCATTTGGTCCTTCAGTGCCAATGCCAAGTCTACTGTGATTTGCATCATAGAATATAAACTCATCTACTTCAAGACTACCAGTAGTTTTTAAATCTGTAAGTGTGCCTACTGAAGTAAGACTTGATTTTAGAATTGTTTCACCTAGTGTATCTGATGATAGGACATTAACCTTATCTATGGAAAAACTTTTATCTCTGGAAATGTCAATTGACTCACTTGACCATAACCCTTTATCTTGTAAAATAAATTGTTTTGTTTGATCAGCAGTCTGCCATTGCAATCCTTTACCAAATGGTGTGTCACCACTTTCTGAATTAAACGTAAGTGAACTTGTTCTTTCGTTTCTAACGTCAGCAGTAAGTTCATTTACGTGTAACTTTTGTGTTGTAAGTTCGCCGTCGACTGTTAAATCACCTTGAACCTTTGCTCCACCTGATATTGTGCTTGTCTTAATATTGTCTACAAGAATGCCATCATTGTCAACCACTAGTGCTTTTTTACCAGCGAGATCTTCTATACCTGTGCTTTTAAATAGGGTGATCTTTCCACCTTGTATTTTGTTACCACTTATACTTTTGTCAGTAACTTCCTTATCAGGAACAACACGATTAGCCACTGTTTCAATGGCTTCACCTATGGATTGTAACCCTTTTTTGATCTCGTTAATTTGACCTGAATCTATGTCATTATAGTTGCTCATATTAATATTTATCCAAAGAGTTTAGAGTATTGCTTTTAGTAAAATAGTATCAGGATTAATACGACCGTTTAATTTGATGTCTACTGCATTGATTTCGTCAAGGAAAGTCTTGATTTTACGTGGTCCTGATTCCTTAAATTCTTTTAGTTTTTCCTCTGGTTTACGTAGTGTTTTCTGCACAGATAGTTCTTCATTGTAATCTCTAATTGTAGTTCCTTTTACACTTAATCCACTACCTTCACGTCCTTGATGCAAAGGATCTATGGTTTTAGCAACATATCTGCCTATTTTACGTGTTTTAAAGTTGAATACCCATAGTTCACTAGCATTTATTATATCTTGTGGATTTATACTAGCCAATGCAAACTTATCATTATTCTGTGCAAACTTCATCTTAGCAACCATTTTTTCTTTACTACGAAAACGTTTACGTGGTTTTCTATTTGCTTTGGCTGTTTCAATGATTACATTACAAGCACCTAATATATTTTGTAGGGCAAGTACTTTTTTCTCCAATGCTTTTTTTGTGTAACAACTGTATGCTTCTATTAATTGTTCAGCATCATCTTTGTCATGTTCGTTCATCTTATCACGATCAGCCTTGGAAGGTGGATTACTTGCGGCCTGTAATTCTAATAGTTCTGGATCTAACCAGTCCCTTATTTTTCTAGCATGAGCCTGTGTGCAATTAACATTTCGTAAATGTTTTCCGAAGTCATAACCTTTAGGATTAAACTTTTCCTGTTCGTCATACCACTTGTCTACCCAAATGTCTATTGGTTCAAACATGATGGCGGCTTGGGCAAATATTCTTTGTTGAATATTGATTTTTTCTTTAACAACCTTTTTAGGTGCTTCTTCTTTTTCTTTCTCTTGTGCTATCTTCATACTCTGTTCTATTAGTTCAGTCGCAAACCTATTTATACTTTGGCTCAAAGGTTTAGTCGATCCCATTGTGCCAGGAAGTGCCTCCCAATGCTTATTGTATTCCTCACAGTAGTCTGGTACTCCCGATAATGAAATCTTACAAAGTGCTCCGATAGTAGAACCGTAACGGTTTTCAGGACACTTTTTTAACCAAGGAAGTTTCTTTTTGTCATGTTTTGTAAAGTATTCAATGACCCATTTTTTATAATCTGAGTTCTTGTGTTCTAGCCTATAGAAGTCAAATGCATAGGAAACAAACTTTCCGTATGCTTCTCCTTTTAACTTATCTGCGTTTTCGTAATTGGGGCCGTTTAGTTTACTAGCAACTCTTCTAGGTTTTTTCCTACGTAGACTTTTACCTTTTAAGGCAGTCAAAGCCATCCTTGTGTCTCCTTCTATGCTATATGATTATAGTTATTATATAGCAAAAAATTTAAAAGTCAACAAAAAATGGCTTCAACCTATAATTTTAATTGCTCTTTTCAGATTTGAACTTACTAAAGAAATTACTAATCTGCGTTTTATTTCTTGCAAATTGATCTTTAGCATCTGTCCAACTTTTCTTCTGATATTCAACAATACTATTTTTTTCTTCGATCAACCAGTTTTGTACTTTACTGACTGGATCTGCATTTACCGATGTACTAATCATCATAAATGCCATTGTTACTATTATTGCGAAAATCTTCATTGGCGTATTACCTCCTTTATAGTTTCTCGCTTTTATCAAAACCTCTAAATGTTTTGAATCTTGGAAATCTTAAACTGTAAGTATCACTATCTTGTGATTTTGTTCTTGCGTCTGCTCTTATCTCCACTAACTGACCAATGAGAGTATCACGTTCAGTCCAGAACTTATCGCGTTGAGAGTCAGAGAGGCCGCTCCCACAGTTAAGGCTATAATTGTATCCATCATCTTCTCCTTCTAAAATTAAGGCACCTAATCGTCCTTCGTTACGTCCTGTGCCTTCTTCGACAGCAACTACTTTGAGTGTTACTTCTATAAATGGTTTTAGTTTTAGCCAAGATGTAGATCTCTTACATTCATACGGTGCATCAAGATCTTTGATCATGATCCCTTCATATCCACCGTCTACAGCCGCTTTATTTACGTCTGTGTACGTCTTTTGCCCTTCTGGCGTGTCTAAGTTCACAATTTCGTGATCCAGCACTTGTACGTGCTCTAAGGCGTCTTTATTAGCATCATACCAAAACTTCAATGCTTCAGTTCTAAAAGACTGTGGCTTATCATATCCACCTGCCAAAAACTTGTCCAAAGGAACAAAATCGAATAGATGTAATACTGCATCTTTGGCATTCACATTGTCCTTTCTGTGTACTTGTTTCATTAAGTCCTGAAAGTTATCACTCATAACTTCTCCATCCAAAACCAAATCAAATGGTGGTGGAGACTTTTTAACAACTTCTGCTATCTCATCACAGATGTGTCCAAAGTTATGAAACTGTTTTCCATTACGTGAAAACATCTCAACCTTATCACCTTGTATGATTGTAATAACACGAACTCCATCTAGTTTTACTTCAAGCATTTTATTGCCTGTAATTTTCTTTTCGTGTTTTGCTGAATCATGTGCAAGTTGGCAAGTAAACACAGGAACCATGTATTTGTCAAATCCGTTTTTCTTTGCTACATTGTTTACAGTCTTTTCGCTTACACCACAACGTAAATCCTTTATAAGGATACGTCTATAAAAACCATTCCATTGTTCTGCTGTCGCTGAACTCATTACAAGGTTAATTGCATCTCTGGCCGCATGACCAGTTAATTCTCTTTTGTTAAGTTTATCTGCAAGTTCTAAAAATATTTTCCACTCGCAACCTTGTGCTGATATGACTGTGTCTTTTGTTGGAACTTGCTTTACGCCAAATGTGTATAATGGATCAAGTGCCATTCTAACACCTTCAAAGAACTCATCTAGTCCTTCGTTCATTGCGTCTAATAATATTGATTCTTTTGCAAGACGGGAATTGTCTGCTTCTAATTTTTCTATAACTACTTGCGGTTGTGTTCTCATTTGTGCCTCATTTATGCCTAATTAATAATATTAATATAGCAAATTATATACAATTTGTCAACCTTTTTTTTCAAAAATTATTCAAAAAATCCTGTTGCATTTGATACTTGGCTTCCTTATAAGAAGGTGCATTTACGGAATTAATTTTGATTTCTTTTGGTGTTGCAACATATTGGATCACACTAATTGGTAATTTTTTGGTTTTGATACCATCTCCGGCATTTTCCAAATATGGTTCTAACATTTCTGTTGGAGCCACTGCTATTGCATTATTATCACATATCAATAGATATTGTGCATAGGTCTCTGGTAAAGTTCTTCCTTCACTGCCTCCCCTACTATTCATTAATTGTAAATCAGCAACATATTCTTTTTGCTTTTGTGTCTTTGTAGTGAATAAACTATCTTGGGTGTACTTCATTTCAACGGTAGTGCCGTCAGGTAATATATGATCTACACCTTCTTGGTTTACGTATCTCATTAAACCATTGCTAAATTTTTCAAGAGATTTTTCAAATAAATCGCTTTTATCAAATCTAAGTTTGCGTTCATTTAGTTCTGTACCTATGTTATTGACTAGTGTACAAAATCTGTTCCAATCTACGTTAGAACGCAACCAATGAGTAATTTCGTTAGTGTCCATAATACCTCTTACACTAATTAATTATTCTTTGTTTTTGGCCTGCTCGGGAGGATTCGAACCTCCGACCTTTGGTTCCGCAAACCAATGTTCTATCCAACTGAACTACGAGCAGTCTTTATTATACTACTGTCTTTATTGGTTTTTGTCAATCAAAAAAAAAGGCCGCCTAAGCGACCTTTTTTAAAATAACGTCAGAAGTTATTTTTTAGTTGTCTAGCAAACCTTTTGCTAATGCTTTGTAACCAGCACCGATGACTTGTCTTGAAGCCTTCGTACCCATTACATATCTGCTTACGGCTGTACCTCTAGAATTTTTTCTAGTGTTTAAGAATACAGGATAACCTGCAAATCTTAATGCCTGTACAACTGCTTGTGGGTTACCCGCACCAAATTTGTTTTTGATGTCAGCAGTTGTTAATTTACTACCGTTTGCTAAAGAGTTTAAAACTCTCTCTTGAATTGTTGCTTTCGCCATTGACGTCTCCTTTAATGTTAACAATTTCACTAAACTAATGATATATTTTTTCATCATTACAAAATACATAATACTATAAAAATGCAATGAAGTCAAGTACTTGTTCGCCAATTAAGGCAAAATGGCAAGATAACGTAACAATCCTACACCATCAATTATAAAATATAGACCGTATAGTAATGTAAGGCCAACACTACCTCTGCTGATAGCACCATATATTAGACACAATGCACTGACTTCCCACATGGAATAGGCTAATAATAGATTTGGTGTTGGCATAGTCACTGCCATCACAGTGGTTGCACCAATACCTAAAATTAATCCTATGACTTCTAGAACCAATCTTGTTTTGTTTTTCTTCCAATCTTCCTTGAAAAATCTTATCAAATATTTCCTGAAACTTGATTTCATTTACTTCCGTTTGGTTTTAAAAGTTATGCAAACTCTATTTTCTGTAGGATTTTCTTCGGTAAAATGTTTCACCGAACTAGGATAAATGATACATCTGCCAGGACCTAATACAAATTTTTCGGACGGAGCAGTTGCCAAAGTTGTTTTTTCAACATGGTCTCTTGGTACATTGAAAGGACTTTGTACCCAGAGGTCTGCACTTCCTTCATCAAATATTGGATAATATTGAACTGTTAAAAAACTATCATCATAAGATGCCATTTCAACCTTATCACCAACACCTAGGTTAGTCACATGGTAACTAGTTACTTCAGCAAGTTTTAATCCTGTTTCCTGACAGTAAAACAAAATACATTCATCTATTGCTTTTTTAAGATTTGGAAATTCATCTAAGATAAACTCTTCATGTTCGTTCTGCATCTTCATAATCACCTGCGTCATCTCTGCTGGATTATATTGTGCTAGGTCATACATTCCTGCTATTGTAGGGAATATATGGAAATGTTGAGTTCTGAAACTTGTATCTTGTTGTAGTGTCTGCATATTACTATATATCCTTATGTTTGGCGGTCCCTAGGGGAATCGAACCCCTCTTTCATGGATGAAAACCATGTGTCCTAACCGATAGACGAAGGGACCAGTGGTGCTGGAGGAGGGAATCGAACCCCCAACCTACTGATTACAAATCAGTTGCTCTACCGTTGAGCCACTCCAGCCTCTTCAACCTTGCTCACACGGTCATAAACAAAAGAACGCCAACCTTGTGCTTTTAAATCCCATACCGTTATATTTTCTGGTTTGGTCTCTGTATTTGTTTTAGGTTGATTTTCTTTAGGAATAACATCAAAACTTTTTGTACACGTCATGATTCTTTCATCTCCATTGAGTTTTTTGAAAGTTACTACATACACACCTTCACGTAACATTTCTAATAATGCTTCTTTTGTTGGTATGCCTTTCATACGTGCAATTTGTTCTTTGGGACTACCAAAGTAACCCCATTGGTTATGCCTTGGATCCTGTTGTTGCTTTTTCAATTCAGCATCATATTCTTCTTGCGTCATCTTTGTCATATCAACTCCTTAAACGTTTCATACAGTTTTTTATGGGTTTGAATACCCGGATGTCTTTTATCTCTACCATAATCAAGTTCTAAACTTTTAAAGTCAACATCTATTATACACTCTTTCGGCAGTGTTTGTCTACATAAATTTTGAGTAGTTTCACTCCAACTACATACTTTTAAGTTATTGTTTTTTGAGTTATCATAGATCCAATTTAAATAATTAATGGTTCTTAAGTCTTCTAAATCACTGTGATAGTTATTGACATACATAGGCAATCTAGGATCTTTAGTGTCATTTAAGATCATTGTAGGCTGTCTATCCTTGTCAGGCCAACAAAATCTACTATGGTCTGGAAGGAAAAATATAAATGTTTTGTTATTCATAGTCTGTAAATTTTGAATACTGCTGAACATCCTTGCAATAGTATCCACACTGGTTCCTATCATACCCATGTTGTTTGCTCCTAGCATCTTTGGCCAAGGCACGTCTACTCCAACACCAAAGGTACAACTGTCACCGAATGCCCAAATATTATTTGTAGGAATAAATGTGTCTCTAAAACAATATTTGTTTATATGGTATTTCCAATCTTCACCTAAACTGAAGTGCCATTCATCACTGTTTGCAAATGGCCCACATTCATAGTCTTCACCGTTATAGTTTTGTTTGTGTGTATCGTTGGATATGAGATAGTCGTGATACTTGCTTATATCATCAAACGTAATAACTGATAATGTGCTTAGGTTGTCCAATGTATAAATCCTGATTCCTTTGGTTTCTCATCGTTGAATTTAAACTCCATAGGTTCAAAGTTTTGATTATCAAACTTTTCAGGATTGTTAATAAAGTCAGGATGAGGGTTGCCACATAAAACAAATGGTCCTTGCAAGTGATCTACTCTTACTCCAAGTGTTTTATCATTTGGCATCTTAAGTCCTAATTGTTGCCAGTGATTAAAGTTATCCTTTGACCTTGCAGGAGTGTTTGTAGCAAACACTTCACCATTGCATTTTGCTTTCCAATAAAAACTTAAAAAGTTATCCTTAGGATCTTTCTTTAATTCTACTATCTTACGTATGTCTCTGCCTGTAGGATATCTTCTTAGGTTAAATTCAAATAGTAAATTATCTTTTACTTCAGTATCTTCTAATCTTGTAGGACGCATACCTGGAAAAGGATATAGGTATTTGCTTTCTAAATTTACAGGAAAGTTTTTTAAATATTCGTTTTCAATATCAACTTCTTTTACATAACAACCACTGTAATAGATATCAAGTGCATCAGGAATACAAATAGCATTTGGGTATCTTGCAATAAGTTGGCTGTAAAGATATGTGTAGTTTCTTTCTATGCCTGTGTCACCCAAAGTTTCACTGACTATTACACCTACATCTAAGTCTTTTGGTATTTGTGTAAAGTCACCAACAACATGATATTTTTTAAGATTGTTTTTCTTTGCAAGATCGTGTATGATTTCATGTAAGTTAAGTTGATTTTCTATAAACCAAACTTCCTTTGCACCCTGTATTCCTGCATATAAACCTAATATGCCTGTACCAGCACCAAAGTCTATAACAATCTTATCTTTACAATGTGCTTGTAATTGGGTAAAGAATCCCTGGCAACGTTCATAGTCTTTGATCATACATAAGTGTGAAGCAGGGTCATTGAACTCTGCATCAAACAAACTAAATGTATGATGACTAAACTTGTTGCTGGGATTATTTTTTGACACGTTTTGCTACTACCTCATCTGCCAATCCGTATTCGACTGCTTCGTCAGGTGTCATAAAGTTATCTCTGTCCATATCTTTTTCTAATGTTTCAATATCTTTACCTGTGTGAGTAGCATAAATCTCTGTTAATACTTTCTTCCAACGTGCAAGTTCTTTGTATTGTATTTCAACATCACTTGCTTGTCCTGATGTACCACCTAAAGGTTGATGGATCATGTGTCTAGCATTTGGCAGTAATCTTCTTTGTCCTGGCTCTCCTGCCATGGCAAGGAAACTACCCATTGAACAGGCTTGTCCCATTACTGTTGTGTGTACTGGCGACTTGATAAACTGCATTGTATCATAGATTGCCATACCGGCAGTAACTAGTCCACCTGGACTATTAATATAAAAATTAATTGGCTTGTTTGGATTCTCTGATTCCAAGAAAAGCATTTGTGCAACGACTAAACTTGCACTTTGTTCTGTGACAGCGGTATCTAACATTACAATTCTATCTTTTAACAGTCTACTGTAAATGTCATAACTGCGTTCACCTCTTTGTTCTTTCTCAACAACTATCGGTACTAAATTGGGCATTATCTTCCTCTTCCTAAATTAACTTCGAATATCTCAGGTCCTGGTGTAGTAAACTCCATACCAAGTTTATTTCCAACATAAACCTTTCCATTCCAATCCATATGTATTTTATTTTGTGCTAAAAATACATCTAAAAATTTCTTTTCCTCAAATCTATCAACTTCTGCTACTGCAACATTATCATTGTCAGTACAGGTGATTGTACATTTGTTATCATAATTACTGGCCATCTTCTATCCTTCTTTTCACGTTGTTATATTCTAACATATCATATATCAGAAAGTAAAGAAAAAATACCTCCAAAGTCGGAAGATATCCAAAAAAGAATACAGGTAAAAATATTAAAAGTAATACCAATTTAAAAAGGTATGCACTTATAAATCTAACCGGCACAATCCATAATGGCCATTTACCAATGTCTTCAGGCTCTGGTCTTTTTCTAAAATCTTGTACTTCAAAGTTCATATTCAAAATTCTGTGTTGTATCGTTAATGCTTATCTGTTTTGCACCATTCTTGATATGGAAATGTGTTGCCATTGGAGTAAGGGGTGACAAAGTGACAACTCTTTCAATACCTTGTTCTTTTGCATGGTCCAATACCTTTTGAATTATTTCTCTACCTGCTCCACGTTTACGAGACCAAACCGTGTATGCAATAGCAATTTTAGGCTTTTCTTCTTTCATATGTATTAGTTCGCTCATCATCTCTAGTTCCTTAACACTATGCGGAACTTCGTTTGTGTATGCAATACAAATAATACCTTCTATATCTTCCTCAAATTTTAAACCATATATCTTACGACCCTGTGATATTCTCCAACCTAATGTTAGTTCTGGCCTTACTGGATCTTCTGATACATCAATATCATCTAGTTCTACTAGTTCAGTGCCCTTTACCCATCTAAAGAAATCTTCTTTTTTGTTTTTCCAAAATTTCATATAACATTCCGTTTTATAATTTTAAGTACTTTTTGTCTCATCCTTGCATTGTCGAAATACTCATACGCCTTGTTTAATGGTGTAGGAGGAAGTTGATTTTTTAATGTTATACAAGCATTGATAGGACTATGAAATCCTAATTGATCTAATTCGTGTGCATCAAATTCAACTAATTCTATCTTTTCATCAGTGTTAAATTTTACATACATTAAAGCATCACCTTCATTAATGTTTATGTTCTTAGTACCTGGTTTCTTTTGAAAAAGTGGACGTACACCTGGACGAAACCATCTGCCTATATCATAACTACCACAGATTGCATCAACGTTTCTTGTGTATCCGTTGTCATGATAGTATGCTGGTAAGTTTGTGGCCATCAAAGGTTTGTCAGCAAAAAATATGTAACCAAATCCTAGTTGGTGTATGCCGTTTTTGCCTTGTGGTTGTCCAAAGAATATTTGTCCGAATGCAGGATCTTGTCTATGTATCTTTAGGTTCTGGTCATCAGCATATTCTAAATCCACAGTTACAGGACTTTTTATGACAACAGTTTTTGTCATTTCCTCTACAATTCCAGGACAATGTAAAAGTTCAGGACCTAAAAATTCTTTGTAGTCTATATCCTTGTTTAGGAATATAGGTTCTTGAAAACGTAAAGGCGAAATAAAATGTCTTTCGCCACTTCCTGGTGCTATTGCTCTTGTCCAATAAACTTTAATCATATGTATTACACCACATCTTATATGGTTTACTTTCTAATGTTTCTTTGTGTATCCAACCAAAGTCTGCTATATTAAAACTTAAAGTTATTCTTTCAACATCACTCTTGAAAGGATAAACTGCGTGTTTCATTTCACCTGGAAACAGAATCATATCGCCTGTTGTAGGAGTATGGTTAAACATACTAGATTCAAATATGTTATCTTTTAATCCTCCAAAGAATACAATGTCTCCTGGAGCAGGTTGGTTGCTATATTCTTTTGCCTTTTCTTTTTCTTCTTTTATAACTTCTGGAATATCTACATATAAACTTGCACTAACAATACTATCGGCGTGTGTGTGCATAGGATTGAATTCACCTGCCTTACTAAAGTTTACCCATGGATAACCTCTAAGATTAAATTTTATATTGTGTTGCAGTTTATCAGGCATTTCATCTAGATTAAAAACATTTAGACTGCTTCTTAGATAGTTGTCTAGATGCACACCAACTATATCATGAAACTGCTTTTGTTCCTCAGGTGTTCCAACATTTTGTAGATCATACTGGCCTCTGATGTTGCCAGATAGTTGTTGTCCTAGTTTTTGACTTCTATCTTTTGCATCATGAGAAAGTTTTTGTAAAAACTTTATTTCACTAGAAGTGAACTTTCCGAAATATACACTAGGACCAAAAGGTCTTCGTACTTGGTAATCTCTTTCATCATTTCTATAACTGTAACCAGTATATCTAAATTGATCTTTCACGAATCTTTTGTTCCTTTTTTACTCTAGCAATACCACGTTTTTTTGCTAGTCTTTTCTTTTCACTAGGCTTCTGGTAATACTGCCTTTCTTTAATCTCTTGAAGTAATCCTGCTTTCTTAATTTTTTTCTTAAGAACTCTTAAGGCCTTCTCGACATTATTATTTCTTACTTGAACGTACATAGTCCTCCTATCAATGAAGTGTTCGTTTAATTAGATTCTCCTCTTCCAAGTCCACTCCAAAAAACTCTTCACAGATATGTAATATACTCTGTGGAACAGGTGAATCAGTTAATTCCTTAGGTATAAACATACCTTTCAACTTTCCATTCTCGTCGAATATCAAACCCCAATCCTTTTCTCCCATAGCATCTTCAAAACTAACGTATTCATGGGTTGGTTCATTCTTTTTATCATCGTCATTTTTTGCCACATGATGCTCCTTTGTATCATAATTTATTTAAAATTTTTACGTAATTTAGTTGTGTTTCTGGCATCTTGGTTATCCAGTTTTCTCCATGCCTTTTTACTTTTGCATTAATTTTTATTTTAGTATCAGGCTTTGGCATTGGTTTACCTTGCTCAAACTCTTTAAAAAATGATATTAAATTATTTCCTATTGCTCCATTGATAGCATGACAGCCAAATTTATCAACGAATTTGATATCAGTTACAAAAACTTCTTGATCAAAAAGTTTATCTCCTATAGTGCCAATATGCATACTCTCACCATATTGTTCTTTCATTGTATTTTTTAATGTTTTATTTTTAGACTTTTCAAAATAAATTTTTGGAAGTAAACATACAATACCAAAATTGTCTCTTTGAATTTTTTCTGCCTTTATAAGCGATAGAAAGTTTTTCATAAAGTCTGTAAGTGTGCCTGCGATAATTTGTAGTGCATTTTCTTTCATAAGAAATGCTACACCTAGTTCGGCATTTTTATAATCTTCTTCTGTAATATTAAATTTTGTAAAGTCTGAAGGTATAAGTTTATCGTCCTCTGGTGTAAGGTTGTAGGTCATCATTTCTTTGTTAGAAAAAAGTGTTGCAGTGCCTTCGCTGAATCGCCTAGTATCTGGAAAGTATCCTCCATTCACTCTATGACTTGCGAATGCAGTTGCTAATACAATTTTATTTTCAAATTCCATTTATGCCTCTCTTTGCCTTATTGTTATTACAATAATAGCATCAGCAAAGATGTTTGTCAACCGGAATTATAGTATATGATCTGCTATTTTGAGTTCAACCAATTGCTTGGCTGTTAGGTATTGATCTGAAGGATTATTGAATTTTTTACGTACATCTGCCAAACTATATCCTGTGGCGTCTCTAAGGATCTGCATACAACGTTGTTCACAGTTATTATTCTCTTTCATCTGTGCTTTCATATCATGCATTTTGGCTTCGATGCTGTCACTGTGTTGGTGATTCATGACTCCTGCATTTTTACCAATATATCTTTCGCCATGTTTACCACTTGCAAATACCAACACTCCCGCACTCATTACTGCACCAATTCCAATAGTGCTTATGTGATGATAACTATCTCTCATAACATCTATAAGTCCAAAAGTTTCATATAGATCTCCACCGACAGTATTGATGTATAACTTTAGTGTACGTTTTGGTTTCTTGTGTAGGTTAGCGGCCAATATCCATTTGATACACTTTCCAATATTTTCCTCACCTAACTCACCATTTAGATAGTGAATATCATTATCAAATAAACTGACGTCTATTCGATCTTCAACGGAGTACTGTTCGTATTTTTTCATATTGCAAGTGTTTACTCATATTTAGCCAAATAATCATGCGTCCAGGTTTGTTTGGCTAGGCCGTGCTTTTCTGCCCACCTTACAAATAGACCCACTTCTTTTCCGTGTGCTTCTACTTCCCATGGACGATCCCAATAATTAGGCAGTGGATTTATATCATTACCTTGCCATCTATTGATCTTTGTTCTATCTAGTTCTACCCACTCGCCTGTGGCAAACTGCTTGACGTGTACCATTTCGTGGCAAACTGATTCAAGTATTCTGCGTTTTGGGACAGTGATATCAATTCTTATTGAAAAATCTCTTGGGCGATGATTACCGTCATTCCACATGACATCTCCCAAGTTACCTTCTTTGTTGTATAATTCTTTTGTGAGTTCAAAATCTAAGTAAAGCACCCTTTTCAGCCTCTGACTCATTAGCAGATCTGCTGAAAATCTTGCAACACTTTTTACTTGATCTCTAAGGGTTTTTGTACCGCCTGTGATATCAATTATCATCTTGGCCAACTCTTTTATATTTGCCTGTGTCATAAGCAATTTCTCTGCAGAGAGCCTGAATGTCCTGTACCAAATAATCTATTTCGTCTTTGTTCTGCTTTTCTTTTGGTGTGTCGTATTTTAATCTTCGCAGATTCATTGACTTTTCATATATGACAGATACCTTATCACACATTTGACTAATTTTATGTTGCACTTTTATATCCTCGTCAGGTTAATTAGTATATATTTAATATACACTAAAACTAGGAAGTTGTCAACTTGATTTTGTCTGAATTGGTTACTTGGTTGTTGCCATATTACTTAAAGGATTTTCTAACGCAGTTTTAATTTGCTTTTCGATCTTCTCTTCAAGTGCTTTCATTTCTGCTTTGATATCTCTAATTGCTTCATGAATGTCTGAATTCAATTCTCGGCTATCGTTTTTGACTCTTTGTTCAACATCTTCAACAATAGTTTCAATACGTCTTACATCTCCACGTAAGTCATTCTTTAGATCTTTGGCCACATCTGCAACCAATGTTACTTCATCTAATACCATGTCTAGTTCCTGTTGAACTACTTCTAATCGTTTGTCAAAGCCACTTAGGTCTGGAGCAACATAAGAATCAATCTTCTTTTCCATCATTTGGTATCTATTAAAGAGTTCAAAGCCTCCCCATAATCCACCTATGATTGTTCCTACTAATGGTACAACAAGCAATAGTTTACTACCACCTACTTTTATACCCTTATATTCTATTTCTGCCATTTATGTTCTCCTCTAGTATTTATTCTATCTTAACTAAAATGTAGTTAATCCTCATATTGTTGCATGATCATTTCATCCATGATCTTGTCTTGTGCCATATCATATAGTATTCCTGCTGGATCTAATAGCATTGGCATATCCTGATACACCTGCTCTGATGTGTACCAATCCATTGGTAAAGCATTCTGTTTGTCCAGATATGCTTGAAAATTCTTTGTGTCTGCTAAACTAGACATCAGTGCTATTTTAGTTGTTTCGTTGATAGCACTGTAGGTATCAGCCATTGCGGCTAATATACGAACAGCGATTTTCTGTTTTGCCTCTGCGACTTTCTTTTCAACGTATTCACGCTTTTGCTCTTCTTTGGTTTTTGAATCTCGTTTGGAGTCTTTTTTACTATTGGTTTTTGTTCCTCCAGACTTTTTACTATCGGCTTTGGCTGTGGCTGTTGGCCTATCGGAATCTGTTCCAGAGTCAGTGTCTCCACTATCGTTCCCCTCAGA
>Ga0208390_1000423_pt1 | contig 15248 bp, 12 predicted proteins | sample Knorr_S7_td_Surf_FD_185594 | JGI IMG/M metagenome (GOLD analysis project Ga0208390, IMG submission 185594) | Marine microbial communities from Southern Atlantic Ocean transect - Knorr_S7_td_SurfaceA_ad_6m_LV_A (SPAdes) (version 2) | ecosystem: Environmental > Aquatic > Marine > Oceanic | place...
AGCTTTTCTGTATACGGTATTAAGCTTTATAAAAGCCTTGTTGCCAATTGGAAAATCAACACCCATACCAGCGTTAAGAGTATAAGCATTTGTATCATCAACATTCGCTTGACCAACACCTCCCTCAAGGAAAGGGGCAAACTTAAAAAATGTCAATTTAGGAAAAGCCTTAGAAACAAATAAATCAGTTGTGATCATTGTTTTTTCTGGGCCCTTACCGTCAACATATCCAGGAATAGCATTGGTATTACCAATTTGATCAAATTTGTTCAATGATGCTCTTATACCAATAGAAAATCCATTGTCAGCATATCTAGAAATACTAGCAGTACTGAAAAAGGTTTGGATATTCCAATATTTATCCACCTCAAAGTAATCTTGAAATAAATCATTACATCCATCACACAAACCCTCTTGGGCAGTACCATAAAAATTTACAGCGCTTGTACCCACACTAATTTGCCATGGATTATTCTTGTCTTGAGACAATGATTTAGTTGTAAAAAAGATCATTGAGAAGACAAAAAATATTTTTACGAAATTATTCATGTTAGTAGTTTTTAAATCGATTTTGCCACAAACTTAATGAATTTCAATGAAATACCTCAATATTTTCTTCTTAATAGGGAAATTCTAACCGTATTAAATTAAGTCTTATTGTTTTTGATTAATTCTTTTATTTCTAGTTTTTCACCTATATAGACTAATTTTGCCTCTCTAACATTATAGGAGTTTTTTTCTAAATCGGAAACATAGGTGGTAACTTGGATATCATCTGACTTTTTCGGTTTACCTGTCTTATAATCTAAAATAGAGAGTTCTTTATTTGAATGAAAAATTATTTTATCTGGTTTAATTACCTTGTTATTAGTCAAGTATATCTCTCTCTCATTGTACACGTTTTCTTTGCCTTCAAAAAAATGAGTAAGTTCTCTGTTGTTAAAAATTGATTTTACCATTTTTGCTATCTTACTCTTGTCAGAATCTGAAATCAGACCTCTGTTAAAAAATTCATCAACAACAATTTCTATTTGATTTTTACTTTCAATTTTTGACATTATATCGTGAAAGAGACTTCCAAAATGCGAGGTGTTTTTAGATTTATTAAAAAGTTTTTTAAGGTTTTTGGATTCATTGACCTCAACCTTTGTCAACGTTTTTATTGATTTTTTGGTCAAAGGAGAGGATTTGCTTGAAATTTTTGTTGATAATCCCCACAGATAGTTGTAAAGTAATGTGTTCTTACTATGATGGGAGTAAGTTTCTAAACCAGTAAAAGAATGACAAATTCCGCTCACATTCGAAAAGTTTGGATTTTGTGGTATATATGAAATAATATGATTCTCGTTTATTGCTCTTGAAAGGGCAACATAAACAAGATTTAATGAGTCCATGATCATTTCGTTATTTATTTCTTCATACACGATATTAGATGGACTATTGAAATATTTCAAAGAACTGTTATAATCAACGAAAATTGGTGTTTTTATTTTTGGGGATTCGTATTCTATCCATACCTTAAAGTTTGATCTTTGTAAGCTAAAATCAAAGAAAGGCAGTATTACAACCTTAAATTCCATACCCTTGGCTTTATGAATTGTCAAAACATTTACGGAGTTGGTATCATTTGTAAATGTGGCTTTTAATTTCTCTTTTTTCTTATTCCAATATGTGTAAAAACTTTCTTTTTTATAATAGTTTGATAAATCATGGTTTAAGATTTCATCCAACAAAAACTGAATATATAAAAGGTTGGCATCAAACAATTTGGTATTGTTTATTAGGTAAACCACTGACTCATAGTCACTACAATTGTAAAAAGACATAAAATCTAAGCCCAGTATTTCAGAAAAGATTGATTCTACTTTGTTGTTTATATTGTTTTGAATAAAGGAATACTTATCATCATTTTTACTTAAATGAGCAAAATATTTTAGAATTTCCTTGATGTGGTCTTTGTTTTTGGGGTCAGTTTTTAATGCCAAAAAACTTACCAATATTTCAACCTCTATTATAGACGAAAATGTAGAAATTTCGTCGGACTTTACATCAATTTTATTCTCAATTAAAAATGAGGAGATGTCGCTACACTGGTCGTTTTTTCTACACAAAATCGCAATGTCCTTATAATCATAACCCTTTTTAATTTTATCATTTACAATCTTCAGAACACTAAGGTTGGTTTGTTCTTTATATTCGCTTTGCTTATCCATTAACGTAAAGGTTGTTAAACCTCCTGGCGCTTTATTTGAAGTCTGATCCAAATTTGCATACAGATCATTAACTCTTGACATCTTTAATTTTGATGAAATAAATTTGAAGAATTCATTATTAAATTTGACAATTTGCTCTTTACTCCTAAAATTAATTTTTTTAGATACAAGCTCGGGCTTTAAATGAAAAGGAGAAGTTTTTTTTAGCGATGAAAAAATTTCAGGATTAGCCCCCCTCCATCTGTAAATTGATTGCTTAGGATCTCCAACAAGGAACATACTTCCATGGGCTTCGTCAATTCCTTCATTTAGAATTGAGTGTGTAGATAGTGGGATAATGTTTTGCCACTGTAAAAATGAGGTGTCTTGAAATTCGTCAATAAAATAATCTTTGAATTTAACACTCAACTTTTCATAAATATACTGAGATGGGTTGTCTAATAATTCTTTATTTATTTTTTTATTGAAATCTGAAATGAATAGGATATTTGCCTCTTCTTGAAAATGATTTGAAAACTTAATAATTTCAATAGCCAAAATATTTAAATCTATGTTAGAAAGAATATTGGTATATGTTTTTAGTTTTTCTACCGATTCAAGAATGGTGTTTGTAATTTTTATTACTGACTCACAAAAGACTTCAGATTTATCTTTATTGTAAGTCTTCTTTAAAACCTCATAATTTAACAGCCTGGACCTTACATTTTCGGTTTTTAAATTCTTAATTTTTTTGTTTTCAACACTTATAATAAAATTTTTTATGTATGAATAAACATGTTCTGAAATTCGTTCAACAATAGAATAAAATTCACTAATATTTAGATTGATTAATTTGTGAATGCTTTTCGTTTTTTTTAGAATATCTTTTTTTAAATCATTTAAGCTTAAGTTCTCATTTTCTGAAAGCTTCAAAAAATTAAAATAATTTGTTTCGTCAAAAATTAATTCAAACAACGCTCTCATTTCAAAGTCAATATCCCAGCTTTTATTTTGACTTACCTTTGTTTTTGAGTAATTGGACAGTAAAGAGAGTAAAGGCTTATTCTCCTCTATTTTGTCTAGAAACTCAAATATCAAAAGGTCATAAAACTCTTCTCTGTCAACAATAAGCTCAAAGTCGTAACCCAGTCCGAGTTCAGCTGAAAAGCTTCTAATTAAACGATGATTAAATTTATCAAGTGTACAAATTTGAAAAAAGGAAAAATTATTCAATATATTTCTTAAAAGCTTCCTGGATTTTTTTTGTACATTTTTTATTTCAACTTCTTTATTTATTTCTGTTAATACCTTTGAGTTTTTTGGATTGTTTGATATAACAAATAGATCTGAAAGTATTGACTGTTTCATATCATTAGACGCATTGTTTGTGAATGTAACCGCTAAAATTTGTTTGAATGAAAAGTCATCTGCTGAGAATAATTTGATTAGAATATTCTTTCTGAGTGAAAAAGTTTTACCAGTTCCTGCACTTGCATCAATTATTTTATACCTATACGACAACTTTTTTTGATAATTATAATTTCATTAATTTTAAATAAAAATATAAAATACTATGAGTTTTCAACTTCCCGACCTGCCATATAATTTTGATGCACTTGAACCGCATATCGATTCCAAAACAATGCAAATTCATCATGGTAAACACCATGCCGGATATACCAATAAGTTAAATACAGCAATTGCAGGCACAGATCTTGAGGGGAAAACCATTGAAGACATTTTAAAAAACCTAGACATGAATAATACTGCTGTTCGAAATAATGGTGGAGGTTATTTCAATCATTCTCTATTTTGGGAAATTATGGGCCCTAATTGTGGTGGCAAGCCTGAAGGTCAACTTGCAGCAGCTATTAATAGAGACTTTGGTTCTTTTGAAGAATTTAAATCTAATTTTTCCTCAGCTGCTGGAACAAGATTTGGATCTGGTTGGGCATGGCTTTGTGTTGATTTAAATGGAGGGCTAGAGGTTTGCTCTACTGCCAATCAAGATAATCCATTAATGCCTGGAGAATGTGGTAAAACACCAATTCTTGCTTTAGATGTTTGGGAGCATGCTTATTATTTAAACTACCAAAACAGAAGGCCTGATTATGTAGCAGCGTTTTTCAATGTGATAAATTGGGCTAAGGTGTCTGAAAATTATAATTCTGCTTTAAATTAATAAGCACGAATCTTGAGCCCTTCATAATAATTCATAAAAGCCTTATTAACGATTTTATTGCCCCCAGGTGTAGGATAATCACCCGAAAAATACCAGTCACCTAAATGATCGGGACATGCTTTGTGTAAGTTTTCAATAGACTGAAAAACAACATCAACATCCGCTGTAATATCTCTATCTTTTAACATTTTAGAAATCTCCTTACTAATTTGGTTGTCTGTAAATGGGTTGTAAATCTCTTTGACAATATTTTTAATTTTAGTTGGTATTTTCTTATTTTCTTTTTTGCATTTTTTATATATATCCTCAAGGAAACTGGCTCTAAACTTTTTCTTGAATAACCTTATTGCTGCCCTAAATGCTATCAAGTCATCCATTATTGCCATATCAATCCCATAACAGTCCGGATATCTAATTTGAGGGGCACTAGACACTACAACTATCTTCTTTGGAGACAGTCTATTTAACATTTTTAATATACTTTTTTGTAAAGTTGTTCCTCTTACAATACTGTCATCAACTATGACAAGGTTGTCTGTTTTTTTTATCGATCCATAAGTAATGTCGTAGACATGTTTTACCAACTCGTCTCTATTTACATCGTCGGTTATGAAAGTCCTAAGTTTTGCATCTTTAATTGCAACCTTTTCAATTCTGGGCCTGAATGATAGAATTCTCTCAAGACTTTTGTCATTGATTTTATCTTTATTAGATAGAATTTTTTTTCTAGCTAAATCAATAATGTATTTTTCAGCCTCATGTACTAGCCCATAAAAAGAAACTTCAGCTGTGTTTGGTATGTATGAAAAAACGGTGTTTTCAAGATCTGAATCAACAGATTCGAGTATTTGAGGAAAAACTAGTTTTCCTAATTTTTTTCTCTCTTTGTAGATTTCCTGGTCCGACCCCCTAGAAAAGTAAATTCTTTCAAATGAGCACGATTTCTTAAACTTTGATTTTAAAACATTTTTTGTAAAAACTTTCCCTGATTTTTTTATTATCATGCAATCTCCTGGGTTAATTTCTTTAATTTCATCGAAATCTGTATTAAAAACCGTTTGAATCACCGGTCTTTCTGATGCTACGACAACAACTTCATCGTCTTTGTAAAAAAACGCGGGTCTTATGCCGGCTGGATCCCTAAGAACAAATGCGTCACCATGACCAATAAGTCCACCTATCACGTATCCTCCATCCCAATCCATAGATGCTTTTGTAAGTATTTTTTGTAAATCAATTCTTTCTGCAATTATAGATGATGCGTCCATTTTTGATACACCTTCTTTTTTTAGCTTTTTATAAATTTTTGAAACAGAGTCATCTAGAAAATGACCTATTCTTTCCATAACAGTAACTGTATCTGACATCTCTTTTGGATGTTGGCCTAAACTAACAAGGTCTTGGAACATCTGCTTATTGTTGGTCATGTTGAAATTTCCTGCAACAATAAGATTTCTGTGCATCCAATTATTTTGTCTTAAAAAAGGGTGAACTGAATCTTTACTGTTCTTGCCAAAAGTGCCATATCTAACATGCCCCAAAAAAAGCTCAGAAATATGAGGAACGTTTTTTTTCAATAAATTAATGTCATCTTTAGATTTTGGATTTTCTTTAATAAAAGTTGATAAGTTTTCGTTTGCTAATTTGAAAATTTCTTGTATTGGATTTTGATCTGCCGATCTTTCCCTGTGCATAAATCTTTGACCAGGCTTCATGTTAAATTTAACACTGGCAAACCCAGCGCCATCTTGGCCTCTATTATGTTGCTTTTCGAGCATTAAATAAAGCTTGTTTAGGCCATACGAAGCCGAACCATATTTTTCTTGGTAAAATTCTAAGGGCTTTAATAATCTTATGAGTGCTAAACCGCACTCATGATTCAACCTATCGCTCATTGATTATTGAATAAACAAAATAAAGAAAATAATTCTGAAAATTATAGTAAATATTTATTGAATGTTTTAATTCTTGATTCTATGTTTTCTTTGTTAAGCTTTTGTAGTCCAGCAAGACCAAATTCTTCAATACAGAATGAAGCAATTATGGCTCCATAAATCATTGAATTATGGAGTTCTACAAAATCAATTTTAGGCCTTGAGTTCAGGAATCCACAAATACCGCCAACAAAAGTATCGCCTGCACCAGTTGGATCTATAACTTTTTTAATTTTGAAAGCCGGTATTTTTGATTTTTTTTGTTTTGAAAATAATTCAGCTCCTTCAGAACCTTTTTTGATAATGACGTAATCTGGGCCACAATTCATTATGTGTTCAGCACATTTTTGAAGTGAATCGGATTTTGCTATCATTTTAGATTCCTCATCATTTATCACGATTAAGTCTACTTTGCTGATTATTTCAAATAATTTTTTTTCCGTATTATCAATCCAATAATTCATTGTGTCTAAAATGACAAACTTATCATCATTTTCTACCTGTGAAAGTATGTCCATTTGAATACCAGGGTCAAGATTGCCAAGCATTATTAACTTAAAATTATTTAAACCTTTTTTTAGTTTTGGCCTGTATAATTCTAATGCATTAAGCTGTGTATCATGTGTAACCCTTGTGTTAAAATCATTTTTATATTCTCCTTTCCAAAAAAAGGATTTTTTTTTGTTTGAAATTTCAATCATTTCGGTTAAAATTCCCTTACTGTTCATTTCGTCTAAAAATGAAATGGGAAAATCATTACCAATAATTGATGAGACATAAATATTGTTCGTAAAAAAAGATGCCGAATAGCTAATATATGTTGCTGCCCCACCTATTACCCTGCCAGAGTTAGCGTTTTTTGTTATAATTTCATCAAAAGCCATGGTTCCAGCAACAAGAATTTGATTTTTTTTATTCTTTTTCATATTCGTGGTCAATCTCAAGTTTTTTTGACTTAGAAGCTTCAAACGCAAGATAATCACATCGTTCGTTTTGAGGGTGATTATTGTGTCCTTTTATCCAAAAAAACTTTATTTTTTGTGTGTCGTATATCTCAAGAAACATACTCCAAAGATCACTGTTTTTCTTGCCTTTAAATTTTGTTTTCTTCCATTTGAAAACCCATTTTTTCTCCACTGCATCAACTACGTATTTTGAATCTGTATATAAATGAACTTTCAAATTTTTTACTGTAAGTTTTTTTAGAGCTTCAATAACTGCAAGAAGTTCCATTCTATTATTTGTTGTTTTTCTAAAGCCTTTCGAAAACTCCTTGCTTCGTTTATCGCTAAATTGTTGAATAATTATGCCGTAACCACCTGGACCTGGATTACCCCTTGATGATCCATCTGTGTAAATTAAAATTTCAGGATTTTCCATTTTTTAAACATTTTAAAATAATTTCAGGGTAATACTTGTGTTCCATTTTTAGCACTTCTTTTGCCAAATAGATTGGATCTTTTTCCTTAATAATTAATTTTTTTTGAAATATAATATCTCCCTCATCATAATTTTGATCAACATAGTGAACTGTAAAGCCCGACTCCCTATCATTGTTTTCAATAACCTTTTCATGAACCTTTGCTCCATACATTCCTTTTCCGCCATATTTTGGTAACAAGGATGGGTGAATGTTGATTATTCTATGTTTGAACTCATTAATTATATCGTTTGGAATTTTTTTCAAAAACCCAGCTAATACTATTAAGTCGGGATTAACTTTTCTCAAATCCATTAAGATTCTTTTGTTTGTCAAGTCTTCATTTTGAAAGATGAGGCTTTTTATGCCATGTTTTTGAGCACGCTCGACCACAAACGCTTTATTGTTGTTGCAATAAAGCTTGGAAATTTCTACAAAAGTATCCTTAGAAAATCTCTTGCATATGTTTTCAAAACTTGAACCAGAACCAGATGCAAAAACAACTATCTTTTTTTTAATTTTCAATGTAGATGAGGTTTCTTCCTGTTAATTAAAATTAAATGAAAATAATAAGTTTATAATACAAAGTTTTTTATTTTTGTGCACAACAATAAATCAAATGTTATGTCAGAAATTTCTTCAAGAGTAAAAGCAATAATAGTTGACAAATTAGGTGTTGACGAAAATGAAGTAGTTCCAACAGCTAGTTTTACAAATGACTTAGGTGCAGACTCATTAGACACGGTTGAACTTATAATGGAGTTCGAAAGAGAGTTTGATATTCAAATACCAGATGACCAAGCTGAAAAAATTGAAACCGTTGGTCAAGCAATACAATTTATAGAAAGTTCTAATTAATCTTATGGGCTTAAGACGTGTTGTTGTTTCCGGATTAGGAGCATTGACTCCAATTGGAAATGACATCAAATCATACTGGAACGGGCTAAAATCTGGTTTGAGTGGAGCTGATAAGATAACATACTTTGATACAAGTAAGTTTAAAACTCAATTTGCTTGTGAGCTCAAAGGTTATGATCCAATGGACTTTTTTGACCGTAAAGAAGGAAGAAAACTTGACAGGTTTTCTCAATACGCAATTGTAAGCTCGGATGAAGCAATAAATGATTCAGGACTAAATAATGATGGTATAGATAAAGGAAGGGTTGGTGTAATTTGGGGCTCAGGAATCGGTGGCCTGAAAACATTTCAAGAAGAGGTCACAAATTTTGTGAATGGTGACGGAACACCTAGATATAATCCCTTTTTTATTCCTAAAATGATCCCAGACATTGCTGCAGGTGTCATCTCAATACGCCATGGTTTTAAAGGACCGAACTTTGCTACAGTTTCAGCCTGTGCATCCTCTGCAAATGCTCTTATTGATGGTGTAAATTATATTAGGCTTGGCTATGCAGATGCTATTGTTTCAGGAGGCTCTGAAGCAGGTATTATAAAATCGGGAATTGGAGGCTTTAATGCTGTTCAAGCTCTTTCAAAAAGAAATGATGACCCAAAAACTGCATCAAGACCTTTTGATTTGGATCGAGATGGTTTTGTTTTAGGAGAAGGTGGTGGTTGTGTTATTTTAGAGGAACTTGATCACGCAATCAGTAGAGGGGCTAAGATTTATGCAGAAGTTGTAGGAATTGGGCTTTCATCGGATGCCTATCACATGACTGCTCCTCATCCTGACGGAGAAGGTGCGATTAGTGTTATGAATAACTGTATTAAAGACTCCGGTCTAACATACAAAGACGTTGATGTTGTTAACATGCATGGCACTTCAACTCCACTTGGTGATAAAGCTGAGGCTAGGGCGCTGGGGGCGGTCTTTAAAGACCACCTGTATTCAATGAATATTAATTCTACAAAATCAATGACCGGACATTTACTTGGGGCAGCAGGAGCTATAGAGGCAATCTCTTGTATACTTTCAATAAATAACAACGTGGTACCGCCAACTATTAATCATTTTAACAAAGACCCTGAAATTGACCCTGAAATTAATTTTACGTTTAACAAATCACAGTCTAGAGACGTTAAGGTAGCTATGAGTAATACCTTTGGGTTTGGGGGCCACAATGCTTGTGTAATGATTAAAGAATTCGAAGAATAAAAGCCTTTAAACTATGGCTTTGAAAAAGCTACAACATTTTGAAATTGAAGATGATTTTAAATTAATTGGGGTTCATTGTCAGCTAGATGGGTATAAATTAGCTTTCAATCTCAATAAGTTCCTGAAAATTTCTCTAAAAAACTTTGATTATAAAATTATTATAGATAAAGTTGAGTGTGCTTTCGAGATGTTTAAGCATGAATCTGAGACATACAACACTAAAGTATATCTCTTTTCAAACAAATCATTTGGAAATACTCGAACGTTTGAACCCACTCTTTTTGATAGTATCGACTCCAACATTTACTTGATTGATGAAAAAAAAAATATAGATTTCTTTTTAAAAATTGAAGGGGGTGGTTTCAATTATGCTTCTATGATAAATAAAATCCAAGAGATCCAGATGGTTCAATCCTGTTATCTTGTAAATCTTAAAAGTTCAAAATCAAAATATAACCTTATTTTTGAGTAATGAATCTAAACAAAACTAAAATTGTTGCAACGATAGGTCCTGCAAGTTCTTCAAGGTCTATGTTGAGTAAATTGATTTCATCAGGTGTGGATGTTTTTAGAGTTAATTTTTCACATGCTGCTCACAAAGAGGTTAAACGGATTGTTTCAGATATCAAAGCTTTGAGGGTTGAACACAAAAAACATGTTTCTATTCTTGGTGATTTACAGGGCCCTAAAATTAGGATTGGGAATGTTAAAGAGGGGGTAATTTTAAAAAAGAATGATGAAATTGTTTTTTCAACAAAGAAAATTGATGCTGGTGATGAAAATGCTGTTCATATTGGATATAGTCTTTTCCCTAAAGACGTAAAAAAAGATGAAAAAGTATTGGTAGATGATGGTAAGTTAATTTTAAGGGTATTAAAGACCAACAAGCTAGATGAGGTAAAGCTTTTGGTATTGCAAGGTGGCGAACTCAAGTCTAACAAAGGAGTAAATCTTCCCAATACAAAAATTTCATTACCCGCTTTAACAGAAAAGGATATTCTAGATGCAAAATTCGCGGTAAAAAACTCTTTTGATTGGATTGCGCTATCCTTTGTGAGATCAAAAAAGGATGTTTTAATGCTTAAGGATTTAATTATGTCTGAGACAAAACATCCAGTGCCAGTTATATCAAAAATAGAAAAACCTCAAGCAATTAGTAAGCTTGAGTCTATTTTAAAGGTTTCTGATGGATTAATGGTTGCAAGGGGGGACCTAGGCTTGGAAATACCAACAGAGGAAGTGCCTCTGAATCAAAAAATTATGGTTGAAATGGCCAAAAAGGCTCGTAAACCTGTGATAGTAGCTACTCAGATGATGGAATCAATGATTGACAATTTAACACCATCAAGAGCTGAAGTTAATGATGTTGCCAATTCTGTTATGGATGGCGCAGATTGCATCATGCTTTCTGGTGAAACATCTGTTGGTAAATACCCTTGTGAGGTTGTTAGAAAGATTGGTAAAATTATATCTAGCGTTGAAAATGCAGATTTTGGTTTAACACAGACCGACTCAGTCAGCATCAATAAAGATCGGTTAATTACAAACTCCATTTGCTATCATGCTGCATTATTAGCAGATAGAATTAAAGCATCTGCAGTTTGTACTTTAACAAATAGTGGATATACGGGGTGGGAGATATCTTCATATAGGCCAAAGGCTCTCGTGCTTGTGTTCACTTCTAATGTTAGAATTTTATCACAACTAAATCTTCTTTGGGGTGTTAAGTGTATATTTTATGACAAACTTGAAAGCACTGACAAAACTGTAGAGGATGTTAATGGGCTGGCTCAGCAAAAGAGGTACATAAAAAAGGGGGATTTCGTAATTAATTTAGCGGCAATGCCAATTAAGGAAAAGGGTCAAGTCAATACTTTGAGAATTACCAAGGTTGAATAGGACATGGATTCTCAAAGACAAAAAAAGGTTTCAACACTTATCAAAAAAGACATTGGTGCGATAATAGACTCTGTTTTAAGAAATAGAGTTTTTCAAGGTGTTTTAGTGTCGGTAACAAAAGTCAAAACAACTGCAGACCTAAGTCAATCCAAAGTTTTCTTAAGCGTATTTCCCTCAAAAAAAACCGCTGAAATACTCAGCCTGCTGGAGAATAGCAAGTTTGAAATTAAAAAAAGGTTTATTGCATTAGTTCGTGGTCAACTAAGAGTAATGCCTCAGATTCAGTTTTTAGTAGATGACTCACTTGATTACATTGAAAAGATTGAAGATGCGATTAAAAATGGAGGAGAAAACCCCATCAAGTAATTATTGTGAAATCAACTGACTTCATTGCGTTGAAATATTTTTTTTCTAGGAAGAACTACAACATAGTTTATATTATTTCGATTTTTTCTGTTCTAGTTCTGTCCATTGCCAATTTTTCTTTTCTAACAATCCTCTCTGTATTTTCTGGCCTTGAAGAATATTCATTGTCATTTTCCAAATCCTTTGACCCAGACATAAAATTAAAACCAATAACAGGTCAAACGCTTAATATAACGGAAAAAGACATTCAATTAATGACCCAAATGGAGGATGTATCGGCTGTTTCAAAAACAATTTTAGGCAAAGCTGTTATCCAAAATGGAAATAAGACTGAGTTTGCGGAAATTATAGGGGTTGATAATGAATTTAAAAATGTGATATTATTTGATTCTATTATGGTAGTTGGAAGTTTTTCTAAGCTTGATAATTACACCTCCTACACAAGCAGTTCATTATCAGAAAAACTTGATTTAACTCTCTACAATAGTTCTGGTGAATATCTTATAAGTACAATTTCAAGTGATTACCTAAACTTTTTTATTCAACCATTTAGCAACTCCAAAAGGTTGATTTCAAATGGTGTCTTTAGAACCAGAAACGATGATAATGAAAATCGAATTATAGTAAGCTTGCCATTTGCCTCCGACTTATTTGGTTATGAAAAAAACACTTACAGTGAGATTTTATTAAGAACAAATGGTAACCCAGAAGTTATTAAAGATGAAATAAAAAGTTTTTTTCCTGATTACAGTGTTTTGACACATAAAGAGCAAAACGAGACACTATATAAAATAATGCAGTCTGAGAAGCTAGTTATAATAGCAATAATGTTTTTTATTGTTTTGATTTCTGCATTCAATGTTATTGCTGCAGTTTCAATGTTAATTATTGAAAAAGAAGACAATATTAAAACACTTAAAGCTCTTGGAATGAACAAAAAAGAATTGTTTCAACTATTTTTCAAGCATGGTGTGCTCATTAATTTTAGCGGTTTGATAATCGGGCTTCTTAGCTCATTAGTTGTAGTCTTTCTTCAAATTAATTATTCTGTAGTGTCTATCCCTGGCCTTGATGTTCCATATCCAGTTTCATTAAAAGCAGAAAATATTGGAATATTAATTATTTGCGCCACTATTATTTCTGTTTTTTCCTCTTACTTAGGGGCTCTAGCATCAAAAAAAATTAACTAAAAACTGGCTGAGGACTAAATTCTTTTTTCAAATCATTGAATAAGGCAAATAGCTCATGCGAATGATCCGTTGTGACCATAATGGTTCGGTATTTCTTAAAATCAGGGATTCCTCTGAAATAATTTGAATAGTGTCTTCGGGTTTCCAACACCCCTAACTTTTCTCCCTTCCAATCGATGGCCATTTGAAGGTGTTTTTCTGCCATTTTAATCCTTTGTATGATTGAAGGTAACGGCATATGTTCTCCTGTTTTGAAGTAATGCTTAACTTGATTAAAAAACCAAGGGTTACCAATTGAGGCTCTTCCAATCATTGCTCCATCAAGGCCATATTTATCTCTCATTTCTACTGCTTTTTCCGGGGAGTTTACATCTCCATTGCCAAACACTGGTATTTTCATTCTCTGGTTGTTTTTAACCTCCGATATTAATGACCAGTCAGCATTGCCTTTGTACATTTGAGCACGAGTTCTTCCGTGTATGGTTATAGCTTTTGCTCCAGCATCTTGTATTCTTTCCGCAACTTCAATTATTTTGATTGTTTTTTCATCCCAGCCTAATCTGGTTTTTACGGTCACTGGAAGCTTGGTTCTTTTTGCCATTTCTCTTGTAAGCATCTCCATTTTGTCTATGTCTTTTAATATACCTGCGCCTGCGCCTTTACATACCACCTTTTTGACAGGGCAACCAAAATTAATATCAATAATATCTGGATTTGTTTTTTCAACTATATCAACAGACCTAAGCATTGAGTCTAGATTGGCACCAAAAATTTGAATCCCAACGGGCCTTTCCTTTTCATATATATCAAGCTTCATTACACTTTTAGCGGCGTCTCTAATCAAACCTTCGCTTGAGATAAATTCTGTGTAGACAACATCTGCACCATTTTCTTTGCAGAGTGCTCGGAACGGAGGATCGCTAACATCTTCCATGGGAGCTAACAACAAAGGGAATTTTCCAAGTTCTATATCTCCTATTTTAACCATTTTCATGCAAATTTAAACTAATATCTTTTAGACCAAAAAGGCATTAATTAATTTATATTTGTAAAACTCAATGAGTTTGATTAGAAACTTTTGCATTATTGCACATATAGATCATGGTAAAAGCACCCTAGCCGACCGTCTTCTTGACATAACGGGAACAATCTCTGACAGAGACAAACAAGATCAATTGCTTGATGATATGGATTTGGAGAGAGAGCGTGGGATTACCATAAAATCTCATGCAATTCAGATGAAATATGAACAAAATGGCAAAAGATATACCCTGAACCTTATTGACACACCAGGTCATGTAGATTTTTCTTATGAAGTTTCTAGATCTATTGCCGCTTGTGAAGGTGCTTTGTTGATTGTAGATGCTGCTCAAAGCATACAGGCTCAAACCATTTCTAACCTTTATTTAGCATTAGAAAACGATTTAGAAATTATACCTGTGTTAAATAAAATTGACCTTCCATCTGCAAAGCCCGATGAGGTATCGGATGATATAATTGATTTGTTGGGTTGTAAATTAGAAGAAATAATAAAGGTTTCTGCAAAGACGGGTGAAGGTGTTGATGTAATCTTAGAAGAAATAGTTAACAGAATTCCTCCCCCAAAAGAATCAGGTGAGGAAAATTTAAAAGCATTAATTTTTGATTCGGTATATAACCCTTTTAGAGGAATTGAAATCTATTTTAGAGTTTTTTCTGGAAAAATTAAAAAGGGGCAAGAAATTAAATTTTTAGCTACAAATAAGAATTATTTTGCTGATGAGGTTGGTACCCTAAGTTTAAAGCAGATTCCAAGGAATGAAATAGGTTGTGGTGATGTAGGCTACTTGATTACTGGAATAAAAAATGCCAAGGAGGTGAAAGTTGGAGACACAATTGTTGATGCTAAAGCAAAAGAAATTGAGGCTGTTTCTGGGTTTGAGGAGGTAAAACCAATGGTGTTTGCTGGA
>Ga0208390_1000427_pt1 | contig 15202 bp, 11 predicted proteins | sample Knorr_S7_td_Surf_FD_185594 | JGI IMG/M metagenome (GOLD analysis project Ga0208390, IMG submission 185594) | Marine microbial communities from Southern Atlantic Ocean transect - Knorr_S7_td_SurfaceA_ad_6m_LV_A (SPAdes) (version 2) | ecosystem: Environmental > Aquatic > Marine > Oceanic | place...
CTCCTGATGAGTTTGTCCTTAAAGGAAAACCAAAAATAATACCCTCCGGTACATTGTAACTGCCATCGCTCATCACGGCTGCACTGAACCAGTCATCTTCAGCAGTTTCACTTAATGTTGCTTTTACTGTATCTATAGCTGCGTTGGCTGCAGAAGTTGCTGATGATGCGCCTCTTGCATCAATAATAGCTTTTCCTCGTTGTTGTACAATTTGTAAAAAATCTTTTTCAATCCAGCTTTTATCATTTATTAGAGTGCTGACAGATTCATTATTAATTTCAGCATTATCGAGATCTGGATACATAGTAGGACTATGATTTCCCCATATGGTCATTTTTTTTATATCAGATATCGCAACATTGCATTTATTTGCAACTTGGGCTTTAGCTCTGTTTGAATCTAAAGCTGTCATAGCCATCCAAGTTTGTGTCGAGTTATTTCCGTGAGTGCACCCAATAAGCGCATTGGTATTAGCTGGATTTCCTACTACTAAAATTTTTGCATTTTGTTTTGCATTTTCTCCTAAAGCTTTGCCTTGTTCAGTGAAAATTCCTCCATTAATTTTTAACAAATCAGCACGTTCTTCAATTTTTTTACCATTTATAGTTATCCCTCTTGGAATACTTCCCACTAATAAAGCCCAATCTATATCACCTGAAGCTTCGTTAATATCCGAAAAACTCTTGATTTCACCTAATGCATTAAATCCACAATCTTCTAATTCCATTCTAGAGCCTTCTAATTTTGAGACCACCTGAGGTACTTCCACCAAATTTAGATTTACTTTAGTATCTTTTCCAAACGTTTCTCCGCTTGCTAATCTCGTTAAGAGTGCGTAACCAATTTGACCTGCTGCCCCTGTAACTAAAACATTTATTTCTTTCATTACTTTTTCCCTTAAATTAAGTTAAATATATTTTTTCCTTCTTTTTTTGAAACTGAAACTTTTGCTTCCAACATTTCTTCTTTCATCATTTTTTCTAATAAAAAGTTATCTTTCTCGCTGTTAGCAACAAAACGCCAGCCATTTTCTAATGTGCCGATTATTAAAGCAAATTCTGGACCTTTGCGACCATTTATTACGGTGTATGTATCTATTTTTCCATTTCCTTCGGGATTTTCAGTAAAGTTTGTAATGGCTTTTTGATTTATTTTTTTCTGTTCGACAGAATTTTTTATTTTTTCATAAGGTCCAGAGGGTTTTGAAGACATTATTACAGCAGCATGCTTTGTAATAAACCATGAGTTGGCAGTTAACAACCCAAAAGATTTTGGATCTTTTCTAAGCCGCCTTACCATTTCTGTAGTTGAAAACATAGTATAAGAATTTCCTGGACCACCAAAATATGGCAATCCGCCGGTAACAGTTAAATCTTTTTTCTCCTGAGGAATGTTGAGTTCTTTTTTGGCTATTTGAACCGCAGAAGGAAAACAAGAGTACAAATCAAAGTATTTTATGTCAGATAGAGAAATCTCCGCTTTATCTAAAGTTTGATTGACACACTTATTGATAGCAGGAGAACTATGAAAATTTGGTCTTTCAGTCACATTCCAAATATCATCTAATATTGAGCACCCATGAACATATATTCTTTTTGAGATTGGTATGCTTAATTCATCAGCTTTTTTTTGAGACATCAATATAAAAGCAGAAGACATATTCACTCTTATAATGGAATTTAGATATTTAGTGTATGGAAAACCTATCATACGATTTTCTGGAGTTACTTCAGATATTTCTCGAGAACTTCGATAGGTTGGAAACCATGATAAAGGGTTATTGGCCGCAACTTTACTAAATTCACTGAATAATTCGCTGCTCTCTTTCAGATGAGTTTTTGCTGTTTTATTTTCTTGTCCTCTCAATGCATTTGCAAACAAAGGATAGACATTTGTAGGAAGATCCATGCCATGTAATTTTTCATGCTCAGAAAATCCGATAGAATTATTACCAATCATCTCGGGGTTCCCTCCAGGCTCATCTAACCAATCTAGAGACAAACCCGACTTCAATCTCGCTATCATCGTCTGCAAAGCTTCTCCTCCGGATAACAAAGCGCAATCTACTTCTCCAGCTGATATTTTAGTTAAAGCATCATCAAGAAGAACTTGAGGGCTATTCCCTCCCATCGGTGCATATACTTCTTCTTTAGCAGAAATGCCTAGCTTATTTCCCAATGTTCTAGGAAAGTTTGAATACTGAAAATTTGATTGATTTGAAGCCGTTAAAAAATCGACTGAAAATCTGACAACTCCAACATAATCAATATGATAATTTAAGTCTTTGATGCAGCTATCTTGAATTGCTAATGAACTCGCTTTGGCCAGAAGTTCTTGAAGATTCAAACCATCTTCTTTTGATTTATCAACATAATCACCAATGCCAACAATTACTGCAGTATTTTTTTCTACTATTTTATTTTGCTTAGCTTCAGACAAGATGTAATATTAGCGACTTGAAATAATTAAACGCGTATTAAATAACAAGGAGAACTAAATGACCATTAATTTTGAAGGAAAAGTAGCAATTGTTACTGGAGCAGGAGGCGGTTTAGGCAGATGTCATGCTTTAGATTTAGCCAAAAGAGGAGCCAAAGTAGTTGTAAATGATTTGGGCGGAAATGTTGATGGTTCTGATGATGGCTCTTTATCTGCAGCAGAAAAAGTGGTCGAAGAAATAACCGCTGCTGGAGGCGAAGCTATTGCCAACGGTGCAAGCGTTACAGATGTATCTCAAGTAGAAGAAATGGTTAAAGAAACCATGGATAAATGGGGTCGCATAGACATACTAGTCAATAACGCAGGAATATTGAGAGATAAAAGCTTTGCAAAAGTATCCGATGAAGATTTTAGGCTTGTTTTAGAAGTTCATTTGATGGGAAGTGTGAATTGCTGCAAAGCTGTTTGGGAGATTATGAAAGAACAAAATTATGGAAGAATAGTAGTTACTTCTTCCTCTAGCGGTTTATACGGAAATTTTGGACAAACTAATTATGGTGCAGCAAAACTTGGCTGTGTTGGTTTAATCAATACTTTAAAACTTGAAGGGGCAAAATATAATATCAAATGTAATGCTTTGGCTCCTGTAGCAGGGACAAGAATGACAGAAGATCTAATGCCAGGAGAAGTTTTAGAAAAACTTCAACCAGAATTTGTAACTCCTGCTGTAACTTATATGGTTTCTGAAGATGCTCCGAATGGTGCAATAATAGCTGCAGGCGCAGGAGTCTTCACCAGAGTAATGATTCACGAAACAATGGGCGTTAATCTTGGAACAGGCAAAGATATGACTGCAGAAAATATTGCTGATAATTGGGAAAAAATATCAGATATGACTAATGCAAAACTCCCTTATCAAGGCGGCGATCAAACTGTCAAAATATTTGAGCTGATTGGAAAGAGCTAAGGTTTTCCGGTTCCAGGGATATCTACTTCTATAGAGTGAATTTCTCCTTCAGGGCTTAGTTGGGCTTCTTCAGGATCAGAGCTGTTTGAAAGAATCACGTACAAGGTTTTCCTTTCTTTCCCTCCCAACATACAAGCAAAAGCGCCTTTAGGAGTTTTAATAGTATCTGTGATTCTGCCACCTTTTTCTATTCTTACTACAGCATTAGATGTAGGAGAAGCTATCCAGATACCATCTTTTTCATCTAAACAAATTCCATCTGGCACATGAAGATTTCTTGAATATTTTGAAAAATCAACTTTAGATAAATCAAAACCCAAAGCACTCAAAAACCTAATTATTAAAAGTGAAAATACAGGTGAGGTCCTTGCCCACAATTTTCTATTTGTAAGCTCTCCATTCTCATCAATATCAAAAGAAGTTAATTTTGCTCCTAGGGTTTCAGCCACGATTAACTTTTTTCCATCTTCTGTTATTACAGTTCCGTTTGGAAAAAGAATCTTATCTGGACCTTTTAAAACAGAACCATCAGATTTCACAATCATCAAATGAGTAGAATTTAGATTCTCACCAGCATCTTCCATTCCAAAATTACCAACATACGCAGTGCCGTCTTTACTAACAACCATGTCATTACACTTGTGAGTTACGTATTCTGATAAATCTGCGTGAACTGAGATTTGACCATTTGAATATCTTAAAATTTTTCTATCCAACATAGAGACTATCAAAAGATCTCCGTTTGGCAACCAACCCAGACCAGATGGCTGATTAGGAACTTCACACACCGTTTCTAATAGATTGTTTTCATCCAATGTCATAACTTTGTGAGAATAAAAATCTGAAAACCATAATTTACCATCATGCCATCTTGGACCTTCTCCAAAATAAAGCCCGCCAGTCAATTTTTTTAATTCATTCATAATTTATTAAATACTGTTTAATGATAAGTTATTTTTTATTAAGAATCTTGATTAGTTTTTGCGGATAATCTGTGATGATGCCGTCAGCTTGCCATTTGGTTAGTTTTCTCATAAACCTGCTGTCATTAACTGTCCAAGTTAGGACAAAGTTTTCTTCTTTTTTTAATTTTTTTACAAGCTTAATGGATTCACTCGAATCTATATGGAGACTAATTCCATCCGAATTAGTACTTTTCATTAATTTTTTAATTTTTTCTATCTCGTAATTATAGAAGGCGGGTATTGTGTTTAAGGTTGCTTTAAAATTTGGAAAATCTTTTTTAATTTTTTTTATATTTGCTGGAATATAAGACAGAAAATGGCAGTCTTTTATTTTTAATTTAGATTTTTTTACGATCGATATTAATTCATCTATTTCTTTAAGAGCTCCTTTGATCTCAATAAAAACTTTTTTCCCTTTAGGAATAGTTGATAAAACCTTTGATAAAAGAGGCATTCTTTCATTTTTATATTCTTTAGATTTCCAAGAACCAACGTCTACTTCAGTTAACTCTGATAAGAGCATAGAAGATATGCTCTTCCGGTTTGAAGATATTCTATTTAAATTATTATCGTGAGAGCATACGAGAAAACCGTCTTTGGTCTTTCTGATATCAATTTCAATAGCATCACTATTTAATTTCCAAGCCAATCTATAAGCAGCTAAAGTATTTTCAGGCGCCTTGTAAGAGGCGCCTCTATGAGCTATGACTAACGGGCTTTTAGTCCCAACTGAGTGCGCCACCAGTTTGATACTCGATGACTCTTGTCTCGAAAAAGTTTTTCTCTTTCCTTAAATCCATTATTTCGGACATCCAAGGGAAAGGATTTGTTGCGTTAGGGAACTCTTCGGTTAAGCCAATTTGAGTTAATCTTCTGTTAGCAATAAACCTTAGGTACTCAGCCATCATATCTGAATTCATTCCAAGAATTCCAGTAGGCATAGTGTCTTTGGCATATTCTATTTCTAATGCAGTACCTTGAAGAATCATTTCGGCTGCTTCTTCTTGCATGGCCTCATCCCATAGTTGAGGATTTTCAAGTTTAATTTGATTAATCATATCAATACCAAAATTAACATGCATTGATTCATCTCTTAAAATGTATTGAAACTGTTCGGCTGTTCCAGTCATTTTATTTCTATTTCCCATGGAAAGTATCTGAGTAAATCCACAGTAGAAGAAAATTCCTTCCAAGACACAATAAAACGCAATTAAATTTCTTAGCAGAGTTTTATCGTCTTCTAAGGTGCCTGTTTTGAAATTTTCATCTGCCATTGAGTTTGTAAATGGCAAAGCCCAAGCTGCTTTTCGTGCCACCGAAGGAACTTCTTTATACATATTAAAGATTTCTCCTTCGTCCATTCCTAACGACTCGATCACATATTGATAAGCGTGAGTATGAATAGCTTCTTCTAGGGCTTGTCTAAGAAGATACTGTCTACATTCAGGGTTCGTTATTTGCTTGTAAACACTCAAAACAATATTGTTTGCAACTAAAGAATCAGCAGTAGAAAAGAAACCTAGGTTTCTCATGACTATTCTTCTTTCGTCTTCAGTCAAACCATCATTACTTTTCCATAAAGCCACGTCTGCAGTCATATTAATCTCTTGGGGCATCCAATGGTTTGCACTTCCATCTAAATATTTTTGCCATGCCCAGTCATATTTGAAAGGCACGAGTTGGTTGACGTCAGCTCGACAGTTAATCATCATTTTTTCGCTTACATCGACTCTACCCGATGCGCCTTCTAAATCTGCAAGTCCAGCTTCAGTGTCTAGATTTTCAAGACCATGTAGAGCTTTTTCTTCTCTGTTTGAACTGTTTTGTTCGGAAGATAAAACGGGCTCTACTTCTTCTTTTAAGGATTCAGTTTTTTCAATTACAGACTTTTCTATAACTTTGTTCTGAACTGGCTCTTCTTTTTTTATTTCTTCGTTTTTATCGAAATCATCCCAAGATAACATAATTGTCCTCCTTTATTTTATTGGCATGCATCGCAATCAGGATCTAGTATGGAACAAGCTGACGGAGCTTCTGGAGCTTCTGGGACTTGCGCTGCTGATTTGACTGCGTTAAGTTCTAAATTAGTAATTGTTGATTTTTCAGAAGTTGTAGCACTTCTTGATCTTAAATAATAAGTAGTTTTTAAACCTTTTAACCAAGCCATTCTGTACATGACATCTAATTTCTTACCATTAGGATCTGAAATATAGAGATTTAGTGACTGGCTTTGATCAATCCATTTTTGTCTTCTACTTGCAGATTCGATAAGCCATTTTGGCTCAACTTCAAAAGAGGTTGCGAAAAGTTTTTTTATATCCTCAGGTACTCTATTTATTCCTTCTAAACTTCCATTGAGGTTTTTCAGATCATAAACCATGACTTCATCCCACATATCTATTTCCTTTAATGCATCAACTAAGTGCATGTTGATTACAGTAAATTCTCCTGATAAGTTAGATTTAACAAATAGATTAGAATAAGTTGGTTCGATTGATTGAGTTAGCCCCGTTATATTTGCGATTGTTGCAGTAGGAGCAATTGCCATAACATTAGAGTTTCTCATTCCCTGAGCCTTTATTTTTTTCTTAAGGGCATCCCAATCCATCTTAGTAGACTTATCTACCTCAATGTATCCTTCACCTCTTTGTTCTTCTACAATGCTTATTGAGTCTAAAGGCATCACTCCTTGACTCCACAAAGAGCCCTCGTAAGAGGAATAAGTTCCCCTCTCTTTAGCTAAATCAGAAGATGACTTAATCGCGTAATAACTAATCATTTCCATTGAGTTGTCAGCAAATTCAACTGCTTCATCAGAAGCATATGGAGTTTTTCTTATATAAAGAGCATCTTGGAAGCCCATTAAACCCAGACCAATAGGCCTATGTTTAGCATTAGAATTTTTTGCTTGAGGAACCGCATAATAATTAATATCGATGACGTTATCTAACATTCTTATAGCTGTTGCTACTGTTTTCTCAATTTTGCCTTCATCTAACTCACCTTTTTCGTTGAGGTGATTTGGCAGGTTTACAGATCCTAAGTTGCAAACAGCTATTTCATCTTCAGAAGTATTAAGCGTAATCTCTGTGCATAGATTTGAAGAATGAATTACTCCTGCATGTTGTTGAGGAGATCTCAGATTACAGGCATCTTTAAATGTTATCCATGGGTGGCCCGTTTCAAAGAGCATCGAAATGATTTTTCTCCATAGTTCTTCTGCTTCTACTTCTTTAAAAACTTTTATCTTGCCATCTTGTGCTGCCTTTTCATATTCTTCGTATCTTGTTTTGAAAGCAGACCCTGTTAAGTCATGTAGATCAGGTGTTTCATTGGGAGTAAAAAGAGTCCATTTTTTTCCTTCAAAAACTCTTTCCATAAACAAATCAGGTACCCAATTGGCGGTGTTCATATCATGAGTTCTTCTTCGATCATCTCCTGTATTTTTTCTTAGTTCTACAAACTCTTCGATATCAAGATGCCAGGTTTCCAGATAAGAACAAACGGCTCCTTTTCTTTTGCCTCCTTGATTGACTGCAACGGCTGTATCATTGACAACTTTTAAGAAGGGAACTACCCCTTGCGATTTTCCATTTGTTCCTTTTATGTGTGCGCCCATTCCCCTTACAGGAGTCCAGTCATTTCCGAGACCACCAGCCCATTTAGACAGCATAGCGTTATCCTGAAGAGCGCCATATATCCCATGGAGATCGTCTGGAACAGTTGTTAAGTAACAAGAGGATAACTGCGAATGAGGCGTTCCAGCATTAAAAAGTGTTGGAGTTGAGCTCATATAGTCAAAAGATGATAGAAGATTATAAAATTCGACAGCTCTCTCTTCTCTATCATCTTCTGCAATAGCAAGACCCATCGCAACCCTCATGAAAAAAACCTGAGGCAACTCAAATCTTACTTCATCGCTATGGATAAAATACCTATCATAAAGCGTTTGAAGTCCTAAATATGAAAACAAAAGATCCCTTTCTGGTTTTATTTGACTTCCAAGGAATTCTAGGTCCATTTTTTGAAGCTCTGGGTCTATAAGCTCTAAAGAAATTGCCTTATCTATAAAAGCTTTTAACGACGTACCATATAAACTTTTCATTTCAGCAAAGGTTGCATTGTCTTTTACTTTTAAAAAACTCAAGGCTTCAGTTCTGAGGCTATCAAGCAGGATTCTTGCAGTTGCGTAAGTATAATTTGGTTCAATTTCAACGAGAGACCTTGAAGAAAGAATTAAAGCCTCCTTAATCTCTTCTTCTGGCGCTCCCTCATAAAGATTTTTTCTTGCTTCACCTAATATTTTGGAAGGTTCTGTGCCTTTTAAGCCCTCGCAAGCTTCGTTTGCAATAAGCTCTGTTCTTTCGGAAGGCTCTACTTTATTTTCTGCAAGAAGCGGAGACTCTTCCTCTCTAACTTTTGTTCGTTCTGCTCTGTAAAGAACATAAGCACGAGCCACTTTTAACTCCTCAGTACGCATTAAGGCAAGTTCAACTTGATCTTGGATTTCTTCTATATGGATGGTTCCACCTGAGGGCATACGATTTGAAAAAGTTTCGAAGACGCTTTTTGACAGTTCTTTTACTTTTTGTTGAACGCTAGAAGAAGCTGCTGCTGCACTAGTATGAACTGCTAAAAAGGCTTTTGTAATTGCAACATCAATTTTAGATGAATCAAAGTTTACAACTGATCCGTTTCTTTTTATAACTCTTAATTTGCCTGGTTCTATAACCTCTTTTTTCTGTGGTTGGGAACCCAAGTTCTCCATTGTTTTAGGCTGATTTCCTTCAGTTAAGTCCATAATTCTTAATTATTTATACGATTTTTTCTTTTTTGTAGACCCTACATATAGTGCCACAATCTGAGATATATACAAGATAAAGTGTTTTTAATAAAAAATCAATAGAACAATTTATGAAAATTCAGTGGATTAAGTGTGAATAAGTAGATATAAATATGACTCATGAGAAGTTTCTTTATAACAATCGATCAAGGCACAACTAGTACTAGAGCCATACTTTATGACGATAAAATAAGAAAACTAGACATCACCCAAATTGAATTAACTCAATACTACCCAAAAGATGGTTGGGTAGAGCATGATCTAGAAGAAATTTGGCTTTCCGTTACTTCATGTGTCAGCGATTTAATTAAGAATAACTCTCTGAAATCCGATGAAATAGTAAGCATCGGTATTACGAATCAAAGAGAAACTGTTGCTATTTGGGATAATAAAACACTGAAACCTTTATCTAGAGCAATTGTCTGGCAGGACAGAAGAACATCAAACTACTGCCAAAAAATGAGAGAAGATGGAATTGAGGAAGTTATTAAGGAAAAGACCGGACTTTTATTAGATCCTTATTTCTCTGCTTCAAAAATGAAATGGTTGAAGGATAATCTAGACCTGAAGAAAAACTCAAATTATCTTCTTGGGACAATTGATACGTTTTTAATATCTAAATTAACAGAAGGTAAAAATTTTTTTACTGACATTACTAATGCATCAAGAACATCTATATTTAACATCCAAGAATGCAGATATGACGAAGATCTTCTCAAGATTTTTGATTTAGAGGACATTCAACTTCCTGAAGTAAAAGAAAATGCTGACTTTTTTGGTGAAACAGAATTGTTTGGAGGAAAAATTAGGATCTGTGGAGTCGCGGGAGATCAACAGGCAGCTTTGATAGGTCAAACATGTTTCGACCTAGGGTCGGTAAAGAGTACTTATGGAACAGGATGTTTTTTGATGTTGAATACAGGACAAGATTTAGTGAAATCAAAAAATAAATTATTAACTACCATTGGATATAAACTGAATAATGAAATTACTTACGCATTGGAAGGAAGTATATTTGTTGCTGGATCTTCTATGCAGTTTCTAAGAGATAAGTTTAAATTTTTTGAGAAGGCAGAAGATTCAGAAGAGTTAGCTTTAGAAGCTGATAAGAATTCAAATGTTTTTTTAGTGCCAGCGTTTACAGGTCTTGGAGCCCCTCATTGGGTGCCAGATGCTAAAGGAGCAATATTTGGGTTAACCCTAAATTCAGGTATTGAGGAATTGACGTTAGCAACGCTTGAATCTATAGCATTTCAAACAAGAGAGCTGTTAGAGGCCATGAAAGCTGATGGAGGGGAAATATCTTCTATAAAGGTAGACGGTGGAATGTCTAACAATTCTTTTTTCTCGCAACTATTGGCTGATACGCTTAAAACAGAAATTTATAGGCCTGAAGATATTGAAACAACGGCATTAGGAGCGACATACCTCGCTGCCATCGGTTCAGGATTCGCTAAAAAGGAAGATTTAAAAGATTTTTGGAAAGTTGACAAAAAGTTTCTTCCAAAAAATGATCTAGATAGTAAGTTTAAGGCTTGGCAGAAGTATTTAAAAAAACTAATCGAGCAATAAATACTCAAGAATGGCTTTTTGAATGTGCATTCTGTTTTCAGCTTGCACCCATACTTTAGATGATTGATCCTCTAACATATCAACAGTTATTTCTTCTCCTCTGTGTGCCGGCAAACAATGCAAAAAAATTGATTTATCTTTAGCCTTCTTCATATCATCTGGAGAAACGAAAAATTCTTTAAAGATTTTCTTTCTGTCTTTCAACTTTGTATTTGAACTCATTGAAGTCCAAACATCAGTTGTCACTATATCTGCGTTCCTTAGGGCATCTTCTTTGTTTGCTGCTAAAGATACGAATTTTTTAGAAGATTTTAAAATGTTTGCATTTGGCTCATACCCTTTTGGACAAAAAATTGATAATTCAAAATTCAATAATTTAGCTGCCTCGATATAAGAATTGCACACATTGTTTCCATCGCCTATCCAACAGACCTTTTCTAAGTTCTTGCCCTCGGAAACTTCTCGGAAAGTCATAAGATCTGCCATTATTTGGCAGGGATGAAACAAATTAGTTAAGCCATTTATTATAGGAACAGAAGAGTTTTGGGAAAATATTTCTAATTTCTCATGATTATCTGTTCTCAAGACTATTACATCTAGCATGGATGATAAAACTTTTGCCGTATCTGAGATGGGCTCACCTCTGGAGAGCTGTAATTCACTACCTGAAAGAAATATAGAGCTTCCTCCCAGATCATTTATTCCAACCTCGAAAGAAACTCTTGTTCTGGTTGAGGGTTGTTCAAAAACAAGTCCTAAAATCTTACCTTTTAAAGTTTTTTCAGTCTCATTAGAATTTTTGAGTTCAATCCCTCTTTCAATTATTGAAACAAATTCTTGATTTGAGATTTTTTCGAAATTTAAAAAATGTTTTGGTCCCATGGAATTTAGACTATAGAATTGCGAATCTGTTAATTTTTTTCAAAGTTTTATGAATTTTAAAGTAAAAACACATAATGCCATAGCTGAATCAGGCCTTACTATGTTAACTGAAGCTAGTTTTTCTGTTTCAGAAGAGGAAAACGATCCTGATGCAATTATCCTAAGGAGTTACAAACTGACTGTAGATGAGTTGAATAACTCTCTTAAAGCTGTTGCTAGAGCGGGAGCCGGATTTAACAATGTTCCTGTTAAAGAATGCTCTGAAAAAGGAATAGTTGTTTTTAATACTCCTGGTGCAAATGCAAATGCTGTTAAGGAAATTGTTCTTGCAGGCCTGCTTATGTCATCAAGAGGAATATATGCTGGAGCTAGCTTTGTTAATGAAATAGATGGTATCGACTCTAAAGATTTAAAGGCACACATAGAATCAGGTAAAAAAGAATTTAAAGGAAGGGAGCTCAAGGGAGCAACCTTGGGCGTTGTAGGAATGGGGGCTATTGGAGCTCAAGTAGCTGGAATGGGAGTTTTTCTTGATATGGAAGTTATAGGATACGACCCAGCCATTACTGTAGAAGCAGCTTGGAAATTGCCGAATAATGTTTCTAGAACGGATAATTTAAAAACTATATTCACAAACTCTGACTATGTTACGTTACACGTCCCAGCTATTGAGGCCACAAAAAACTTAATTGACCATTCTGTTCTTTCTGAATGCAAAGCGGGTTTAAAACTGATTAATTTTGCTCGAGACGAGATAGTTGACTCTGGAGCAATCATAAGAGCACTTGAGTCAGGGCAACTCGGCTCATACGTTACGGATTTTGCAGATCTTGATCTTATAAAGAGAGCCAAAGAAGTTGGAGATGTAATTATTTTGCCTCATATTGGAGCTAGTACTAGACAAGCAGAAGAAAATTGTTCTGTTATGGCGGCAGATCAACTTAAAGACTTTCTGGAAAATGGAAATATTAAAAATTCTGTGAATTTTCCAGAATTAATCGAAGAAAGACAGTCAGATTTTAGACTAACTTTGTCAAATCGAAACGTTGCAGGAATGATTGGTCAAATAACAACGATCCTAGCTGAAAATAACATTAATATCATAGAATTGATCAATAAAAGCAGAGAAGAAATTGCATACAATGTAATTGATCTTGAAACCAAACCCTCTGATAAAGTAATTGAGGATTTAGAGGCTTTAGAAAACGTTATAAATGTGAGAGCTATATAAAAATATGACTAAATCAGAAAGAGCAACAGCAATAGTAACTGGTTCTAGTAGGGGCGTAGGAGCCTCTACAGCTATTAAACTTGCTTCAAAGGGTTGGAACGTAACAATTACATGTTCTAGCTCCGAAAAAGAAGCTATTGAGGTTTCTGAAGAATGTAAAAGCTTGGGCGGTGAGACCTTGGTAATAAAATCAGATGTGTCTGAAGAGAAAAACTGCAAAGATGTTGTCGATCAAACAATAAAAAAATGGGGAAGACTAGACGCTTTGATTAATAATGCAGGAACCACAAAATTTAATGCTCATGAAAACCTATCTGGCTTAACCTCAGAAGATTTTCTAAGGCTTTATAGTGTAAATACTGTTGGACCTTACATGATGCTTAAAGAAGCCCAATCACATCTACTTGAAAGTTCCAACCCTAGTGTCGTAAACGTGGGTTCTATAGCTGGGGTAACAGGAATTGGAAGTTCAATTGCATACGCTTCATCAAAGGGAGCTTTGTTGAATATGACAAAGTCATTAGCACGTGCTTTAGGACCAATTAGAGTAAATGCAATATGCCCAGGGTTTATTCAAGGCGATTGGTTAAGGAATGGTCTTGGAGATGAAGTTTACGAGATGGTTAAAGAAGCAACAGAAAAATCTACACCTTTAAAATTAACAGTTACTGCTGATCAAGTAGCTGATTCAATCATATATTTTGTTGAGGATGCTGTCACAACAACAGGCGAAACTCTTTTGTTAGATGGGGGGATGCACCTTGGTGGCCCAGTTCCTCTAAAATAAATACTTTAACCTGTTGATTTTTCTTTAATAAAAAAATGCAACATTTTTTTTTAATTTATAAGATTATTTATCAATAAAAAACTTTTTTTTTATATTTTTTTTTAAATATTTTGCTCAAGTTACACACAAACTCATCAAACTGCTTCAAATTCAAAAAATTTCAACTTCATCAATGATATAGCTGTGCACTTTTATAATGCATTTATAAACTATTGATTTTATTGTTTTTTTTATATTGATCATTTTTTAACCAATTTAAGTTGAGTCCCTTTTACATAAGGGCTTCAGTTAAAAAGATTTTTTTATCCAAAGACTTATCCACAGATTCTGTGGATAAAAAAAATCTCTTTGTTACGATATATAAATGGATTTTGCTATACCAAAAGAGTGGGAAAATTTTTTATCAAATGAGCTAAAAAAAGAGTATGTGCTATCGTTGAAACTGAGACTTAAAAAAGAAAAAGCACTTCACAAAAAAATCTTTCCTTCAGAAAGAGAAATCTTTAAAGCTTTTGAATTAACGTCTCCCGAAAAAACTAAAGTAATTATTTTAGGACAAGATCCTTACCATAATCCTAACCAAGCAAACGGTTTATGTTTCTCTGTGAAAAAGAATCAGGCTTTGCCTCCTTCATTAAAAAATATATACAAAGAAATTGAAGAAGACTTAGGAATAAAAAATGGTACGAATGGAGATTTATCTGATTGGGCAAAACAAGGCGTACTTTTGATAAATTCTTCTCTAACAGTAGAGCAAGGCATTCCCGGTTCCCACCTAAAGTTTGGATGGGAAGAATTTACAGATCACATAATTAAATCTTTCAATAAGAAAAAGGATATTGTTTTTATGCTATGGGGGAAATTTGCCGTTAATAAGAAAAAATTTATTAATCAAGAAAGACATTTTGTTCTTGAAGCCTCTCATCCATCGCCACTCTCTTGCTATAAAGGCTTTTTTGGTTGCAAACACTTTAGCAAATGCAATGCTTTTTTAAAAAGCTCAGGAAGAAAAGAGATAAATTGGAAAATTATATAGATTCGATATTTAAAAATTTAATTTTTTTTAGATTTTTATCAAATAACTCTTTTTTAACAGCAGATTTGTCTTTAAAAGTTATCAAACCTTTATTTCGTTCTTCGGAGACGACTTGCCCTAACTTTTTAGCGTCTTTATCGAAAACATAATCTTGTTCTTTTAAAAAGTTTTCGTCGTTGACACTAAATTTTGCAAGACTAAATTTTAGTTTGCCTCTGTAATGCATCCTTGCAATGACTTCTTGACCAGTAAAACATCCTTTTTCAAAACTAATTAGACCTAAATTCTGATAATTTAATTCATGCGGAGTAAAAGCTTCAGAAATTGACTCGTTAATTTCAACAAAACCCTTTTCAATGCAATCAAGTTTCCAATCTGATAATGGAATTATTTCAATGCCATTTATTGCGTTATCTATAAATTCAATTTTTGTTTTAAAGAAAACTGCGTACTTTTCTAGATGATTTTTAAACTTTTTTG
>Ga0208390_1000429_pt1 | contig 15142 bp, 15 predicted proteins | sample Knorr_S7_td_Surf_FD_185594 | JGI IMG/M metagenome (GOLD analysis project Ga0208390, IMG submission 185594) | Marine microbial communities from Southern Atlantic Ocean transect - Knorr_S7_td_SurfaceA_ad_6m_LV_A (SPAdes) (version 2) | ecosystem: Environmental > Aquatic > Marine > Oceanic | place...
ATAAATTAAGAATTTTATCAGGACTCTATGGAATTTTAAAACCACTTGATTTAATTCAACCGTACAGACTAGAGATGGGTACTAAATTTGGTATTGAAGGTCATAAGACACTTTATTCATTTTGGAAGGATGACTTAACAAAATTTCTAAAAACTGAACTTATTGATTCCGAAATTGTTGTTAACCTTGCAAGTAAGGAATATTCTGATGCAATTAATTTCAATTTACTTGAATCAAATGTTATTACTCCAATTTTTAAAGACTTTAAAAATGGAAAATATAAAATTATTTCATTCTACGCTAAAAAGGCAAGAGGTTTAATGTCAAAGTATCTGATTGAAAACAAATCTAATTCATTAAATGATATTTTAGCTTTTAATGCTTCGGGATACTCGTACAGCGAATCAGAAACATTTGATTCAAATCAACCGGTATTTGTTAGGTGAGTTTAATAATTAGTTTTTAATTATCTGTTTCTTCTTCAATAACAGATTGATTGTATTGATTAAGGTTAATTATTTTCCCATCCTGAACAAAAAACCAAACATTTGCATTAAACTTTCCATCGTTTTCACCGTCCTCGTATGAAACATTATATAATGCATTTACATATTCACCACCAATATCTGGTGCAATATCAACAGAAAAGGCATACGTAAGGTCCCATTTCATAGTTGCATTACTTGCGATTAAAATTGAATCCCTTCGTTTGTTTAGTTCTATAAATTGTGATAAATCATTTTTTTCACCAGACCCATAGGTAAATGAGGCAGAATCGGCAAAAATAGTTGAATATTCATCATAATTTTTTGTAGCAGACAATGAATCAAATTTCTTTACCACATCAATTGCATCCTCTGTACCTAAAAAGTATTTATATTCATTACCATCTAAGCCAGTAACAAAACCAACAGAACGTTCAGTATTTTGGCAGGATATAAGAAATAGTGAAAATAGTATGTAAACAGTTAATTTTTTCATAAAAAAGTAAATTTAAATTGAATAACATAAAATTAACTTAAAAAATTAGTTTTTAATTTTTTTTATGAAATTTTTTATGGAATCTATATCATTATCCTCAATATATTTAATAAAAGCTGAGCCTATTATAGCCCCATCTGAAAAACTTATTGCTGATTTGTAGGTTTTAGAATTACTAATTCCAAATCCTACCATAAGTTTGTTGTTCAAATTTAATTTTGAAATTCGTTTAAAATATTCTTCTTGTAAATTAGAAAATTCATTTTGAGCTCCAGTTGTTGCGGCGCTACTAACCATATAAATGAACCCTTTAGACACTTTGTCAATAAATTTTATTCTTTTTTCGGATGTTTGAGGTGTAATTAAAAACATATTTAAAATTTGATATTTTTCAAATAATGCAGAGTATTTTTCTTTAAATATTTCTGCAGGAAGGTCGGGAATAATTAAACCATCAATTCCAACTTCATTGCATTTTCTACAAAATTCTTCAACACCAAATTGTAATATAGGATTAAAATACCCCATGATTATTAAAGGAATTTCAATGCTATCTCTAATTTTAATAAGTTGGTTAAAAAGATAGCTGGTTGTCATACCATTATTTAATGCGGTTGCTGAACTTTTCTGAATAGTAGTACCATCTGCTAGTGGATCAGAAAAAGGAAGACCAATTTCAACCATGTCAACTCCTGAGCTTTGAAGATTGTGGATTATATCAACAGTGTCGTCAATATTTGGGAAGCCCGCCGTAAAATAAATTGAAAGTAATTTCTTTTTTCCTTTAAATGATTTAATAATTCTATTCATTAGAGTTTAAAATAGTCTATGTATGTGTCTAAATCTTTATCTCCTCGACCTGAGCAATTAAATAGTAAAACATCTTCTTTTTCAAACTTTCTTACATCAAGAATTGAAAATGCATGAGCAGTCTCAATAGCTGGAATGATGCCTTCCATCTGAGAAAGAGCTAATCCCCAATTCATTGCCTCCTTATCTTGAACCGAAATAAATTCAGCTCTACCTGAATCAAAAAGATGTGCATGCATTGGGCCTACACCAGGATAATCTAGTCCAGCAGAAATTGAGTAGGGTTCGGTTATTTGACCATCTTGAGTTTGCATGAGTAGAGTCTTACTACCGTGAATTATTCCTATTTTACCTAAAACCGATGTTGCAGCACTTTTTCCAGTTTTAATACCTTTTCCAGCAGCTTCAACCGCGATAATATTTACTCTTGGGTCATCTAAATAGTGATAATATATACCTGCAGCATTACTACCTCCTCCAACGCATGCAATGACATGATCGGGATATTCTCTGCCCTCAAATTCTTTCAGTTGATATCTACATTCTTCACTAATTATAGATTGAAATCTTGCAACCATATCTGGATAAGGATGTGGTCCCACTACAGAACCAATAATATAATGTGTATCTACTGGGTTATTAATCCAATCCCTAATTGCTTCATTAGTCGCATCTTTTAATGTTTTGCTTCCAGAAATAGCTGGTCTAACAGTTGCTCCTAGCATTTTCATCCTTGCAACATTAGGGGATTGACGTTTTATGTCTAACTCGCCCATATATATGACACAATTTATGCCTGCTAATGCACATACTGTTGCAGTAGCAACTCCGTGCTGACCAGCACCTGTTTCAGCAATTATTCTCGTTTTACCTAATCTTTTCGCTAGAAGAATTTGACCTATAGTATTATTAATTTTATGTGCTCCAGTATGGCACAAATCCTCTCTTTTTAAATATATTTTGGTTTGATATTTTTCTGACATTCTTTTTGCATAGTAAAGTGGTGTTGGTCGCCCAACATAATCCTTTAATAGTTGTTCGAATTCCCTTTTAAAATTTATTTCTGAAGTCAATTTTATATAGTTTTCCTCCAACTCTTTAATGTTTGGATATAGCATTTCAGGAATAAATGCACCACCAAATTCTCCATAAAAACCTTTTTTATCAACGTTGTATGATTGTGAAATTTTCATAACTCTAATTTTTCTTTAAACAATTTTATTAATTCTGTATTTTTTTCTCCTGGGGAATTTTCAAATTTACTGTTAATGTCTACAGCATGGACAGGTAAATTACTTTTTATAAGTTCTTTGACTTGAAATATATCATTTATTCCTATACCACCGCTTATAAAAAAAGGTTTCTCCAATTTATAATTTTTTAATAAAGACCAGTCAAATTTTTTACCATTTCCACCTGGCAGTACTCCTTTTGAGTCAAATAAAAAATAATCACAAACATCTTCATAACCCTCAAGTTTCGAAAAACAAAACTTTTCATATATGTTAAATGCTTTAATAATTAAAGATGAACCTTTCAAGCTGTGGCAATAATCTATTGATTCATTACCATGCAGTTGAACTAAATCAAAATTATTTTTTTTTATTGAATATTTTATTTCACTAATTGGTGAGTCAACAAAAACACCAACTTTTTTTACTGAATCTGAAATTTTTGGAGTATTACTACTAAACCTTGAGGACTTTTGCCACTTAATGAATCCAACATAGTCGATACCTATATCTACCAGATTTGAAACATTTTCAGAAAATTTCATACCACAAACTTTAATTTTCATTTTTTAATCTTTGAATAAATTTATGTGCAGTAAGTTCTGGATTTAAACTTTTCATGAAATGCTCCCCAATCAAAAAACCATTATAGCCAATGTTTTGCAACTTTTTGATTGAGCTAATATTTGATATTCCACTCTCAGATATTTTACAAATATTTTTTGGAATATAATTTGAAATTTTAATACTGTTTTCAATTGAAACAGAAAAATCATTTAAATTTCTGTTATTAACTCCGATAATACTTACATTCTTTGCTGGTATTTTGTCTAATTCCTCAGCCGTATGAATTTCTAGTAATACTTCAAGGTCGAGATCATTTGCAATTTTAGAAAATGATTTTAATTCATCTTTTTTCAAACACGAAGCAATTAGTAAAATTGCATCAGAACCAATTGCTTTTGACTCATATATTTGAAATATATCAACTATGAATTCTTTCCTTAAAATTGGCAAGTTACATGAAGATCTTACAATACTTAAATCATTTACTGAACCACCAAAAAACTTTTCATTTGTCAATACTGAAATTCCTGCGCAACCAGCTTTTTCATACCCCTTTGCAATTTTTTCTACATCAGATTTTAAATTTATGTTTGGATTTGATGGAGATTTACGTTTATATTCTCCAATTATACCAAATTTATTTTTTCTCAGACTTTTTGATAATGATTTTTTTTCACATTTAAACATTGGACTTTTATTAAAAGTCTCTATTGATAAACTTCTTTTTTTATTTTCAATTTCAATTTTTTTTTCAAAAATAATTTTATCAAGAATTGTCATTTTGACTAAGATTTAATAAACTTTTAAAACTATTTAGGGCCTTTTTTGATTCTATTGATTCTTTTGCCATTTCATATCCTTCAATTAAAGAAACAGAAATTGAAGTTGATATAGCTAATCCAGCATTTACACATACAACTTCTTTCTGTTCAATTGTAGCTTCGTTTTTTAAAACTGATAAAAAAATTGAAGCCGATTCACTAATTGATTTTCCACCAACAATTTTATTTGCATGAATTCTGTCTAATCCAAATATTTTTGGACTAATAATATCTTCCCCAAAGTTTGAAATAATTTTGGTATCACCTGTCAATGAAATTTCATCAAAACCGTTTAAATCATGAATTACACAAAAGCTGTGAGCAGTTTCATCTAAAAGAAATTTATATAATTTGAGTAATGACAAATCAAAAACTCCGGTAATTTGTTTTTTTGGAAAGCATGGGTTGACAAGAGGACCGAGAATATTAAAAAAAGTTTTAAGTTTTAGACTTTTTCTAATTGGAGCAACATGTTTCATTGCTGGATGGAATAACGGAGCATGTAGTATACAAATACCTGCTGTATCTATCGATTTTGTTAAGAAATCAGCTTTATTGGAAAATTTGATTCCTAAGAATTCTAACACATTGCTTGAACCACAAGACGATGATACCCCATAGTTTCCATGTTTGGCTACTTTTATTCCAGCTCCTGCAGCAACAAATGAAGAGATTGTAGATATGTTAAATGTATTTTTAGCATCCCCTCCTGTCCCGCACAAATCAATTGGATCAAAATCAGAAAGATCTACAGAAATGCAAAGTTTTAACAGCGCATCTCTAAAACCTGCAAGTTCGTTCGAAGTAATACTTCTCATCATGTAGACACTTAAAAAAGTTGCAATCTGAAAAGGATCAATTTCACCTTTTCCAACTTTCAACATAGCTTTCATTGATTCAGCTCTAGTAAGTTTTTGGTGATTAACTAGTTTTTTTAATGTTTCGTTCATTTTATTTCAATCCAGTTTTTTAATATTTTTTTTCCAAATGGGGTAAGTACAGACTCGGGATGAAACTGCACTCCATATATTGGGTAAAAATTATGTTTCATAGCCATTATTTGACCATTAAAATCTTCTGCTAGTAAAGTAAAATTTTCAGGAACTGGATTTTTTACAACCCAAGAATGATACCTCCCCACTTCAATTGTTTTGGGGACATCATTGAAAATAGTGTCATTTTTTAAAATTTTTATTTTGGTAGAAACTCCATGATAGACATTATTTAAATTAACAAGGGAGCCTCCATAAACCTCACCAATTGCTTGATGACCTAAACAAACACCAAGGGTAGGTATGGTTTTTGAATAATCTCTTATAACATCTTTTAGTTTCCCAGCTTCATCTGGGATACCTGGTCCAGGTGACAATACAATTTTATCGAATGTTTTAGGGTATTCCATTGAAAATTTATCATTTCTCTTTACAACCACAGTACAATCCAAATCTTCTAAATAGTGTACCAAATTGTATGTAAATGAATCATAATTATCAATTACTAAAATTTTCATTCATAATATTTTTCTGCATTTTCCATTGCTTTATTTAATGCTTTTAATTTGTTATATACTTCTTGTAGTTCGCTTTCAGGTTTTGATTTTGATACTACTCCAGCTCCTGCCTGAAAATGTAAAAAATTATTTTTGCTTAGAAATGATCGAATTATGATGGCATGATTAAAATTTCCATCAAAATCCATAAATCCAATAGAACCACCATAAAATGAGCGTTCAGAGTTTTCATATTTATTAATTAGCTCCATTGCTTTGTGCTTCGGAGCTCCACTTAGTGTTCCTGCAGGAAAAGTATCAGCTACAATTTGGAGTGTTGAAGTACTTTTTTTTATTTGTCCAACTACCTTTGAAACAAGATGGATAACATGAGAGTAAAATTGAACTTCTCGATCTTTTTTGACTTTTACGTTGTAACCGTTTCTACTTAAATCATTTCTTGCTAAATCAACCAACATCATATGTTCAGCGTTTTCTTTCAAGTCTTTTGAAAGTTCAATCGCTTTTTTCTTGTCTTCACTATCATTACCAGTTCTAATAAAGGTCCCAGCGATTGGGTGAATTTCGGCTATATTATTTTTAACAACAATTTGTGCCTCTGGTGAACTTCCAAATATTTTAAAGTTTCCAAAATCGAAATAAAATATATAAGGAGAAGGATTAATGGATCGTAAAATTCTGTATAAGGTAAAATCATCACCTTTAAATTCTTGGCTAAACCTTCGAGATAGAACAATTTGAAAGACATCTCCTCTTTTACAATGTTTTATTCCTTTTTTTACAAGTTCCAAATACTCCTCATCACTCAAATTTGATTTTGCTTTATTTAATCTAGAGAATGGAAAAGATTTATTAACAGGCTTACTTAAAATACTTATAATATCATTTAAATTATTTTCACTTTGATAATTATGACAAAAAATAGTTGCTTGATTATTAAAAACATTTATTGTTATTACATTTTTATAAAATGCGTAATATATCTCTGGAATTTTTGAGTCAGAATCATACTTTTTTAGTTCAATATCTTCAAAATATTTTACTGCTTCGTAGGAAGTGTAACCGAAAATACCATGTGATAAAAAACGATTTTTTTTTGATAAAACTTTAAATCTTCCAACAAATTTTTCTAATTCGCTAACTACAGATATTGATTCATTAATTTCGATATCATCATTACTACCATCAGGAAATTTTAGATGAATATTATCATCATTTAAGGAAAATGATGCTATCGGGTTAAAACATATGTAGGCAACACTATTATCATTTGCACCATAGTCAGAACTTTCAAGTAAGATGCTTTCTGAAAAATAATTTCTTATTTTTAAATACATATTAACAGGAGTCATTGTGTCTGTTAAAATTTCGACGGAACTAGAATCAATTTTAAACATCATTATTATAAAAAAAAAGGCTTGACAAATAGACAAGCCTAAATATTCAAATAAACGCCTATCCCACCTAAATCAGGTGTTCCACCAAGACGTTAAATTTGTATTAAATTTCATTAATTCAAATATACAATTAGGAATTAAAAATCAAAACAAACAGAAATAATTTATTTAATGAATATATTTGAAAACATATGAATAAATTTTTTTTTCTATTTTTTTTCTTTTTTTTATCATGCGTATATTCACCAAACAATGCTGACAAAATGATTAACCTTTCTGAAACCGAGTGGGTAAAATTACATGATGAATCTGAAGAATCAGTAATTATTGATGTACGTACTGACGATGAATTTAGCACTGGTTATATTGAAGGAGCTGTCAACATCGATTTTTATATGGGAAATAAATTTATTTCTGAAATTGATAAACTTGACAAATCAAAATCTTATTTTATTTATTGTAAATCTGGCGCAAGAAGTGGTCAGACTTGCGAGTTAATGAAACAAAAAGGTTTTAAAAAAGTATATAATTTAGAAGGAGGTATTTTAGGTTGGACCGGAGAACTCGAAGAACTTTAATTTTATGAAACAATCTTTAATAAATCAATTAAGATTTTATTTTGAGAAAAGAGGTTATGATGTTTGTTCAACACTAGCTGAATGGTTGGGTATGAAAGCGAAAAACGTTAGAATTTTTTTTATATACATAAGTTTTTTTTCATTTGGTGCTTGGTTTGCGTTATATCTAATTTTGGCTTTTTGGTACAAAATGAAAAATTATCTATTTGCTAAACGAACGTCTGTTTTTGACTTATAAATTTTATGAAAAAATTCTTCACAACCATATCACTTTTTTTCACTCCATTTCTTCTTGCTCAAGAGCAAAATCAAGGTTTGGACTCAAAAATAAATGAAGCATTTACCCCAATTGCTAATGCTTGGGGAAATATTGTTCTACATAAGTTTCCATTATCCAATCTTATTTTTGAAGAAGGCATACCTACAATAATAGTTCTTCTAGTAAGTGGAGCATTATTTTTCACTGTATATTTTGGATTTATTAATGTTAGAAGGTTTCCTCTTGCTATAGGAGTGGTAAGTGGGAAATATGACAAATTAGAAAAAAAATCATCAAAATCTAATAGTGATGGAGAAGTCAGTCACTTTCAAGCACTTTCAACTGCTGTTTCGGGGACTGTTGGAAATGGAAATATTGCTGGAGTCGCACTGGCAATTGCTATTGGTGGTCCAGGAGCTACTTTTTGGATGATTGTTTGTGGTTTGATTGGGATGTCATCTAAATTCGTAGAGTGTACGCTTGGTGTCAAATACAGAGATGTTGGTAGCGATGGAACTGTTTATGGTGGACCTATGTATTATTTAACTAAAGGTCTTAAAGAAATAGGTTTACCTAGAATAGGAAAGATTTTAGGATTTGTTTTTGCAGCTTTGTGTGTTGGGGCTTCTTTTGGTGGAGGGAATGCAGCTCAATCCAATACCGCTGCACTTTCAATAGTTGACCTTTTTGGTTTAACTGGCTCAAGTGCAAGAACATTCATCGGAATTATAATGATGGTTTTTGTAGGAGTTATAATTATTGGCGGTATCAAAAGAATTGCATCAATTACTGAAAAAATTGTTCCATTTATGGCTATTATGTATATAGCTTGTTGTTTATATATTATTTTCTCTAATCTGAGTTTTGTTGACGATGCCTTTAGCCAAATTATATTCGGTGCATTTACTCCTGCAGCAGGACTTGGTGGTTTGTTAGGTGTTTTGGTTGTAGGTTTTCAAAGAGCCGCATTTTCAAATGAAGCTGGTGCGGGTTCAGCAGCAATCGCGCATTCTGCTGTAAAAACAAAATATGCAGCATCAGAAGGATTGGTTGCACTTCTTGAACCATTTATTGATACCGTAGTAATATGTACAATGACTGCTCTAGTTATAATTATTTTTAATGGTGATACTACTGCTTTTGATTATGGCGGTTTGGATGGAAAAGTTTTTATTGAAGGTGTTGCAGTTGAGGGACCTCAAATTACTCAAAAAGCGTTCAGTAATTATATATCTTTCGCTGGACCTTTCCTCACCTTAGCTATTGTATTATTTGCTATTTCAACAATGATTTCATGGTCATATTATGGTTTGCAATCGTGGATGTTTATTTTTGGTAAAACAAAGTGGTCGGATTTAACCTATAAGTTTTTGTTTCTATCATTTATTGTGATTGGTGCTGCTGGAGATATGTCCTCAGTCTGGGGTTTTTCTGATGCCATGATTTTAGCATTAGTTTTCCCCAACATGATTGGATTATTTTTCTTATATCCTAAGGTTAAAGAAGAGTTGGCAAAATATTTAGATGCAATAAAATCTTTTTCTAAGTAAAATTTACCAAATAAAATATAAGATTATATATATTTGCTTCTGCTATGAAAACGGACATTCAATATAATCCCAATTTTGAATTAAGTGAGACTCACAATTTAGTTTCTCAATCTGCAAAAGATTTTGCAAAAAATTTCATATTACCATATTACAAAGAATGGGATGAAAAACAATTTTTTCCCAAGGAATTACTTCAACATGCTGGTGAAATGGGTTTTATGGGAGTTTTAGTTCCTGAAGTTTATGGTGGCTCGGGCCTTGGTTATTTCGAATATACTGCGATTATTGAGGAAATTTCTAAAGTTGATCCGTCTATGGGACTGTCAATCGCAGCCCATAACTCATTATGTACTAATCATATTTACACATTCGGATCTGAAGAGCAAAGAAATTTATGGCTACCAAAGCTGTGTGCAGGGGAATTTATTGGTGCTTGGGGACTTACAGAGCCCAACACCGGTTCTGATGCAGCTAGAATGAAAACTACTGCCATTAAAGATGGTAATGATTGGGTTTTGAACGGAACAAAAAATTTTATCACTCATGGAATTAGTGGAGATATTTTAGTTGTTATTGCTAGAACTGGTGATGTGGGAGATAGTCGAGGAATGACTGCATTTGTTGTAGAATATGGTACTCCTGGATTAAAATCTGGAAAAAAAGAAAATAAGTTAGGAATGAGAGCCTCGGAAACGTCTGAGATAATTTTTAACGATTGTAGAATACCAGACCAAAATCGACTTGGTGAAGTAGGAAATGGTTTTATTCAATCTATGAAAATTTTAGATGGAGGAAGAATTTCTATAGCTGCATTATCACAAGGTATTTCCAAAGGAGCTTATGAAGCATCTCTAAAATATTCTGCTGAAAGACATCAATTTGGTAAACCAATTAGTTCGTTTCAAGGGATATCCTTTAAACTTGCACAAATGGCAACAGATATCGAAGCAAGTGAGCTACTTATGCATAAAGCTTGTTATGAAAAGAATTTAGATAAAAAGATTACAAAATTAAGTGCAATGTGTAAACTTTTTGCGTCAGAGACATGCGTAAGAATTTCAAGCGAAGCAGTTCAAATCTTTGGTGGTTACGGATACTCAAAAGAGTTTCCAGTGGAGAAATTTTATCGAGATTCTAGATTGTGTACAATTGGAGAGGGTACTTCAGAAATTCAGAAAGTTGTTATTTCTAGAGAAATATTAAAAAAATAACACAAGTTATTCTAATAACATTATATTTGCGTTCTAATTTAAAGAGAGGAGGTTTGTTGTATGCTTATAATTCCAATTAAAGACGGAGAAAATATAGATAGAGCCATTAAGAGATTTAAGCGAAAGTTTGATAAAACAGGAACCATGCGTCAACTCCGTGAAAGACAAACCTACATCAAGCCATCTGTTTCTAGAAGGGCTGTAATTCAAAAAGCTTCGTATATACAAAGACTTAAGGATAATCAAGATATTTAAAATCTTTTACTAAATTGTTCAAATGGACAATTTAAAAGCTTTCTTAGTTCTTCTTGAATCAGAAAAAAAATATTCGAGACATACTATATCTTCTTACAAAAAAGACTTAGAGGACTTTATAAAATTTTGTGAGTTAAACCATGTAAGTGACATTTCAAAAGCCAAATACAGTTTAATTAGAAACTTTATTGTTTTTTTATCAAAGAAAGGATTAAAAACAAGAAGTATAAATCGAAAAATTTCTAGTTTAAACTCATTTTATGATTTTTTAATTAAAATTAGTTTGATTAAAATTAATCCTCTTGAAAATCATAAATCACTTAAAACTGAAAAACTTTTAATTGAACCTTTTTCAAAAAAAGAAATTGAAACTGTAATTGAGAATATTGACACTTCAAATTTTTCTGGACTGAGAAATCAAACCATAATTGAGCTTTTCTATCAAACTGGTATTAGATTATCTGAATTAATTAGTCTTGAAATTAATGACATTGATTTCAATCAAAATAGAATTAAAGTATTAGGTAAGAGAAATAAAGAGAGAATAATTCCAATATTAGATTCATTATCATCAATTTTGAAAAAATATATAATTGAGAGAAATAAATTAATTAAATCTAACAATGAAAACTTATTTGTAACTGAAAATGAAAAAAAATTATACCCTTCATTAGTATATCGAGTTGTAAATTTTGAATTTAAAAAATTTTCAAAAAAGTCCAGAGTGTCACCTCACGTTCTTAGGCACAGCTTTGCTAGCTTAATGATTAATTCAGGAGCAGATATTAATGTGGTTAAGGAAATTCTAGGGCATGAAAGTTTGGCTGCAACTCAAGAATATACAAAGATTAAACTTCCAAAAATTAAAGATACATATCGTGACGCTCACCCAAGATCTAAGAATTAATTTTTTTGAAGTAAAATGAATTAATTATTACATTTGCAACCGCTTTAAATTAAAGTTTTGCCGATGTAGCTCAGCTGGCTAGAGCAGCTGATTTGTAATCAGCAGGTCGTGGGTTCGAGTCCCTCCATCGGCTCAAAGCTTATTCAATTTAAAAGGCCAGGGGAGATACTCAAGCGGCCAACGAGGACAGACTGTAAATCTGTTGGTTTTACCTTCGCAGGTTCGAATCCTGCTCTCCCCACAAAATAACAATTGCGGGAGTAGCTCAGTTGGTAGAGCGTCAGCCTTCCAAGCTGAATGTCGCCGGTTCGAACCCGGTCTTCCGCTCTCTATGCCGATGTAGCTCAGGGGTAGAGCGTTTCCTTGGTAAGGAAGAGGTCCCGAGTTCAAATCTCGGCATTGGCTCAGTAAATTTCTCTTAAATATAAGTACCTTATTAACAATCCAAACAAAAGAGGTATTATTGATAAATTAAATATTTGGAATTGAATTACCCATAATACAATTACAACAAATATTGAAATTATTAAGAAGTTTAGAAAAAGTCTTGTCAACTTACTTTTTTTGTTCCTAAAAAAATAAAAAATTAATAAAAAATTTAAAGGGTTGGCCCAAAGGATATTAAGATTCATTGCACCGTTAGAGTGATTACTAAATATCCAAAGATATCCAATTAATATTCCAATTATTGTGAGAGTCGTCAAAATAAGAAAGTCTAAAATTTTTGTCTGTTTTTTTCTTTTAAAATCTTTAAATGTTAACCAAATTATTATAACTGAAAAAAACAATGATACCCAAAGTGGTTTAAAAATATTTTGTTGTTTATAACTGTTGGGATCATTTGGTGAATAAAGTAATTTGGTTTCAATTAAATTGGGATTATTATCCTCAATTATTTCCAAAAATTCTTTTAGTTTTTCTGGTAAGAAAAATGTTTGGCGAGTTGTAATTTTATTATCAATTTTTGATCCCAAACAAAGATCAATACCTAAACTACCAATTGAGTTTTTTCCTATTTTACTGTATATAAGTTCTCTGTAAGAAAATTTAGTTTTTTTATTTAAATCAACTTTAATTTCTTCTATATCATTTATTAATATATCAGCTACTCTTGTGGAACAATTGTCTTCAAAATATTCATATATATAATATTTATTTTCTTCTTGTGAATTTTTGATTAAACTTTCAACAATTATTTTTTTTCTCTCTTTAGTAGTTTTAATAATTTGCTCATAAACTTTCCTATTTTGTTTCACATAAGAATCAAAAAAATCATTGAATCTATTTATTCCAAGCGAAAAAATAGGCCTGCCTTTAAAAAAATTTGAATAAAAGTTTGGAGCATTATAATCATAAATACCAAAATTAAAAACTAAATCAAGATTGTTTTTTTTGTCTATAATCCTAATTCCTGTGTGCCCAAACGCATCCACCAAATCAATCCCAGGACCAACAGTGAGTATACTTATTTGGTATTCATCATTTCCATTTAAAGATTTATTAGAGTGTATTAACTGGCTGGAAAAAAAAATAATTATTAAAAAAACTTTTCTCATTTTTTTATTGATAAATTTTTTTTAAAATTATTAATTAATACTTATTTTAATAGTTTTTGTTTTGTTATCGTCTGTAACTACTTTTATAATATAGATTGATTTGTTCAGATTATTTAAGTCAATCTTAGCTGAATTTGTGTTTAATTTTTTAGAGATTATAATTTGTCCTAACAAATTATAAATCTCAACATTTTTAAGCGCTTTATCAGATGAATTTACAGCTAAAGTTTTCTTTTCAGAGTTGTATAAAGCTTCAATATCACGGAAATCTATATCATCAATAGAAAGTAACTCTTCACTAGTAATTTCAACGGGGCCAACTCCCCAACCATCACCTCGAACATTTGGACCATTTATTTTCATTTCAAATTTTACTGCCTTGGTAGTGTAGGGTATCGAAAATTGTCTTTCTCGGCTACCAGTAGGAGCACTACCACTGGTAAGTAATTCCCAATTAGCGGAATTATAATTAGTGACATTATAATTATCAGAAATATAAACAGAGTGCACAGAGATTCCTTCCCATGCAACTGTACCAGAATAATATTCTCTATACTTTAAAATGGGTTTATCAAGCCCCGTACAATTAGATACTGGACTAATCATATTTAGTGAAGCGTTAGGGGCCCCATTTGAAGTGGTAGACAAAAATATAACGGCACCTCCACCTGTTGGTGATAAAAAACCTGAACTGCCTTGACCTGTTGAATATAATAACCAGTCATTTTCCCAATCTGAATTTCTTGGAAAATCTTCTTTCCATGGAGCTAATTTATCAGATGTTGAACAGTTTGATGTATGAAAACCTAGATTGGACCAATTATCTGTTTCATAAACAAACCATTCTGAATTTTCCGAGTTTGTACCAGCAGATGTAGTCCAATCATCCTCTCCAAAGCAGTGTCTTGGTTTTCTAACAAGCGTGTGATTTTTAGTTCCATTTTCAACACCACCTACATTCCATCCCTCACCAGGATCACCCTGCCAATCACCCAACACATCCACAACTTGGTAATCGCTCTCAGATCCTTTAACAAGTTTGATTCCGTCATTACCATCCGATAAATTATCATAAGTAAAATCAGATTTATTTAAAATTTCACTACTGGCTCCAGAGTGTGATATTATATAAACATCTCCACTAGCTATTTGAGAACCTGATGGAAAATTAACCCACAATTCGTGGTTTCCAATCTGTTCAGGACTGTCAACTGTGATTGCTAAAGCTAGGGTTGATAAGTCAAATGAATCAGCTTGTCCATTATAAATTTCCAAATATCTATTATTTCCACTTCCTTCCGAATACTCACTAATGTAAACTAGTGGAATGGAGGTGTCTTGCCCCGAAAAAACAAACATTGATAAAAGTAAAAATAATAAGGAGTAATTTTTTTTCATTTCATTAAAAGCTTATAACTAAGATAAAAATATTTAACCAACCCAAATTTTAAGACTAAGACAAATAATTTTAAAAAAATTAGAATCAAATTTTTAATTTCTATTTGTTA
>Ga0208390_1000432_pt1 | contig 15124 bp, 12 predicted proteins | sample Knorr_S7_td_Surf_FD_185594 | JGI IMG/M metagenome (GOLD analysis project Ga0208390, IMG submission 185594) | Marine microbial communities from Southern Atlantic Ocean transect - Knorr_S7_td_SurfaceA_ad_6m_LV_A (SPAdes) (version 2) | ecosystem: Environmental > Aquatic > Marine > Oceanic | place...
TATGGTTCCTGATTACGAGGTACTTGATTTTGTTTTAGGCTTTACTCCTCAGTCGAATAATGATTTAAGATTTGAGTTTGTAGCAAAAAACCTTACAGACGAGGATGGAACAAATGCTAGGTTCACAGACGTTTTTGGCGTAGGTGCTACTGGAGTTGAACTTATTGGACCTAGGCAGATAATGCTACGCGTCCAAATGTCGTTCTAATTTAAAATTCTTTAGTTTTTTAATCTCACTTGTTTAAAAATCTTATAATACACTGATGGAAAAGCTTTTCATTAATTCCAGTGTATTACTTAAGGATGCATTTAAAATTGCATGGAATGTGTATGAAAGTGGGTACAGACCAAACTATATTATAGGTGTGTGGCGAGGAGGAGCACCTGTAGGTATAGCAGTACAGGAGTTCCTTGACTTTTTAGATGTAAAGTCAGACCACATTGCAATAAGAACTTCCTCTTATTCAGGCATAAATAAACGTAAGGATAACATACAGGTTTATGGCTTAAATTATGTAATTCGTAAACTTAATTCAGAGGATTCTTTATTAATCGTTGATGATGTATTTGATACAGGTTTATCGGTAGATAAAGTAATTGAAGATTTAAAATCTGCTTGCAAAAAAAATACACCGGAAATTCGCATTGCTACACCATACTTCAAACCCTCCAACAACAAGACAAACTTTGAGCCAGATTATTATTTATATAAAACTGATAAGTGGCTTGTTTTTCCTCATGAGCTTGAGGGCCTTTCCATAGATGAAATAAGAAATCATAAACCGGAATTAAATGACCTTATAGACAAAGTCATTACTTCAAAAAAGAATAATTAGCTTATGAAAAGAAACGTGAGAGTATTACACAAATATTTTAGCTTAATTGTTTCTGTGCAACTCCTGTTATGGACCATTTCAGGAATATTTTTTGCTTTTAATAAAATTGAATTGATTAGAGGTGAAGGATATTTAGTCAACCAAGATGCATCAGTTTCTTTTGAGAATCCTGAATTTGAAATTCGTTCTTCAGACAGTGTAATTATATTAAAGCGTTTAGATAAGACTGTATTTATGATTCAAAATGATGATGACGTGAGCTACCTAGACTCCAAAGGAGAAAATATACCTAAATTAGATTTCAGAGAATCACAAGAAATTGTAAGGAGTGTTACAAGTCTTAATCCTGTTGCTGTTACTGAAATCAATGAAGATTATGCAGGTTCAGAGTATCGCGGAAGGAGGCTTCCATTGTATAAGATCTCCTCTTTTGATAAAGATGGCAAGGAAATTAACGTTTATCTCAATCCGTTTTCTGGCAAAGTAGAGGCAATCAGGACTTTATCATGGAGAGTTTGGGATTTTTTGTGGGGACTTCATATAATTGATTGGAAAGAGCGTGATAATATTAATAATATCTTTCTTCAGGTTTTTTCATTGCTAGCATTGGTAAGCTCAATTACAGGCATCATTTTATTTTTTAGAACTTTAAGACAGTCATAAATTTTAAAAAATCTAATATGCTATTATCAATTTGGAATGACCAAAATTATTAAGCAAATATCTTACCCACTTTTATTTTTGCTCATACTAGTTCCTTCAAAAGGATGGATAGATTTAAACCTTTTTCAGGCGAATATACTTATTGTATTTGTTATAACTTTAAATCTAATTTATTTGAGAACACCATTAATTCAGTATTTTAAAAATCTCAATGCACGCAAATTTATTCACATCGATGTTGTCATTTTTGCTTCAATAATATTTCACTTTATGGTCTCACAAAGTATTAATGTCTTTGCGTTAAGTTTTCTAATAATCTACTTTTTATCGAGATTAATCTGGATGCAATTTAGAGTGCCTGAAGAAAAAATAAAAATTATTAATGCAATAATGATTTTCGGTTTTTTTTTATTATTTTCTGTATTTTTGGGATTTATTGAGATACTTTCTCTAAAAACCAATGTTTTCAGTTCCATCAGTGTAGCAAATTATCCTAATCCTATAGCTAAACTTTTTAATCATAGCAAAGGGTTTTACTACTCCTATAACGCAACAGCATATTCGTTAGCTTTTTTTTATTGCTCAATATCTTTTTTATTGATTAGCTATAAATATAAAAGATTTTTAGAGGGAATGACCCTAATAATGTTGTTTCTAACTCAGGCAAAATTTGCATATCTATTCATAGCATCTATTGTGTTAGTAAATCTCTTAAATAGATCAAATGGAAGGTCATTTCTTATTTTATTAGGTATAGCTATGATCCTCTATATTGTGTTTTCACACATATCTGTTGGACTTGGTAACTCATTACAACTAGATGATAAATATTATTATCTGACAATTTTTAAAAATGAAAATTTCTCTGTTTATTTAAGTTTATTTAGTGAGCTTAAACATAAATCATTTGATTTTTTGGTTAGCATTGACCTATTTAGACCAAATTTAAATAATCTAATTATCTTTTTGAATCACTCGGAGCCACATAATCTTTTTATTTCTGCATATTTTTTTGGTGGAATAATTTTTCTAATTGCTCTGATCTTTTTAATTTTAAATGCTTTGAAAAAATCCATTTATGCGATTAAAGATAAAGGTTTTATTGAAATGAATTTTTTTATACTATTTATATTATTAGTAGTTGAGTCGTTGCTTTGGGATTCCTATGACTCTCTAATTTTTCTTTTAATGCTAACGTTCACAAATTCATACCCATATCAAACTAAGTCTGCAAATCAAATAAAAGATAGTCATTTGTAGTGCCAAGTAAACTTGCATTAGTTTTACCAAGAATTTTTTTTATTTCAGACTCATATCTTTTGTTAATTATGAAAATTAAATCTTCTCCTGACAAATCAGAAATATTTAAGATTTTATCAAAATCATAGATAGTCCTTACATCCATATAGGTTTTATTGAGTTGCTTAAATGGAAAATTTACATAGGGAGTAGTTATTATTTTAGATTGATTTGAAAAATTTCTTAATATATCAGCTAGTTCTCTCGACTTAATTAATTCATTTTGTGGATTCACAAATACAATTTCATTTTTATTAATTGCATCATAGCTAATAGAATTACCATTAAAGTGATTGAGGAATATCTCCTTATTTAGAGCAAAATTACTAAGCACATTAGAAAGCAAGATCGTTGATAATAATATTAATCGAAATCTTTTAATTTTAAAAAATTTGAATTGAACCATCTCAGGCAAGTTAATTAAAACAATTATTGAGGCTATACCAAAAGGCAAGAAATATAATGCCCAGCTCTTATTTACAAAAAACATTAAATAGCAAAAATATAAAATACAGAAAATTGCTATCCCTCCATAAACTGAGAAAGACTTTTTATAACTTTCTTTTAGCACCATAAATATTGAAGAAAACAATAGCACCGCCAAAACAAACTTATCATAATAAAACTCAAATAATGAAAAATTTAATTTATCCATTAAGAGAATCCTCTCATCATTTCCGTGGTTAGTTTTATTACTTAAAAAATCTGCATTAATGCTTGCCATCCAAGCATCAAAACCCTGAGAGGACAAAACATAGGGATTTGTAGCTATGAAGATAAACAAGATCAAAAATAATGACTTAACAATTGAACGAAAAAAAAATACTTTTTTTGAAGATTTATCAGAAAGATATGCTAGCCAAACCCATATATAAAATGGAAAAAATATAAGTGCTTGAAATTTGATTGATATAGCAAAACCATAAAGAGCCAAAGAAAACCAATAGAATTTATTTATTTGTTTATCAGCCTTAATCATCGACATGACAGATGCTAAAAATGAACACATCATTAGAAAGTCAGGATGAATATATCCACTAAATGTCCAAATCGCAGGCATAGTGACCAATATAAACATCAACACGACCCTCTCAAGCAACGAGATTATGCTTTGATCAATAATCTTATAAAAAATTAAAAGATTTGCACAAAAAATGCTAACTGCTAAAACCCTAATAGAGCTAATGAAAGCAGGATTCATAATTTCATCTAGGTATAGAAATGTAGATAAAAAATTTAAAAAGAAGTAGAGAAATCCATAAGAATAGAAAATAAAGCTAAATATTTTTTCAAGAGAGAAAACTTTAATTCCATCAGAAATATTTATCAAAGGCTCAACAAAAGCATATTCATCTAAACTTCTTGCTTGCAAGATTGATAAGTCATTCCACTCAATATGCAAAAAAAGTCCAGTAACAAAGCAAAGGCCAACAATAAGATAGATAGATATTTGTGATGCTCTCAAAATTTTATTTATTTTTTTATTTATAATATCAATTATTACATTAATATTATTTTTAAAAACTGAGATTTTCACAATAAATAATTTCTATGCTTGGCTTTGAAACAGTTGGAAATGCAACATTAACAGTGTTTGATGATGGTCCTGTACTGTCAACAGATCCATGGATTGACGGCACGCCATATTTTGGAAGTTGGACACACCCCTATGAGATATCTGAGGCTAACATTTCAAATATCATCAATTCAAAATATATTTGGCTGTCACATGGACATCCTGATCATATTGATAGCAAATCCTATAAATATTTGCACAATGCAATAATTCTTATTCCAGATCATTTTGGTGATCGTATATTTCACTACTTTGATAAGCATTTTGAATGCATTAAAATCAAATCCAATACCTGGTTTGAGATATCAAAAAATGTGAGAATCAAAAGCTTTGCTGATTGGAATCAGGATGCAGCTTTGGTTGTTGAAATACAAAAAAAAGACTGCATATGTAATATGAATGATGGCAATTTGCTTGGTTGGAAACCAACTGTAAAAAAATTAATAAAAAATTATCCAAATAGATTTTTACTTAGACTTATGAATTGGGGTGATGCAGATATGATCAATTTATATGATGAGAATGATAATTTTATAAAACCAGAAGCATCCAAAAGAGTACCCCTTGGCCCATCGTATGAGTATCATATGAATGATATGGGTTGTAACTTTGCAATTCCTTTTTCAACATTTCATAGATATAACAGAACCGACTCAGAAAAAATGAATAAATTCATAACGCCTATTGATAGCCATGATGAAGACTTCTTCAATGAAAATAAAACAATTTTACAAGCTCATGGCTTCTGGGACAGCATAAAAGGTGATTACACTCCAACTAATCCAAGAAAGACTGAAATTATGTTAGCAAAGCCTGAAGATTTTGGCGATAACTATTCTGACCAGTTAGACAATAATGAAAAACTCTTGCTTAAAAAATACTTCAGCTCCTTTGAGCATTTGAAAAATTTTTTTGGCTGCATTGTCTTCAAAGTTGGAGGAGAGGAGATTTCAATTAAGTTATCAGACAGAGATGAGCTTATTTATTTTGAAGCACCCAGGCACTCTTTGATCACCTCAATTAAACATGAAATTTTTGATGACATGCTGATTGGAAATTTTATGAAAACAAAATTAATAAATTGTGAGAGCTTGTATCCAAATTTTTCTCCATATGTTGCTAAATATGGTGATAATGGATTGGCAAAGTCACAATTAGAATTAAAAAATTATTTCAAGTACTATAAACTCAATTCAGCGGACTATTGGAGAGATTTACTCTCAATTAATACAGAAAATTTTCTAAGATCACACATCTCTGCAGATACCATTATTTATAAAGGATTAAAATATATCAAAAATAAGCTATGAGAAATGTACTGACTTTCTTCATAATCTTGATAATTTTTGTTGTTTGCTTATATATAGCAATACAATCACTAGCAGAAGAAAGAAATCTCTTTAAGACATATTTTAAGGTACTAATTGAAACGTATATTCCTACATATACCTCTAACGATTCAAATCTTAAAAAATTAGAAGAAAAAAACAAAGTTTCACTGAATGCTCTCGAGGCGATAAAATACCTGAATGTAAAAAACAGCGATCTTGATATGCTTTTTTATAAGGAAATTCCTTTCGAATATAACAATACTCCATTCAATATTACTTTATTCAAAGCCCCATTTTTAAAATACAAGGGAAACGTTCTTGAGTTGGGTAATAGCTATATAGATAGCTTCCAAGATACACTTCTTATTGCTCAAGAAAATGGGTTATTTTTTTCAGTCTCTTCAGATTTTCATGAAGCAGATCTAGGAATTGATTTTCTTAAAGTGCCGGTTGAACATCTGGAATCAAACATAATTGACTTCATCTCATATTTGGAATTTTTCTCGATGAGCAAGTTTGGTTTAAAAGACATATTAGTAGCAGATAGTAAATTGTATGCGTCAATTATTATTGAAAAAGAACCTAGATGCTTTACAAACAGTATATTAGTGGCTCAGATTGGCAATAAGCTAAATTTTGAGGAGTTTTTTTCAATAAATGAATGCATCAATCAATATCAATCTGATGAGTTTAATGCTCATCAGACTGGTGGAAAGATGGCACTCCTAGACGAGAATCATATTGTTTTCACAACAGGTGATTTTAGAAGTAGATGGTTAGCTCAAGATTCAGGATCCTATTTTGGTAAAATCCTAAAAATTAATTTAATTGACGCAGCAGTTAGTGTTCTTGCCAAAGGCACTCGAAATGCTCAAGGTATATATGTTGATCAAGAAAATGACAAAATTTGGTTAACTGAGCATGGACCTCAAGGTGGAGATGAGATCAATTTGTTAAATCTAAATGATCAAAATACAAACTTTGGTTGGCCAATAGCATCATATGGAGGACATTATGGCAATTCAAGAATTGACAAAGATGGAAATCTCTATGAAATAAGAACTAGGGAAATATATAAAAAATTCCCATTGTATAAATCTCATCAAAATTATGGCTTTAATGAACCAGTGAAATATTTTGTCCCATCAATAGGAATTTCAGATATTATAAAAATTAACAATTCTTCAAAATTTTCAGATAGTTTCTTCATTGTTGGGGCAATGGGAAGACCAGATAACTCAACCGATCAAGATATGTCTTTATCATTTTTTAAATGGGAACAAAATGAAATTGATGATTTTCAAACTATTCCTATTGGTGAGAGGGTAAGAGATTTTGAGATTATCAAGGAAAAGGTATTTTTTACAAGTGAATCAAATGCATTAATTGGTTTATTGGAGTAATTCCAATTAAAATATGACGCAAATGTTCGATTATTTATTAGAAAAGATAAGTTCATCATCTATAAAGGCAATGCCTTTTGATGCAATTTATATCGAGGATTTTTTTTCGGGCGAACATTTTGATGCAATCATCAATGATAAAGCTATCAATTTAAATAAGACGTCTGATGATCAATCTTTATTTGATGAGGTTTTTAAGAATGGGTATAAAATTATTGATTTTCCAGGATGTATATCCAGTGAGAAAGAGTATATAAATTGGCATAATCATAAATCACTTGATTCCAGGTCAAATTCCGCTTGTGAGAGTTTTGGGCTTACTGTTAGGCTTTTAGAGAATAAGAGTGAGTTTCTTCAATCAGTAGATGATTTTTTTAACTCAAATAAATTCAAAGAGGCGCTTGCTGAAAAATTTTCCATCAATTTAAATAATGTTTATTTTGATAATGGAATACAAAAATATTTTGATGGATATGAGATAAGCCCTCATCCAGATATTAGAAGAAAATCGTTAACTTATATGGTTAATATTAATCCATTCAAAAATTCTGAGAATGCAGATATACACACCCATTATCTTCAGTTGAAGGATAAGTATAAATATATTCAAAAATTTTGGGAGCATAACAAAGATGTTGAAAGGTGTTGGCTTCCATGGGATTGGTGTGAAACAAAATTTGTTCAAAATAAAAATAATTCTATCGTAGTATTTTCACCAAATAACGATACAATCCATGCAGTCAGAGCTAATTATCAACATTTACATGGACAAAGGACTCAAATTTATGGCAATTTTTGGTACAAAAAAAAGTTAACATTAAAGACTATTGAGTGGGAAAATTTAGATTTATCTCGTAATCGTAGTACAGTAAAGAAACAATCATCTATCAAGGATTTTATTCCAGCCAGCATCAAACAGCTTTTTAAAGAAAAGATCTTAAGAGCTGATAGCAAAAACTATACTAAACTAGATACACAGTCTAAATTTAGCAAAGAATAAATTTATGCCCAGGTGGTGGAATTGGTAGACACAAGGGACTTAAAATCCCTCGAAGGCAACTTCGTGCCGGTTCAAGTCCGGCTCTGGGCACCAATTAATTATTTTCATGAATAATTTGTTTGACAGCTTTATGTGTTGCGCATTAGCTGAAGCCAAAAAAGCTGGTGAATCAGGAGAAGTACCTGTTGGCTGTGTGATAGTTCACGATAATGAAATTGTTGCGTCAGCTGGCAATTCATGTATTAAAGATAATTCTCCTTTAAGACATGCTGAAGTAAATGCTATTGAAATTGCATGCAAAAAAACAAAAAACTACAGACTAACGGATCATATAATGTTTGTAACATTAGAACCTTGTCATATGTGTTGTATGGCAATAGTTCACGCAAGAATTAAAAAAGTTTACTTTTCACTTAAAGAACCAAAGTCAGGAGCGGTTGTTACTAATGATAATTTTTTTGATCATGAACATTTAAACCATAAAGTTGACTATGAGTATGGATCGCATGAACTAGATTCTAAAAAACTACTGCAAAACTTCTTCATTAACAAGAGAAGTTAAACCTTTGCTATAGTACATGTAAATACCGCAATTACTTATAGGTTTTTTTTTGAGGCACGCAGGGGAGTGAATGTCTGAAACAATTAACTTAAGTTCTTTGTTATCGTCCGCAATTTTTTTTAAACTATTTCTAAAAGCGTGACTAGAGATACTTTTATCAACGTACTCTATCAACACTAAGTCATAGTAACTAGATTGGACTTTTGATATCAACTCAGTCTCTAGTGATTTCGAAATTGTTACTCCATTTTTCCACCATAGTGGAATTGGAGAGTCTTTTTCATAATATTTCTGATTATCCATGAATCCTAGTTGTGTAAGATTCAGAATTTTAATTTGCTTATTTAATTTAGCTAATTTATCGAGCCTGCTTTTTAGTGAGCATATATTAGCTGGTCCAAATAATCTTTTAAGTTCTGGAAAGCATTCTCCTAAATCGATAATTTCTATCTCAGTATTCAGATCTCGGTAATTAAAATATTCTTGATCAGCATAATCTTTAAATAAGTTTTCATATGAAAAGAATGCTAAGCGCATTGAGGGCAAAATTATAATGAGGACAATCAATGAATTCATTAAAAAATATTTTCTTAGATTATCTTTTAATCTAATTTGATTGAGCATTGAGGGCAGTATGAAAAGATAGTAATAATGTGTATAAAATATACCTCCGGTCAAGTCACTTAGTAGGCTCACTAACATTATCAAGCCTGCCAACAAAAATATTTTATTTCCACCCCATCCATAGAATAAACACCATAAAGAAAGATAAAATTTACAAATATTTAGGAAATTTATTGATTCAAAAAATCTATAGGAACGTGAATCAGCATTCAGAAAAACTAGTTTTAAGATTTGATCAATCATTTCTTGGGAATAAAGAATGTATTCAATTGAGATAACTAAGCAAATAGCAGATGTAAAAAGGAGAAATTTTTTAAAAAAATCAATAAAAGATTTATTTGAATTAAAAAATAAATAAATAGTTGCCGCCATGAATGTATAAACACCAAAATCATATTTGGTAACAAACAATAGTCCGTTGACTACTCCAGCCAGAACGATAATAGTTTTAATTTTAAAATCTATGAGGTAGAAAACTAGAAGTGTAAGTAATGCAGCTAAATTATTGTACCAAGGGTGATTGAGTAAAATTAAATAGATAAATGCAAAAATAATTAGTGCTATATATACAATATATTTATTATCTTCATGTTTTCGAAGAATTAAGTAAGCAGTTATTAGCACTATGCAATTTAAGAATATTTGGCTTATTTGAAGGACATACCAACTATTGCCAAAAATTTCTAAAAAAACGTATGTAAAATGAAATGCAAATGCTCCAATCGGAATAACAATGTTCTCATAAAACGATCTTCCACCCCTTATTTCTTGAACCCCATCCCAAATTATTAAAAAGTCTCGATAAATTAGAAATTCTCTGAAATGAAAAATTGAGAATAAACTCAGACAGATTATTATGATTACTGTAAAATCTTCTAAAAAAATTCTTTTACTTATTTTCATTTTAATAATAACTTAAACATTTTAAATTAAAAAAAATTACAATTCGCATATGAAAAAAATATTAATAATGTCAGTATTCATATTGCTTGGACTAATCCTTATATTTTTTTATCAAACACCTATAAAAGGTTTGTTGCGAGATTACCTCCCAATTTATACGAAAAGCTATATTAATGAACTAAATAATGAAAAAATTCTAAAATTTATTCCAAAAGACCAAGCAATTGAAGCATTCAGATCTTTTTTTATTTTAGAGGATAAATTATTCCTTCAAAAATTAAAGAATCATGAATACTATGTTGATGATGATTTAGAAGGATCTTTTTACAATGCAAACTTTCTAAAAAAGGTAAAGAATGACAAAGCCATTGGAACCTCATATCTCTCAATAAATCAAAATTATATTTTTTTAGCTCAAGAGAATGGTTTATTTTTCAACATTAATAAAGAAAATCTTGCTCTGAGCGAAGATTTTATTGAAGTGAATCATATACGATCAAATATGTTTAATCTCATTAGATACTATGATTTTTATGGCCAAGGACAATATGGCATTAAGGGTTTTTTGGTAGATGAGGAAAACATATATGTTGCTTTTTCAAATCAAGTTGCTGATGAGTGTTTCAACGTTTCTATTCTAAAGGCACCTCTTAATTTAGAATATCTTAATTTTGAGAAGTTCTTTGTCCCCAATGAGTGTATTGAAATAAATAATGATTATGGTGAGTATAATGCTTCGGATTCAGGTGGATATTTAGCTGAATATGATAAAGATAATTTTTTGTTTAGCACTGGCACGTTTAGATACAGAGATCATGCGCAAGATCTGGAAAGTGAGCTTGGAAAAATCCTTCTGATAGAAAAATCCACTGGCATATCAAAAATTTTGTCATATGGTCATAGAAATGTTCAAGGAATTGTATTCTTGAAGGATGAACAACAAATCTGGTCAACAGAACATGGACCAAATGGAGGAGATGAAATTAATCTCAATCAATTAGAATCTATTGATCCGATCAATTTTGGTTGGCCAATTTCATCATATGGTTATCACTATGCATCCAGCGAGGTTAATATAGAGGGAGCAATTATTTCTGATTTGGATCATAAGTTTTATAATAAAGCACCACTTCACAAATCGCATGTTAAGTTTGGTTTTGAAGAGCCTAAATTATTTTTTACACCATCAATCGGAATTTCTGCCATTGCATCAGTGGAAAGTGAATTTATTGATAAAAACGTTAATTTACTTTTTTCATCCATGGGGATTCATGGATTGAAAAATGAAAAGTCGATTTTCGCATACGATACCAACCAAAATTCTTATACCAAAATATTTTTTGGAGAAAGAATAAGAGACATGAAATATATGCCAAGTAAAAATATTGTCATTTTCAACGGCGAATCAAGCGGGATGATAGGTTTTTTAACAAAGAGAAAGTAGGTCTTTTGCAATCATAATTCAATCCATACTGGACAATGATCCGAGGGTTTTATGAGTGCACGGGTCTCATAGCAAATATTTGCACTTTTTAATTTACTGCTAAGATTGTTTGAAAGTAAAATATGATCAATTCGAAGTCCTCTTTTTGGATTATCCTCAAACATTCTTGATCTGTAATCAAACCATGAATATATACTATTTTCCTCAGGATAAAACTTTCTCCATGTATCAACAAAACCAATATCTTTAATAGATTCCCAAAGTGCTATCTCTTCTGGTAAGAACGCACATTTTCCATCTCGTAACCATCTTTTCTTATTATTCTCTCCTATGCCAATATCTATTTCTTGAGGAGCAACATTAAAATCACCCATTACAATAAGATTTTTTTCTTTTGTTCTGATTTCAGATATATGTTTTTTAAGATCCTTATAGAATTTAATTTTTTTTGGAAATTTTGTTTCATGAGATCTATTTTCACCTTGTGGAAAATATCCATTCATAACAATAATTTCTTCACTACCATACTTAAACTTAGCTTGTATGAATCGTTTTTGATCTTCATCAGTATCATTTTTAAAACCTTTTACAACTTCAATTGGTTTATTAAGACTAAGAAGCGCAACACCATAGTGACCTTTTTGCCCCCAATATTCCGAGTGATAACCAATATCATTGATAACATCAATCGGATATTCGTCGTCATGCACTTTGGTCTCTTGTAAGCCGATTATGTCAGGTTTTATAGTATCTCTAATAAACTCTAATTGATGAGGTCTGGCCCGAATACTGTTAATGTTAAAAGATACTATTTTCACTACGCTGCACCTGAGATGAGAAACATTTTTTCATAATTAATAAAATCTTTCATAATTTTGGTTGATTCATTTAAAAGATGGTCATTCTCAAGACTAATAATGCTTTGATCAATTTCATCTCTGAAATTTTCTAGCTCTTCATAGTTATTAAATGTATCAATTCCCAGGAGAGAGCGTCTCATATTTTCTGCTTGCAGCAACCATTCTTTGCGTTCTTCTTTATCAATTTTTCTTTGCTTGATGTTTAAGGAAAGCTTTTTTTTATTTTTTTGCTCTTCATATCTTTCCCTCAGTCTAAGTAGATATTGCAGATTTGGATCCATTTTCATTCTTAAATTAAATGAATCAAGAACGTTATTTATGGTGTAATTATCAACATTATAAGTTCTGTGCCTTATAGGTTTAATATTGTCCCAAGGAAGCGCATGGTCCAATGAGCTTTCACCAGTTTCTTCAATATCCCATGTTGACGGTAGCATTACGTCTGGGACAATACCTCTTGATTGAGTACTTGAGCCATTTACTCTGTAAAATTTAGATTCAGTAATTTTTATTTGACCATTAGTTAAATCATCAAGCCTTTGCACTGTACCTTTACCAAATGTTCTGTGTCCAATAATAATTCCTCGCTTATAATCTTGAATAGCGCCCGCAAAAATTTCTGAAGCAGATGCTGAATACCTATTCACCAACACTCCTAATGGTTTTTTCCAAACTTGTACCGCTCTTCCATCTCCCCATGGTCTGATGCTGCCAGAACTCTCTTTTACTTGTACGGTTGCTCCAGAGGCTATGAATAATCCAGTGAGCCTATTTGCCTCATACATTGAACCACCAGAATTACCTCTTAAATCAACAATTAGAGCATCAACATTTTGCCCATTAAAATCCACTAATATTTTTTCAACATCTTTGGAGCTACTTCTGAAATCAGGATCTCTATCTCTCCAAGCATTAAAATCTATATAAAATGCCGGAAGCTCAATAACACCTAGTTTTATATTTTTTTCACCATTTTGAAGATTGAATATTTTGCTTTTTGCAGCCTGTTCCTCAAGTTTTACCTCTTCTCTTGTCAGTGTAACTATTTTTCTTTCTGGCGAATCAGATTTAGATGATATGATTTCTAGCTCAACTTTACTCCCAGCATCTCCTCTAATTAGTTTTACAATTTCATCTATTCTCCACCCAATTACTTCAACTTTATCTTTTTCGCCAAATTGTCTAATTGATACAATCTTGTCATCTGCAAAAATCTCTTTGGATTTTTCTGCAGGACCTCCAGGAATCAGGCTGACAACTTTAGCAAGGTCATCTTCAATCCCCAATAATGCCCCAATACCTTCAAGTTTTAAGCTCATTTGCATGTCAAAATCTTCTGCGTTTTGAGGTGAAAGGTAAGCTGAATGTGGGTCAAATTGATTTGTATAGGTATTCATTACCAATGAAAAGAAATCTTCATTATTTCTTTGAAGAATCATTTTAATCCTACTCTCATATCTTTTGATCAATGCAGATTTTTTTTCATTAATATCAATATCATCTGTATCAGAAATAATCTCATTAAGTAAATCGCTTTTTGTTGTCAGGTACCAATCATTTTTTAATTCATCTTTAGATACCTTCCAATCATTATCTTCAGTAAATATGTCTAAAAAGTCATTTTTGTAAAAGTTAAAGTCTTCTAGTTGTAAGGTTTCAATTTGAAAGTTTGTTGCTTCAATAAGCCTATTGAAATAGAAATTTAAAATTTTAAAAGATTGATTTAGATCAAAAATTTTCTCTTGATTATTGCTTGATGTATAGATTTTAAGCTCATCATTTGTAAAGTATGTCTTATTTGGATCTAAACTTTCAATTAAGATTCTTTGAAAATTTCTATTAATCTCTGTTATATCTTTGTATTCAAAAAAGTGCTCTGAAGTAATTTTTAAAATAATTTCTTCCTGTAACTCTAATTTGTCCTTATCGATATATATGTTTAGAAACTCATACTTTGCATCTACTTTAGCTATAGACAGAGACAAAAGTATTACTGGAATGTATAAATATTTTCTCACTTAGAATAAAATTTATTTGAATGAATGATAACTATATCGAATTCTACTTTGATTGTTCAAGTCCTTGGACGTATTTAGGATTCATTGGAATTCAAGAGTTAACCGAAAGGTATGGTATTGAATTGAGATTAGTGCCTATTCTTGTTGGTGGAATATTTAATTCAATAAATCCACAAGTTTATGAATATAGGAAAAATCCTATGAAAATCAAAGATAACTATTATTTAAATGATCTATTAATGTGGGCCAAAGTTAGAAATATAGAGATTAATTGGCCAAATATTTTTCCAATAAACTCTGTGAAAGCGATGAGAGGATGCCTTTCTTTCCAAGATTTAAATGAACAAAAAACTTTTACAAAAAAAATTTTTGAAAGTTACTGGAAGGAGGGGATTGATATTTCAGATTCTGACAATCTAATTCAAATTGTTGAAGAGCTAGGATTCAATGCCAAGAAATTTTATTCATTTATTAATTCTAATGAAGCTAAAGAGCAACTAAAGCTAAATACAAATACTTTGATCAAAAGAGGTGGTTTTGGATCGCCTACATTTTTTTATAAGAACATGATGTTTTTTGGGAACGATAGAATCCCACTTTTAGAA
>Ga0208390_1000435_pt1 | contig 15119 bp, 12 predicted proteins | sample Knorr_S7_td_Surf_FD_185594 | JGI IMG/M metagenome (GOLD analysis project Ga0208390, IMG submission 185594) | Marine microbial communities from Southern Atlantic Ocean transect - Knorr_S7_td_SurfaceA_ad_6m_LV_A (SPAdes) (version 2) | ecosystem: Environmental > Aquatic > Marine > Oceanic | place...
TTCTTTTACCACCTTGATTGACAGCTACAGCAGTGTCATTAGCAACTTTGAGAAATGGAATGACTCCCTGGCTTTTTCCGTTGGTGCCCTCGATGTAAGAACCAAGTGCCCTCACCTGTGACCAGTCGTTTCCTAAACCACCTGCAAACTTTGAAAGCATAGCATCGTCGCTTATTCCCTCAAATATTCCACGCAGATCATCGGGGATAGTAGATAGATAGCATGATGACAATTGAGGTTTAAGTGTAGCCGAGTTGAACAACGTAGGAGTACTAGACATAAAATCAAACGAAGATAATAATTTATAAAATTCGATTGTTCTTGCTTCACGGTTATCTTCATTAATTGCTAAACCCATTGCGACTCTCATAAAGAAAGCCTGGGACAATTCAAATCTAGTTTCGTTATGATGAATGAAGTATCTGTCATAAAGTGTTTGAAGCCCAAGATAGGTAAACTGCATATCTCTTGTTAGGTCAATATTCTTTGCCAGTAGCTCGATATCATAATTGAGTAATTCAGGATCAAGATGTTTAAGTTCAACGCCTTTTGTAATGTAACTGGTAAAATATTGAGAATATGATTCATTCATCGCATTCATACTTAAATCATTTATATCAAGCCCAAGAAATCCATAGGCCTCTTCTGCCATAGAGTTAGATAGTAATCTTGCGAGAACATAAGAATAGTTGGGGTCTTTTTCAATAAGTGGTCGCACAGAGATTAAAATAGAGTCAGAGAGATCAGATTTTTTTATACCATCATAAATATTTTTATCAATTGTCTCAAAAATTAATTCTTCCGAGACATCTTTAATATCTAAACAGCTCTCAGAAATGAGATTTCTTAGTTTGGTGAAATCAATTGGAGTTGATGAGCCATCATCGAGTATCATATTTTTCGATATCGGCATGTCATCTGTTTGTTCAACGCCAAGCTTTCTTGCTTTAGCTCTGTCTTCTCTATATATAACGTATGCCCTTGCAACATCTTGGTAGCCAGCGCGCATGATTGCTAACTCGACTTGATCTTGTATGTCTTCTATATGGACAACACCTCCGTTTGGAAATCTTCTTCTTATAGTTTGATCGACTTTATCAGTAAGGTTTTCAACTTCATTATGAATTCTGGATGATGCAGCTGCACTACTGCCTTCAACACTTAAGAAAGCCTTGGTCATAGCAACAACAATCTTATGCGGATCGTAAGCTGTAACCTTTCCGTTTCTTCTCATCACTCTATATCTGCCTGGCACTGGCTCTACATGCGACGGTTCCTCAGCTACTGTGGCGTTTAAAGGCGTTTCTATATTAAGTTCTTCTACTTTTTTTGACATAATTTTTCTCTGGTGTGAGAGCAATAACACAATTATACCACCAAATGTAGTGGTTTAATAACAATAAAAACACTATATGTTGTGTTTAAGTCTGTGATTTGATTGTGGATAACTTGTGAATTTGTTGAATTTACTTGTATATAAGATTATTTAAATATACTAATGCTTACATGAGAAAAGTCGCAATTCCCAGTAAAGATACGAACCCAACAACATCTGTAATCGTTGTTAAGATCACACCTCCGGCAAGAGCAGGATCGATATCTAGTTTCTCTAAAATAAGTGGAAGACTGACCCCGCTGATAGCGCCAATGATAAGATTGATCATAATAGCTGCTGCAATCACACCTCCAAGGAAGACACTATCGAACCAAAAATAGACAATGGCTGCGATTACCCCGGACCAGATTATGCCGTTGAGTATTCCAATTGCAGATTCTTTAAGGATTAAAAGTTTTGAGTTAGATGAACCTATTTGATCAAGTGCTTGTGCCCTAATAACGAGTGCTAGACTTTGACTTCCAGCTATACCTCCCATGCTCGCAACAATTGGCATCAATATCGCTAGTGCTACAACTTTCTCAATCGTTGCCTCAAAAATTCCAATAGCGGCAGCTGCAAGCAGTGCTGTTAAAAAATTAGCACCAAGCCAAAGTGTACGCCTTTTAGTACTTTGTATGACTGGTGCAAATATATCATCGTCTTTTTTTAGACCCGCCATATTCAATACACTTTCATCAACCTCTTCTCTGATGACATCAACAACATCATCGACTGTGATCCTACCCAGTAAGAAGCCTTGACTATCTACTACGGCTGCTGAGACAAGATCGGCATTTTCAAATCTTCTCGATACTTCATGTTCTCCAAGATCTGGATCTATTGGATCATCGTCTTTTTGCATGATTTGAAAAACGTATTTTGATGGATCTGCCACGAGAACATCTTTTAGAGACACAAAACCATGATACATATTGATCCTGTCTGTAACAAAAATTTTATCAGTTTGATCTGGCAGGCTTTTCATACGTCTTAGATAGTGGAGAAGAACATCAACTGTAACATTGCTTCTAATTGTAATTGTATCAGTATTCATTAGCCCGCCTGCTGTGCCATCTTCAAAGGACAATACCTTTTCAAGCCTTTCTTGATTTTGCTTTGTTAAACTTTTTAATGCTTTTCTTGTTAAGTGATCAGGAAGTGATTGAATGATATCTGCTAAATCATCGGTATCTAATTTCTCAGCTATTTTGACAAGTCCTTCTGTTCCATCTCTATCAATAAGTTCATCAATAAGATACTCTCTTACTTCATCATTGAGCTCAGCAAGAGTCTCGCCTTTATTTTCATCACTTACTAATGTCCAGAGAAGATCTCTTCTGTTTCTTGGCGTACTTTCAATTACATCTGCAATCTCAGATGGATAGAGAGAATTTAATAAATTTTTAGCTTGGATGACAGCGCCGCTATCTAGAACTTCTGAGAGTTGATCGAGAGTGACAGTATTGTCTTTGTGAATGCTTTCTGCAGGCATTTTAACTGACCTCTCTTGTTTAGTTGATTTATTACATATTCCTGCCTATAAGATACCACAAAAGACCCTACTTTGGTAAGTAAGGTCTGTATATATATGATTTAGATGAAAAATCTTAATAAGTAATAACTAACTAATTATTACTTATATAAAGTGTGTTTTTAATTTTACTAAAATTTCCATTTGGTCTTGATTTCAATCTTATGCGAATTTTTGGCATTGTGATTCTCTATTCCTTCCCACTTTCCTTTCCAAGAAAATGCATCGGTAATTTTTTTACTGAATCCAAACTCATATGATTTTCCTGCAACTCCATCTAAGATATCTTTACCATGGCTAACAGATTCTGCTGCACCAATTTCGCCATATAACTTTAAGCCACCCTCTGTTTTCCAAGAATGTCCAAATCTTATATGATTGATAGTACTGCTGTAATCTGTATCTTTCATTTTAAATTCATGCTTAGTCATCAAATATGGTCCTGCAAAAACAGAATTTGAAATTAAGAAAACTAGCAACAAAGTAAATATATTTTTCATGTTGACTCCCTTTTTATCTAAACAGAGATCTCACAAAGATCCTGTTATTTCAATAGCACTAATAATACAAGTTCATTATTCTGATTTTAATAAAGATAAATGAAATATTTATAGTAGAAATATTTCAGTTTTATGAATTTTTACTAATCAAGCTTCAATGTCTAAAGAATATCCTGAAGATCTTATTGTTCTGATTACTTTGCATTCCTCAGTCGTACTCAAAGCTTGGCGTAATCAAAACTATGATTTTCGCAAGACATAAATGGTGTGATGCTTTTTGATTGAAGTTTACTCAATGGATAGCGAATTTCTTTCGCTATATCCAAAGCAGCATTGTTGACACTACCGGTGGGCTTTGAGCCTGCTGAGTATCCAACGAACTTACCGCCCATCAAAATATTGGCTGCCATCTCGCCCATGATGGATCTAGCTGAATTTCCTGTACAGATGAATAAAACTTTAATCTTGCTGGATGAGCTCATCAATAACTCCTTCTCGCAAACCTCCACCAGACTTATAAACATCTGACACACCAAGATTATGGAGTATACAATCGAGTATTATAAGACATGATGGCAAAATATTGATGCGATATGGATTGATATAATTTTTCAATTCACTTTTACTCGAATCAAGTTTATCAGTATTAGATAAAATATTTGCAACATTCTCTTTTATACTTGAGCTTTCCGCATTCATTAAAATTTGACAAGCACGATATGCTGTTTTGAATGATCCAGATGTACCGTACAAAGGCTTTTTATTTTTAAATGACATTTCTGATATACCCTCTCTTTCAAATTCTTTAGCTACATACTTTGAAGCTTTTTCATATAGGAACTTTTTGCCTTTGATAAATTTGTTTGATAGAAATACACTCCCAACCTGCAAACTGACAATTTTTGAAATTTTATCTTCACTAACTTTAATAATTTCTGTACTTGATCCTCCAATGTCGAGGATAAAGTATTTTCTCTCACCTATCTTATTGCTAGATGACACGCCTTTGAAAACAAATTCACCCTCTTGATCGGAAGAAATAATATCAATTTTATTCCCAAGGATGGTCTCGGCATTACTTACGAATGCTTTATCTTTGATTCTTCTAAAAGAATTCGTAGCAATAACTTTTAATGCATCCGGTTTCTGAATATCAATGATACTTTTGAATTCCTCGAATGTTTGAAAAAGTTCTCTCTCTTTATTTTTTTGAATATTGCCATCAGGATTAGTTGATGCAATTATGTTTATGTATTTTTTATACTTGAAAATGCTTCGAACTTCTCGGTTTTTAAAAGTAACAAACTTAATATTGAAAGTATTTGACCCAAGGTCTAAAACACCTACTTTTCTCTCAATCTTAACTTGCATTTATAACTCCGTGTATCTTGCATAATTCATCTTGTGAATGTAATCTTTTATGTCCTTTTGAGGGTGATTTTCTATAATACTTTCCGGTAGAATCTAATTTCCATAGTTTGAAATTATCTGTTTTTTGAAGATCAAATGCTTCAAAACATATTCTTTCACGATGTTTTTTATTGATAATTGGGAAAAATATTTCCACTCTGTTATGAATGTTTCTAGTCATTAGATCTGCACTGGATAAATACAATTTTGGATTATTATTATTACAAAAAAAGAATGCTCTAGAATGCTCCAAGTATCTCCCGATTGTTGAGTAAACTTTAATATTTTCCGAAAGACCCTTTATGCCTGGCATCAGTATACATTCACCGCGGACATAAAGCTCAATCTTGACTCCTACTTTTGATGCCTCATAGAGCTTTGAAATAATTTTACGTTCAGTTAGTTGATTCATCTTCGCTCTTATAAAGGCATCTTTACCATTTATTTTGTTTTTAATTTCAGTTGAAACTAACTTGATAATTTTTTTATAACTATTTATTGGGGATATGAAGAGGTGCTTGAATCTCGTATCTTTGTTCGATCCAGTCAGTTGTGAAAAGAACTTATGAATGTCATACGCCATTTCTTTATTTGAAGAAATAAGCCCAAAATCAGTGTATTGACTAGCTGTTTCCGAATTATAATTTCCTGTGCCTAAATGAAAATAATTCTTTAATTTACCTTTTTCCTCTCTCACAACAAGTAGTGCTTTAGCATGAGTCTTATGTTTTCTGATTCCGTAGGTTACCTGGACACCAGCATCCTCAAGCATTTTCGCGATCTTAATATTTTGCTCCTCATCAAATTTCGCTCTCAGCTCAATGACAACTGTTACAGAAATATTCCGACTGGCAGCTTTTATAAGTAACTTGATGATTTCAGAATTTGGAGATGTTCTATAAATAGTTTGTTTAATCGCACGTGTCTTTTTATCTAAAACAGCTGCCTTTATAAAACCTATCACCAGTTTAAAGTCATTATATGGATGATGTAAAACAATGTCATTGTCTTTTAGATAATCAAAATATTCCTTTTTATTGTTTACATACCTACTTTCTCTTTTTGATTTATATTCAGGAAACTTAAGAGCCTTCAATTTAATATCATCATATATGGAATAAAACCTATTAAGATTTACTGGTCCATTAATTTTATATATATCTAAATCAGTTAATTCATATTGAGTTTTTAGATATTTCAAAACATCTGTTGGACAATCTTTAGCAACCTCAAGTCTCACGGCTTCACTGTATTTTCTCTCAGGGAGCAATCTCGTAAGAGACTTTTTAATATCATTTAAGTCCTCATCATCAAAAACAAGATTACTGTTCATGGTTACCCTAAATTGATGGCAACCTCTAACTTGTAGCCCTGGAAACAGTTTATCAATATTTTCGTGTATTAAAGAAGAGAGAAAAATGTAAGATTCCTTGTTATTTGATAGTCTCTTAGGAAACTTAATATACCTTGATAAGGTTCTTGGCGCGGGGACAAATGCCAACTTTGGTGAATTACCAAAGTCATCTGTGCCCTTTAGCTTCACCATAAAATTTAAACTTTTATTTTGAATTTTAGGAAATGGATGGCTGCCCATCATATTTGGAGATGTGCCCTCTAGCATCACAGGAGTGATGATTGGTAAAATATGTTCATCAAAGTATTTAGATGCCCATCGTTTCTGAGCATTGTTTAGTTCCCTCCTTCGAAGAAAAACTATATTCTTAGTTCTTAATGCCCTAAAAACACTTCTCTGTAAAAGATCGTATTGCACTTTAATTATTGAATTAACCTTTCTTCTTATATCTTTTAACAGTTGGAGATTATTATAATCTACAGAATCATAACTTCCTTGTGTAAATTTCAATCTGGTTCTATAGTATGCAACTTTAATCTCGAAGAATTCATCTAAGTTACTATCTGCAATGCATAGATATTTCAATCTCTCTAGAATTGGAACAGATTTATCTGAAGCCTGAGCAATTACCCTCTTGTTGAACTCCAATAAGCTTAATTCCCTTGTAAAGAAGTTATCATCCTGCATTCAGTATTAGCTCAAGTTATGAATTTGTATCTAAACTATATCCAGAAGATCGTATTGTCCTAATTACTTTACACTCTTCTGTATTACTCAAAGCTTTTCTTAATCTACGTATGTGAACATCTATAGTTCTATCGGTAACATATACATTAGTACCCCAAACATTATCTAAGATCTGTTGCCTAGAATAGACCCTTCCTGGATTTTTCATCAAAAATTCTAAAATTCTGTACTCTCTCGGGCCTAATTTTGCCTCTTCATCACAACAGTAAACCCTGTGGCTGTCGGTATCCAATTTAATATTTCCGTAAGATAAAATCATTTCCTTACTGTCATCACTACTTCGTCTCAAAAGCGCTTTGATTCTTGCGATAAGTTCAGCTGGACTAAAGGGTTTGGTAATATAGTCATCACAGCCCATTTCAAACCCTGACAATAGATCTTGCTCTTCCCCTTTAGCTGTTAGCATTATTATGGGTATATTTTTCAAGTCTTTGTTATTTCTTACAAACTTACAAACTTCTGTTCCTGCAATATCCGGCAACATCCAATCAAGTAAGATTAAGTCTGGATTCGATTTTTGAAGTTTCATCATGGCATCATAGCCATTAGTGGAATGTTCAAATTTAAACCCTGATGCCTTTATATTATATTCCAGAAGCGATACAAGCGCCTCTTCATCCTCTACAGAGAAGATTTTAGCTGTCATTTATTACTACCTTCTAAACTCTTTTCAATAGACTGACTTGGTTTCTTTGTAGTTGAAATATCATCGCCAGTTACGATGAAATGTATTTCCTCAGCTATATTACAAATATGATCTCCTGCTCTCTCAAGAGTTTTTATAGCAAATAGTAATTTAGTGTAAGTAAGTAGTTTCAATTTTGAAACTTTGTCTTTTATCTGATCAACAATGATATCGTAAACAAGATTATACTTTTCATCAATTATCAGGTCATTCTTTCTAACAAGCTCTGCTTTTTTTGTATCTTTAGATATATATGCATCGATAACATCCTTCATTTGTGTTTGAACAAGTGTGACTAACCTAAGAATATCATTTTTAATATTCGTATCAGGAACAGTTTCTAACGCAGCGACCCTCATGGCTATATTTTTTGCATAGTCACCCAACCTCTCTAAATCAGTCGATATTCTCAACGCTGTCAAAGTTGCTCTCAGGTCTATTGCAATTGGAGCTCTCAATGTAATTATTGTAATAACCGCGTCACGAATCTCAGCATCATATTGATCCAATCTAGGTTCATTTTCTAAAATATCTTCAATTGTTGCAGGTGAAGCAGTATCAATTACATGATATAGAAGTTTAAATTGCTCCTCTACAAGAGTAGCCATCTGGGTGGTCAATTGATTAATATTCTCTATATCATCATCAAAAGACTTTACTATATGTTCTTTGTACTCACTCATAATATCTCATTATATATTATAAAATTCTAAATAAACTATCCAATCCTTCCTGTGATATAATCCTGAGTTTTTTGATGCTGTGGATTCGAGAAAATATTCTTAGTGAAACCAGATTCAATAAGCTCACCCATATGCATATATGCAGTTCTATCTGAAACTCTAGCGGCTTGTTGCATAGAATGTGTGACAATCACAATAGTATATTTTGTTTTTAGTTCCTCAATTAATTCTTCGATCTTAGCAGTTGCAATCGGATCCAAAGCAGAGCACGGCTCATCCATCAAAATTATTTCTGGGCCTACAGCAAGCGCTCGTGCAATGCATAATCTTTGTTGCTGTCCTCCAGATAGTCCGGTTCCCGGTTCAAATAATCTATTTTTAACCTCCTCATATAAGCCAGCTCGTGATAATGATTTTATAACTATCGAATCAAGTTCATCTTTAGACTGAGCAATTCCATGTAGTTTTGGCCCATAAGCAACGTTATCGTAAATCGATTTAGGAAAAGGGTTAGGTTTTTGAAACACCATTCCTACTTTTGACCTAAGCAGAACAGGATCTTGATCAGAATCATTAATGTTTGTTCCATCAATCATAATTTGACCATTAATTGAGCATATATCTATTAAATCATTCATTCTATTGAGACATTTAAGTAGTGTTGACTTTCCGCATCCAGAAGGACCAATTAATGAAGTGACTTCCCGCTCCATTATATTAAGATTAATATCATATAAAGCTTGCTTGTTAGCATAAAACACATTTAAGTTTTTAATTGATATTTTTAGTTTTTCAGTCATTTATCTACCACTTCTTCTCAAGTTTATTTCTCAAGTATATTGCTAATAAATTTAAAAGCACTAGAAAAATAAGTAATACCATAATTGCAGCAGATGTTCGTTCAACAAATGCTCGCTCTGGACTATCTGCCCATAAAAAAATTTGTACTGGAAGTGCAGTTGATGGATCTAAAGGTGTCCCTGGCACATCAACAACAAAAGCAACCATACCTATCATTAATAAAGGTGCAGTCTCGCCTAGCGCTCTTGCTATTCCAATAATTGTTCCAGTCATTATTCCAGGCATTGCTAAAGGTAATGTAAAATTAAGTAATGTTTGAATTCTACTTGCGCCTAAACCTATAGAGGCCTCCTCTATAGACGGAGGGACGGATTTAATTGCAGATCGTGCCGCTATTACAATTGTTGGAAGAGTCATAACAGCTAAAGTTAGTCCGCCAACTAGTGGCGCAGACCTTGGAAGAGAGAAAAAATTTAAAAATATTGCTAAACCAAGAAGTCCAAAGACTATTGATGGTACGGCAGCTAAATTATTAATGTTGGTCTCGATAGTGTTAGAAAATTTATTTTTCAAAGCAATCTTTTCCATATATAGAGCTGATAGAACACCTAGCGGAAAAGATACTATGAATGCAATTAATATCGCATAAAACGAACCTATAATAGCTCCCTTAATTCCTGCCAATTCAGGCTCTCTGCTATCCGCAGAATGGAGCAAATATTGATTTGCTTGTAGTTTAATTAGGTTTTGTTCTACTAGAACATCAACATATTGCATTCTAGAGGGGTTTATTCTCCCTGCTTCGTTGCCTTGCCTCTCAACGGTGCCTTTGATATACATATCAACATCTGCATGTGCTAAAAACCAATGATAACCATTGATATCTTCCTTGTTAGAATTTTCTAGTAGTTCTTCAAACTCATATATAGCGCCTTTACTGAAAAGTGACATCAAGTTCCTTTTGTCGCTCCTTGTTTTAACCTGTGGAAACATCTCATAAACTTGTCTTTTAAATTCTTTTCTTGGATTAATATCGCTTCGTTCACTTTGAGCGGGTAAGTTTATATTAACCCCTATATAACTTGCTTTGAAAGCTGAAATACCAGTTGAGAATATATTAAAAAGTAAAACAAAAAGAAAAGTGATTGCAACTAAAACAGCGAGGAATCCATAAGTTTTAAATCTTCTCTCCGCTTGATTTCTCTGAGATAGATTATTCATATAATTCCCTATATTTTTTTACCATATTTAATGCAATAACATTTAAAATTAATGTTAGAAAAAACAATACAAACGCCAAAGCAAAAGCTGAGAGAGTTTTAGCACTATCAAATTCCTGATCACCTGTAAGTAAACCCACAATTTGAACAGTAACAGTAGTTACACTCTCGAATGGATTCAACGTTAAATTCGCAGCGAATCCTGCTGCCATTACTACTATCATTGTCTCTCCGATAGCTCTTGAGAATGCTAAGAGAAAACTGGCAACGATGCCATGAAAAGATGCTGGGATTATAACTTGCTTTGTAGTTTCAGAAACAGTTGCTCCCATTGCTAATGAGCCTTCCTTTAATGAACTAGGTACTGCATTCATAGCATCATCTGTAAGTGATGTTATAAATGGTATAATCATAATTCCCATTACAGTTCCAGCTATGATTGCGCTCTCACCGCTCAGAGCGCCTGGAGCTATTTTATCTCCTAAGTCTCTAAAGAAAGGTGCTACGGTAATTACAGCAAAAAATCCATAGACAACTGTTGGTATACCAGCCAATATCTCAATAATAGGTTTTGCAAAAGTTCTTACTTTATAAGGGGCATATTGTGATAAATAAATTGCTGAATATAAACCTATTGGTACTGCAACAAGCATAGCTATGAGAGATATCAAAATTGTTCCAACAAATACAGGTATGGCACCGAAACTACCTGATGATGCAACTTGGTCTGCACGAATAGCTGTTTGCGGGCTCCACTGTAATCCGAATAGAAAGTCAAAAATATTTATCATTGAAAAGAATCTTAACGTCTCAAAAAGTAGTGACAGTACAATACCTACTGTCACAACTATCGCCATAATGGATGACAATTTCATAAGCATGACAAATAATCGCTCAACATATTCTCTTGCCTTAAATTCAACTGTGACTGTTTTCATTGATAATCTTAGTAAAGTAACAGACAACCCGATTGCGACTATAATCTTCAAGATACTGTTTGTATATGTTAGAGATGAATATCTTTCAACTGCAGGTAAAAAACCACTATGCTCAATGACTCTTGTCGATACGCCACTTGAGTAGTCTATGACTGAATTAATATAAAATTTAACTAATCCGGGATCATTTATATCACCAAAGTAATCTTGTATTGTTAGATTAGTTAGAATATTTTGAATACTCGTCCATAGAATCAACAATGTTATAGCTGGTAAGAACATAAAAACAGCTGAATATATTCCATGGTAGTAGGGTTGAGAGTGAAGATTGCTAAACTTGGCTAATGAAACTGCTCTACTTTTATTGATTATAAAGCTATAGACGGCAAGTGCAAAAATCGCAAGATATGTAATCGTAGTCATGTACAAAGAATATATTATTTCAATGTTACACTTTTGTTACATTTCGTTTAATTTTCATGTATCACATAAAAAATTCTGTTCTAGTACCTCATATTAGCCAATGATTTTGCATCATTTTCATACCTTAATAGTTCATCTTCAGGAAGTGGGATAAGGCCTTTATCAATTAAATATCCATCTGCACCAATTGCATCTTCACTTACAAAATGTGTAAGAAACTCTTCAATGCCAGGTATAGAGCCTATATGAGCTTTTTTAACATAAAAATATAAAGACCTTGATATTTTATAATCTCCGATAGCTATGGCATCGAATGTAGGGTATACACCATTAATTTTTGTACCTTTTACCTGATCGCTATTTTGATCAAGAAAACTGAATCCAAATATTCCAAAAGAATTTTTGTTGGAGTTAAGTTTTTGTATTATCAGATTGTCATTTTCGCCCGCCTCGATATATTTTCCATCTTCTCTAATAGTTCTACAGAGCTTTTTCCATTCATTTTTATTTTTCTTTTTAAGGTCTTTTATCCAAGAAATCGAATTACATCCATCAGTCATAGCAATTTCAACAAATGCATCTCGTGTTCCTGATGTAGGTGGGGGACCATAAACCATTATCGGAAGTTCTGGAAGTTCAGAGTTAACATCACTCCATAATTTAGATTGATTCTCGCATGTAACATCATCTTGAGCACCACATGGTACTTCCTTAGCTAAAGCAAGATAAATATCTTTTGTAGTCAGTTCTAAATCTATGCCATTTTTAGAATTTGCGAATACAATTCCATCAAATCCAATCTTAATTTCAATAATATCTTTTACGCCATTAGATTTACATAGAGAAATCTCCTTCAATTTAATACGTCTAGATGCATTCGTAATATCTGGAGTATTAGGCCCTAATCCTGAACAAAATAATTTCAGACCGCCACCAGAGCCAGTTGACTCAACAATAGGTGATTTAAAAGATGCATTTTTTCTTCCAAACTCCTCAGCTACAGTTGTCGAAAAAGGGTAAACAGTTGAAGAACCCACTATAGATATACTCTCTCTTGCACTTAGGTCAAATATAAAAATAAAGGTAAAAATTATTGTCAAAATTGTACTTCTAATCATGTCTACTCCAGTTTGATACATCTTTTTCATCTTAGTATTAAAACTCTTAAAAATTAAACTCGAATTAAGGATTTATTAAAGATTTGTTAACGATGCTATTTTTCGATATAGACAGGCAAGAAGACCTTAAATATACTTCCTGTATTCTCTTCACTTTCAATGACTAATCTTCCTGCATGACGATTAACAATATGTTTAACAATTGAAAGTCCTAGGCCAGAGCTAGATTTTTTAAATTGAGCTGCATTCTTTGATCTATAAAATCTCTCTGTGACTTTCAAAATGTCTTGTTTTGGAATACCACATCCTTGGTCTTCTACTATAAAACATATCTCTGAAGACCCTACTTCAAAATTAATATTTATTGTCGTCGACTCTTGGCTATAGGTTAATGCATTTGAAATTAGATTTTCGAATATTTCTATAATTTGATCATCATTGCCACGAATAAATAATTCATTTTGACTGTAAGAACTAGACAATTTTATTTGAATATTTTTTTTATCTGCAGTTTGTTTCGCCGCATCTATAGCTGAAGATGCGCAGCGGTAAATATCTACTTTTTCATTAGGAATCTGATACTCAGTCTCTTCTACCCTTATGAGTGCTAATGTATCGTTAACAAGCCTTTGCATTCTCTCAGCTTCAGTTTTTATAATACTAAGGAATTTGCTTTTTTGTTTTTCATCATTTTTAGCTGGTCCATCAATAGTTTCAATAAAACCCATAATGGCAGTTAGAGGTGTTTTTAGCTCATGTGTAACATTAGACATGAAATCTGATTTTATTTTTTCAGAGACTTTCTGGCTTGTCTCATCGGTTAATATAACGAGCACGAATTTTTCTTTTTCGATTTTGATAGGAAATAATTGTGCTTGTACATATCGATGAACTTGATCATAAATAATTAAATTTACATCAAGTTTAAGATTCTTCTCGAATGCTTTGTTCAATCCTTCGTTAAGCTCATTTGATCTCATTGCTAAGGACAAATGTATATTATTAGAATCTTTACCTACAAACGAGTTAAATGCTACATTGGACTTTTCAATAATAAAATTCTTATTAACTATAAACATAGGAAATGTATTTTGATTGAATATACTCTTATCATATTCAGAAAAGAATATTGCTTTATTTTTCTGTTTTTCCTTTTCTACTCTGACTGAGGGCTCATTAATAAACCTACCCTCTCTGGATAAAAATCTATATATAACAAAGTAAGAGAAGATTACAAAAAAAATTACTACTATGGGTGAATTAACTATGTAAAGTATAAAAACAGTTGCAATGGAAATAAGTAATAACAGTATCATAGGTATTTCTCGAATTTAACTATTGATAGTCTAGACTTCATGATAAAATCTACCTCTATAATATCAGATATATGACAGATATAATATTCCATAAATCAAGCAAATACATCGAAGACGACATAGATTATTATGCATCAGACACTCGCGATAAGCATGGTGCTGTAAAACCAAGTAAAAATATAAAAAGCTATTCGTTAGACTCATTTAACTTCGACAATCAATCGGAATTACCCTCGCTATTTTATCCATTTCCAAAACATTCTCTTGATAGGATTTATCTAGGTATAAGTTTTCCTCTGTATGCAAATAACTGGGGAGCAGAGTTTTTAAGATACCTAATGTACATCATTAAAAAAGATGGAGCGGTTATTTTTCCAGTCTATGCAGAAAGACAAGGTGTAGAGAAAAATTACTGGTCAAGGAGCATTCTCGAAGTAGCTTTCCAAAGTCGTCAAAAATGGTGGGGAATGAGTAACATCTGGGCAGAAAACGATGGTGTGATGTCAATGCGAATTGGGAAAAAGGAGCCTAAAGTTAGAAACAGTACATTTACTTATTTTATTGATAAGAAACTTCCTTCTCTTTTTGAGACTAATGATAAAGATTTAATTGAGAGTGAAATAAGTAATCAGGTTGAAAATATGAGGCTCAGTGCTGTTATTGAAAAAATTATACTTGATCATCATGGTAGGAATAAAAAAGTTCACTTAGGTGTAATAAGTGATAGCGCTCTTCTTGGAATGGAGCTCTCTTGTAGTGATTATATGAATATAAAAAATGTCGAGGTTTACTCGGACAATCGTGTTGATAGTCCAATGTATCGCGAGTATCTTCCAAAATCGATTCCATCAGATTACAAGCAAATACTTACAGATATTAATAATTTTGATTTAAATAAATTACATAATGTTATATTGATTGATGAAAAGTATTTTGATGAAAAAATGAGTGCTCAACTTATTGATAAGTCATTAAGTGCTCTAACTGAGGATGGGTTTATTATTCTAGTTAATAG
>Ga0208390_1000436_pt1 | contig 15098 bp, 13 predicted proteins | sample Knorr_S7_td_Surf_FD_185594 | JGI IMG/M metagenome (GOLD analysis project Ga0208390, IMG submission 185594) | Marine microbial communities from Southern Atlantic Ocean transect - Knorr_S7_td_SurfaceA_ad_6m_LV_A (SPAdes) (version 2) | ecosystem: Environmental > Aquatic > Marine > Oceanic | place...
ATACTTTTTTATTTTGGCATTACCGCTTATTGCTATAGAGTCCACAGTTGGATATCTTCTTATTCCTTTGGGCGATATGACTCAACCGGAAGATTTTATGGAATTTTTTCAGTCTAATTCTATAGTTATTGGATTGGTCTCTATTACAGGAATTATTCTTCAAATGGCTTTTATAGGAGGGCTTTATTTAAGCTACATGGCTATCGATAGCGAAAAAGAAATTAATCCTATTGGCGCACTTCAAGCTGGTATTACTAAATTCTTTCCACTTTTTGGAACTTTCATTATAGTTACCATAGTTTCAGCTTTTGGTTATTTATTATTAATTTTGCCTGGAATATATATCACAGCTAGGCTTGCTTTATTTCCCTTTTATATAATGCTGGAAGACAAAAAGGTTTTTGAGTCCATAAGCTCATCTTGGGAAAATACTGACGAATATGGTTCTAAGCTTTTTGTATTTACCTTAATTTTTATAGTATTAACCCTTCTCATTGCACTAGTTGTAACAAACTTAGTTTCTCAGGGTATTGTTCAAACTACATTGTTAGCTTTGTCAGAATATATTCTAGTCATTCCATTAGGTTATATTTATTACACTCTTTATAAATCTCTAAAAGTTAATTAGATTAATTGTCGAAACCATAATTCAAAGGTAGAATGCTCTTTCGTTAATAGGGCCTGTAGCTCAGTTTTGGTTAGAGCGTTCGACTGATAATCGAGAGGTCGGAAGTTCGAGTCTTCCCAGGCCCACCATATTTTTAAGAATTCCAGATATTAGCTTGAGAAATGAAGTTTTTTACGATTATAATCATTATTACGCCAGACGCATGAGCGTTATGACCGTAATTACAAATTTATAATTATTTTTTTAAAATGCAGGCATTAGTTGAATCATTATCAGATCATATAGAAAATTGGGGCATGGTCTGGTTTGGATTAATTTTTTTAGGAAGCATTTTTAACGAATTTTTTCTTTTTAATGCATTAAATATTTCATTGTTTAGTATAAATTTGTTTCCTTATCTATTAGGTTTAATATTTGGTCTAGTTGCAAAATATAGAGGTCGTTGGATATGAGGTTTGATAATTCAAATATACCTGCAGAATTTTCTTTTGAAAAAGAAAAAGAGGTTGCAAGGAAATTCGCTCAAAGATTTCAATGGGAAATGATGCTAATTGGAATTGGCCAAGCATTAGTTTGGTTATCAACATGGTTTTTGGTAATCAATAATTATATTTCTTTGTTTGTAGGATTTATTCTTGCCTCTATATGCGCTTGTCTTGCTTATTTACCTTCACACGAAGCGCAACATGGAAATTATTCTCGTGGTAATAAAAAAAAGAGGTGGCTTGACACATTAATCGGTCATGTATCGTTAATGACATTGATGTATCCATTTCCAATAATGCAGGCAACTCATATGAAGCATCATGCAAATACAAATAACCCTGAAAAAGATTTTGATTACGGTATTGTGAGCTGCAAAAATCCTTGGGAGGTGTTTTTGTACACCCTCCAGGGCCCAGACAAGGCATATAAGGAATATTATGATGTTCACAAAGGTGATAAAAATTTTGTAAATAAATTTAGCCGTGGATTACTTGTAAGCTGGGTACAAAAATCTGTTCAATTGGTCCTCGTTGTAATCTTTCCGCTTGAAACCCTATTTTTGTGGTTCTTGCCGAGGAAGATTGGTACTTTTTACACAGCTCTAAATTTCTCATGGTATCCCCATCACGGTCTTGAGGTAGGCAGATATAAGGATTCAAAATTTTATATGTTCAAATACACACCAAGATATTTAACTCATTCAATGCAATTACATTTTGTGCATCATCTTCATCCAAATATTGGACACCATGATGAGCCAAAAGCTATTGTAGCGTTAAAGCCATTTCTAATTGCACGAGGAGTACCTGGTGCTGAAGACATTCCAGACCGAATTACCTATAACCCTTTAACTAAGATTTAATTAATAGCTAATAATTCTATTTCAAATACTAAAATAGAATTTGACGGTATGCCAGGCCTACCCTCCTCTCCGTAAGCCATGGTTGGATCAATAAACACTTTCCATTTATCGCCTGTCTTCATCATTGAAATAATTTTTTGGCATCCTATTATTAGCTTTGATAATTCAATCTTTAGTGGCTCTGTGTCTAAAGAGCTCCAAAAAATATTTCCATTTGTAAGTGTTCCGTGGAAATGAGCAGTAATTACTTGATCAAGCTTTGGATTTTTACCTTCTGGATCACCAGATTGCATCACTAGATACTGAAGGCCTTCCTCAACCTCGATCACATTAATATCAGTTTTGTTATCAATGAAAAATTGCATGTTTTCAATTTGTTTAATATTTGGACTGTCTTGAACACAAGCTGCAAGCATGATTAATGATATGGCTGAGATAAGATATTTCATTTAGATTTTAATTTTTAGGAATCTTCTTTTACCAACTTGATATAGGTTCTCAGAGTTAATAGATATTTCAAACTTTGGGTCATTAACTTTTTCAGAATTTACTTTTATACCACCTTGTTTTATAAGCCTGTTACCTTCAGAGACACTTGCAATCATGTTTGTTTCTTTCAATAAATTCACAAGCAGTATCGACTCGCCATCAATATTAACTTTTACTAAGTCAACATTTTCAGGTATTTGACCTTTTTGGAATCTATTAAGGAATGATTCTTTACATTTTTGACCATCTCCATCTTTATGGAATCTATCCACAATCTCCTCGGCAAGAATAAACTTGATATCTCTTGGATTTTTACCATCCTGCATTTCTTTCTTTAGAGAATTTATTTCTTCTTCACTCATGAAACTTAATAACTCAAACCATCTCCACATTAAATCATCTGAAATTGACATAATTTTGCCAAACATTTCATCTGGCTCTTCATCAATTGCAACGTAATTATTTAATGACTTTGACATTTTTTTGGCGCCATCTAGTCCCTCTAAAATTGGAACTGTTATGACAACCTGAGGTTCTTGGTCATAATCTCTTTGAAGCTCTCTTCCAACTAATAAATTAAACTTTTGATCGGTGCCTCCCAACTCAACATCTGCTTTTAGGGCAACGGAGTCATATCCTTGAACCAAAGGATATAAAAACTCATGAATTGCGATGCTCTTATTTTCAGAAAATCTTTTACTAAAATCGTCTCTCTCAAGCATCCTAGCAACGTTGTATTTTGCTGCAAGGCGGATTAATCCATCTGCACCAAGCTTTTCACACCACTCTGAATTAAATCGCACATCTGTTAGATCTTTTTTAAGTATTTTAAAAACTTGTTTTTCATAAGTTTTAGCATTTTCTTCTAAATCTTTTGCATCAAGCGTTGGTCTTGTTTTATTTGTACCTGAAGGATCTCCAATTCTTCCAGTAAAATCTCCAATTAAAAATACAACACGATGTCCAAGATCTTGGAAATGTCTTAGTTTATTTAATAAAACAGTATGGCCTAGATGAAGATCTGGAGCAGTTGGATCGAAACCTGCCTTGATAATTAACTGTTTACCAGAATCAAGTTTTTTCTTTAGATCAGATTCAGTTAGAATCTCATCGGTACCTCTATTAATAAGCTTAAGTGCTTCTTTCATATTACTATCATAGTATTTTTAAATGATTAATAGAATCACAATGTTGCTAGTTAATACTTAAAGATTAAAATATTAGTTATGTTAGATATAAAAGATAAATTCCTTAGCGAAAAGGAATTAGTAACCGAGATGTTGGATAAATCTAAATTCTTAGGTGAAAAATCTATCAACAATAATGCCTCTGAGATTATTCAGCTTTGCAGAAAAAATAAAAGTGATAGAACAATGTTGGATGCTTTTCTTAATGAGTATGGCTTAGACAATCAAGAGGGTGTTGCTTTAATGTGCTTGGCTGAATCCGTTCTAAGAATTCCAGATAAAAAAACACGTGATTTAATAATTTCTGAAAAGCTTTCTGCTGGAAGTTGGATAGATCATCTTAATAAGGCTGATAGTATATTTGTTAATGCATCAACTTGGGGTCTGTTGTTAGCAGGCAAGGTTGTTAATACGCCTTCAGAGTGGTCTGATGATCCATACAACTTTTTATCTGGTCTTATATCAAAGTCTGGTGAAATGCCTATAAGAAATGCTGTCTTAGCAGCAATGCAAATTCTTAGCCAAGAATTTGTTATAGGCAAAGATTTTAGAGACATTGAAAAATTATCTAATCTTGAAAATGAATCATATTCCTTTGATATGCTCGGTGAAGCAGCTAGAACTATGCGACAAGCTGATAATTACTTTAATGCATATATGAATGCTATTGATGAAGTAGGTAAATTAAATTTAATTAAAAATTTAAATAACGGAGTCTCAATCAAGATTTCAGCGCTCCATCCAAGGTATGAGATGAGAAAATTTAAAGATCTCGAGTCACAACTTATTCCAAGATTAGTAGAACTTGTTCATTACGCTCATTCAAAAGACGTTGAAATAACAATAGATGCAGAAGAGCAAGATAGACTCACACTAAGTCTTAATATAATTGAAAAATTAGCTTTAGATAAAGTAATAAAAAATTGGACAGGTTTTGGAATTGCCCTTCAGGCATATGGTAAGCGTTCGATAAATGTAATTCATTGGATCAACAAAATCTTAGACAAAAGAGAAAAAATGCATTTGAGGCTAGTCAAAGGTGCTTACTGGGACTATGAAATTAAACATGCTCAAGTCTTAGGGTATGAAGATTATCCTGTCTATTCCAAAAAGTCGCTTACTGATATTTCATTTTTATTATGTGCAAAAGAAGTTTTAAAAAACGAAAAAATTTACGCTAAGTTTGCGACTCATAATGCTCATACAATTTCATCAGTTCATCAACTTGGTCAAGGAAAAGACTATGAATTTCAACGTTTGTATGGAATGGGTGAGCTTTTATATCAAAATGCTGAAAAAGTACTTAATCTTGAAAAAAAACCTTCTGTCTATGCTCCAATTGGAAGTTACAAAGACTTACTACCATATTTGGTCAGACGACTGCTTGAAAATGGGGCCAATAGTTCATTCATAAATAGATTGCTTGATCCTGAAACAGATGCTAATTGGCTTGCAGAAAATCCTGCAATCAGAATTGAAAAAGAGAAAATAGATATACCACTTCCAAAGAATATTTTTACAGAAAGAAAAAACTCATCAGGATTTGATCTTTCAGAGAATTCAAATTTAGAAAACTTAGAGAAAAGTATATCTGCTCATAAAAAAAATAAAATTAATGCAGAATCAATTTATGTGAATCGTGATGAAAAAGAGAAAGTTGGACAAAAAGTCTATTCAATCGCAAACAATGAAGAAATTGGTACAGCGATCTTCGATGATCCGACAAATGTTAAAAGCGCACTTGAAAACTTTGCTAGCAAGAAATGGAGTAAATATTCAGTTCAGGAAAGATCGCAAATTTTAATAAAAATTAGTAATGACATTGAAAAAGACCCAAGTGAGTTGATCTTTTATCTATTAAATGAAGCTGGCAAAACAATTCAAAATGCAATAGATGAAATTAGAGAAGCTATAGATTTTTTAAGATATTACTCTAGGCAAATTATAGAAATTCATGGCAAAAAATCTCTTCAGGGTCCTACTGGTGAAATTAACAAAATATCTTATTCTCCGAAAGGAAATTATTTATGTATCAGTCCATGGAATTTTCCTGTTGCTATTTTGATTGGTCAAATATCTGCAGCATTAGCTTGCGGAAATAACGTTATAGTAAAACCATCTGAAAATACTTCTATTCTTGGATACCTAATTGTTAAAAAATTTCATAATAACGGTATTCCTAATGAAACTCTTCAATTGATACTTGGAGATGGTATGTATGGAGACATCTTAACGAAAATTAATACTATACATGGCGTTGCCTTCACAGGGTCGCTTCCAACAGCGAAAAAGATACAAACAAATTTAATACAACATCATAAAGAAATAATTCCTTTGATTGCAGAAACAGGTGGAATAAATGCAATGATTGTCGATTCAAGTGCCCTACTTGAACAGGTTACGGATGATGTAGTTAGATCAGCATTTGATAGTGCTGGTCAAAGATGTTCAGCGTTAAGAGTGCTTTGTATTCAAGAAGAAATTTATGATGAGTTAATCGAGATGATAAAAGGTAACATGGAGATCCAAGAAATTGGAGATCCTAATAACTTTTCTACTGACATTGGCCCAATTATTAATAAGCATGCTTTACAAAAACTAAATGACTATATAAAAGGTTGCAAAGATCAAGGAATGGAAGTGCATAACTGTAACAATTCACTAAAAGAAACTCATATGTCGCCCACTATTATTGAAATAGATAATATCTCTGCAATTCAAGAAGAGCAGTTTGGTCCAATTTTACATGTCATGAAATATAAGTTTGATGATATGAATAGTGTAATTAATCAAATAAATGAAAGTGGTTATGGCCTAACTATGGGAATTCACACAAGAATTGAATCAAGAGCAGACTTTATAGGTGAGAAATCAAATGTTGGAAATATTTATATAAATCGAGATATGGTTGGAGCTGTTGTGGGATCTCAACCCTTTGGTGGTATTGGTCTTTCTGGTAGTGGGTTTAAAGCAGGCGGACCAAATTATCTATTACAATTTCTTAACGAAAAGGTGATATCAAAAAATTCTGTCGCTTTTGGAGGCAATACTGAGCTACTTAATTTACAAGAAGATTTATGATTGGATTTAAAAAAGTTCCAACAAAACTTGTTCTATCTGCTTTTTTTATTTCAATAATTTTTATTTTGCTTTTGTACACAGACACAGTTCTCAACAAACCTTTGCCTGAAGAGGAAATCAAAATAACAAAAAATTTTGATGATCCTTTGCCAATAATAAAAAATAAATTAATGCATCAAGTCAGAAAAGGTGAAAGCCTATCGGTAATTTTTGAAGAGAAAAAAGTTCCTTTAAATACAGCTTATAAAATTTTTAACGCAGACAAAAATAATGTTCTTGCTTCAATCAACCCCGATGACATTATGGAATTCAATTACTTAGGTGATGAGCTAAGCAGTATCGAAATTAAAAAAGATAAAACGAATTCAATCGTTATCCAAATTGAGGAAAAAATTTCTATTGCAAAATTAAAGAAAGAAATTCAACTTATTCAATCATATGGATCAGGATCAATATCAACCTCTTTTTACAAAGATGCTCTTGGTGAGGGAATTCCAGACAGTGTCATTATGGATTTTGCTTATATTTTTGGATGGGATGTAGACTTTATTTTTGATGTTAGAAAAGATGATAAGTTCACTGTAATTTATGAAACCGAATATTCTGGTGGTGAAAAAATTTCTTCAGGGGACATTATCTTTGCAGAATTTATAAACAATAATGAAAGATACGTCGCACAGAGGTTTTATGATAAATATCAGGGGAAACAGTATTTTAATGAAAAAGGTGAAAATGTTAAAAAGGCTTTCTTGAGGGCGCCATTAGACTTTGCATATATAAGTTCTCATTTTAATCCCAATAGAATGCATCCCATTCTTCATAAAATAAAAGCTCATAATGGTGTTGACTATGCTGCAAAAAGAAATACTCCAGTAAAAGCATCTGGTGATGGTGTAGTTTCATTTGTAGGAAACAAAAGCGGTTATGGGAGAACAGTCGAAATCAAACATGGTGGAAATATTAAAACCTTATATGCTCATCTTGAAAAATTTAATAAAAAAACTAAAGTTGGTGCAAAAGTAAAGCAAGGAGAAATAATTGCTTATGTTGGTGATTCTGGGCGGGCAACAGGTACTCATCTTCATTTTGAGTTTTGGCAAGGCACTAAAAGAACAGATCCTGTAAAAGTTCAATTACCATCTGCTCAACCAATAAGCAAAGAAGAACTTGATAAGTTTCTTTCTGAACTAGGAATAAGCCTTAAAAAACTAGCAGAGTATAATCAAACAGATAATGCATAATTTTTTTATTGGAATAATGTCAGGTACGAGTGCTGACTCTCTCGACGGATGCATTGTGAGTTTTGAAAATGAATTCAAGCTAATTGAAACAGAATCTGTAGATTTTGGTAAAAATTATAAAAAAGTTTATGAGGAGTGTATTAAATCTGGATATAAAGTTGTAAGTGATTCAAACAAACTTCTTCAGATAGAAAAAATTCTTGATGAGAAAAGTATTGAGCTTGTTAAAAAACTTATAAATAAATCTGGTATTGAGAAAAAGAAAATATCTTCTATAGCGCTATCAGGTCAAACTGTTTTCCATACAAACAAAAGGAGCTACCAAATTGGTAACGCGCAAGAAGTTGCAAATGCCTCAAGCATTAATGTTTGTTCTGATTTTAGAAACTTTAATATTAAGCAAGGTGGCATGGGGGCTCCTTTGATTCCTTCATTTCATAAGTATTTATATGCAGAGAATGATATAAATAAAGTTATCTTTAATATTGGTGGTATAGCCAATGGCACCTATTTAAAAGGTGAGGAAATATCTCTAGCATCTGATGTTGGCCCAGGGAACTGTCTAATAGATTTTTATGCATCTAAATATTATGGTTTCCCATTTGATAACCGAGGTGAAATTGCTAAGCAAGGTGTAATTAATGAAGACTTGTTGACTAAGTTAAATAAAGGCGTAAAAAATATGTCATATCCAAGGGCAGATGATAAAAACGATTACTATAATTTGGTGAACGATTCTATTTCAAATGTTGCGCCTGAGAATATTATGCGAACTGTTACTGAATTTACAGCATTGAAAATTGAAGAATTTTATAAATATTGCGATTCACCTGATCAAGTAATTTTTCATGGCGGTGGTACAAAAAATATCTACTTAATGAAGATAATTCAATCGAAAATTGATACTAATGTCAGAACAACTGATGATGTAATTTCATCAAAGTTTGTTGAAGCTGCTGCTTTTGCATATCTGGCATATAAAAATCAAGGTATTATTTTTAAGCCTAAATTGTAAAAGATTCTCCACATCCGCATGTAGTTTTAGCGTTTGGATTTTTAATAACAAACTTTGAACCAGACAAGTCCTCAACAAAATCAAGAGTCGAGCCATATAAATATGGATAAGACATAGAATCTAACAAGACTGAAAAATTTTCAAATTCTATAACATCGTCATCGAAGGCTGTTTCTGAGTCAAATTTGAAACCATATTGAAATCCAGAGCACCCTCCTCCAGTTACATAGACTCTAAATTTTGATCCAATATCTTCATTATTTTCCATAACACTCAATATCCTAGTCATTGCGCTGTCAGTTAAGGCCAAAGATCTTGTTACATTTTCTGACATTCTATGAAATCCTTTTAACTTTAATTCTGACTTTTGAAGATTTGTTTATCATCCAAAAACCACCCATACTTGCTTCTTCAATTCTAATATCACTTTTTTCCTTAAAACTCCCAAGCTTAGAAGAAACTACTGATTGTGTTTCCCAAAGTTGATTATTTGATAGCTTAAAACGTGTTTTTCCACCAAAAGTTTTTGAAATAGCTTCAATTGATGCATTCAGAGCATTCCTTGAATTTGAATTACTAGACTCATTAATTTGCCTTCTAGATAATCCAAAATTTGAATTCTTATCTGCAGAACTAGAAATTCTTTCTTCACTGTTACCAGAAGTGGTCACATCAATTTCGTCTATCGACTTTGACATTCCTGTAACCAGATAGTCATAGCAAGCCAATCTCTTCGCATCAGACTCTATTGAAGCGCAATCTTCAATTTTCACTTCAGAAATTATATTTACATTAAAAAATATAAAGATTGCTAAAAAATATTTTTTCATATCTAGACATTATAATTTTAATAACAGTATAAAATATAGATATGCTTAAAATAAAATTTTTCAAGCAACCTAAAACTTAATTAAAAATGCAAAAAACAATTATCGTATACTCCTCAGTTGATGGGCACACCAAAGAGATTTGTCAAAAAATAGCATCTCAATTGGAACATCAAGTAGATATTGTCTCAGTTGATGATAATCCTATGGTTGAAGAATATGACCATATTATTATTGGTGCCAGTATTAGGTATGGCAAATATAGAAAGTCTTTGTTTGATTTTATTGACAAAAATAAAAATACGATTGATACGAAAAAAAATGCTTTTTTTTCTGTAAATGTAGTTGCAAGGAAAAAAGAAAAAAATGAACCAGAAACAAATCCATATGTATCCAAGTTTCTTAAAAATACAAATTGGATTCCAAAAAAAATAGGTGTTTTTGCTGGAAAAATTGATTATCCAAAGTATAAATTACTTGATAAATACGCAATTAAATTTATCATGTTGATCACAAAAGGCCCTACTGATACCTCAAAAACATATGAATTTACTGATTGGGACATGGTCGAGGAATTTGCAAGAAATATTTAGAAATGTATAAAATAAAAAAATCTCTTAAACTCTTTGAAGAAGCAAAATTACACATGCCTGGTGGTGTGAATTCTCCGGTTAGAGCTTTTAAGAACATTGATGGGAATCCAATATTTTTCAGTAAGGCAAAAGGTCCATATGTTTTTGATGCTGATGGCAATAAATATATAGATTACATTGGTTCCTGGGGTCCAATGATAATGGGTCATTCAAATCCAAAAATAATTCGTGCTATTTCAAAACAACTTCAACTTGGGACAAGTTATGGCGCTCCTACAAACCTTGAATCAAAAACGGCTGAATTAATCAAAGATTGTGTTCCGTCTATCGAAAAGATAAGAATGGTGAATTCGGGGACAGAGGCAACCATGAGTGCAATAAGACTAGCGAGAGGTTTTACCAAAAGAAATAAAATTATTAAATTTGATGGTTGTTATCATGGACATGTTGACTCGCTTTTAATAAAAGCTGGATCAGGAGTCTCTACATTTGGGCTTCCTGATTCACCTGGGATACCTAAACAGCTGGCTAAACAAACAATAAGTTGTGAATTTAATAACAAAGATGCATTCCTTGAAAGCTTTGAAAAAGTAAAAAATGATCTTGCGGCGGTGATAATTGAGCCCATTGCTGGAAACATGGGTTTCATTCCTGGAACTAAATCCTTTTTAAATCTCTTAAGAAAAAAAACTAAAGAAAATAATTCAATACTTATTTTTGATGAAGTTATGACAGGATTCAGAGTTTCGCTAGGTGGTGCTCAAGAGATCTATAAAATCAAACCAGATATCACAACATTAGGAAAAGTAATCGGAGGAGGATTACCAGTTGGAGCATTTGGTGGGAAAAAAGAAATTATGGATTATTTGGCACCAAATGGTCCTGTTTATCAAGCAGGAACTCTTTCAGGCAACCCACTTGCAATGGCGGCTGGTTATGCATTAATAAAACTTCTTGTAAAAGAAAATCCATATAAATCTCTTGAAGCAAATGCAAAAAAACTTCTAACAGAAATGCATAGAGAATTTGAGCGCAAAAAAATTCCTTTTTCATCAAATCAAATTGGTGGAATGTTTGGTTTCTTTTTTTCAAAAAAACTACCAAAAAATTTCAACGATGTAGTCAATTCAAGTGATGAACATTTCAAAAAATTCTTAAATGCTTCAATAAGAAATGGGGTTTACTTTGCACCTTCCAAATTTGAAGCTGGGTTTATATCAACAAAACATAATAAAAAAGAAATAAGTAATACAATAAAGATTGTAAAAAATATTCTTAATGAGGAAATTTAAAAATGAAATATGACATTAGTGCAATTGGGAATGCTTTGGTGGATACACAATTTAAGGTTAGTCATGATTTTTTAGATCAAGTTGGTCTTGAAGCAGACTCTATGACGCTTGCATCTCCAGCAGAACATGCACCTATTATTGAAAAACTTGAGGAAATAGGAGCTGAATCTGTGTCAGATTGTGGAGGTTCGGCAACAAATTCGTTAGTTGCAGCTGCATACTATGGTTCTAAATGTCACCACGTGTGCAGAGTTGCAGATGATGAGGATGGAAACAAATATCTTGAAAGCCTTAAAAAAGCAAATGTAGAACATATTGGAGTTAGTAAAGAAAATTCAGACTTGCCAACTGGAAAATGTTTAATATTCGTTACCCCTGATGCAAAAAGAACAATGAGTAGCATGCTTGGAATAAGTGCTTTTCTTGGCTCTAAAGATATTGACTATGATGCAGTTGAGAATTCTAAAATCTTTTATATTGAAGGATACATGGTTACAAGCGATGAAAATTTTAATGCCGTAACTTCTGTTTTAAAAAACCTTAATAATGAGGATACGCTCAAAGCTGTTTCTCTATCTGATGCTGGAATTGTTCATGGTTTTAAGGATAAGTTTTTAGAAATTGAATCCTATGGAATTGACATGATATTTTGTAATGATGACGAAGCTGAAGCCTTTGCAGGAACAAATGATCTTGATCAAGCTATTGAATACTTTAAATCAAAGCCATACATGACAGCTATTACAAAAGGTTCTGAAGGCAGTGTGGTTATAAGTAATGGTAAAAAAATATTTTCTCCAGCTGTAAAAATAGATCCTATTGATTCTAATGGTGCAGGAGATATGTATGCTGGATCTTTTATGCATGCTTATTTAAATGGCTATGATATTCAAACTTGTGCGGAGTTTAGCAACTACGCTTCATCAAAAATTGTAGAAACATTTGGGCCAAGATTGACTCCAGAGGGATATGCAGAAGTTTTAAATAAATTAAAAAAAAGCTAGCATATTTGTTAACTATCTGATACTTTCTCCACCCTAAAAATTTTATATAAACATGCCTGTAAAAAAAGCAACTAAAAAAATTACAAAAACTTCTGTCAAAAAAACAGTAAAAAAAGCTCCTGTAAAAAAAATTTTTAAAAATAAGGCTGTAACAAAAAAAACTAAACAAAATAAAGTAGTTGCTAAAATAGCTAACAATAAATCAAAGATTGCCCCATATAAACCTAAGAAAAAAGAAAAATATATGAGTGCGGCAATGAAAAAACATTTTGTCGCAGTACTTCTTCTTTGGAGAGAACATTTGAAAGAAGAAATGCAAAAAACCTTTGATCATCTTAGAACTAAAGGCGAAACTTTTGCGGATCCCGTTGACAGAGCATCTCAAGAAGAAGAATTTTCATTTGAACTTAGAACTAGAGACAGAGAAAGGAAGTTAATAAACAAAATTGCAGTCTCTTTAGAATTAATTAAACAAGATGAATACGGTTGGTGTGAATCATGTGGGGTTGAAATTGGCATTAAGAGATTGGAGGCCAGACCAACTGCTACACACTGCATTGATTGCAAAACATTAGATGAGATTAAAGAGAAGCAGCTTAGTGGTTGATAACTCTTTCAATCAAATAATAATTTGATAGACAATAAAAAAATAAGCAACTTCCCTTTATCAATCGTAAAAGATCTTCAAGATAATGGCTTCCAGGCCTACTTAGTAGGGGGTTGTGTCAGAGACTTGTTATGTAAAATTATTCCAAAAGATTTTGATATCGCAACAAATGCAACTCCTGAGCAAATAAGAAAAATATTTAAAGCCTCCAGAATCATTGGAAGAAGATTTAAATTAGTTCATGTTTTTAACAGATCAGAATTAATTGAGGTTGCAACTTTCAGATCGGGAGAAGATAAAGAAAATGATGGCAGCTTAGTAACTGATCGAACTGGTAAGATTCTCAGAGATAACATCTGGGGTACTCTTGAGCAAGATACTTTCAGAAGAGACTTCACCATCAATGCTCTCTACTATTGTCCAGTTTCAAAAAAAATTGAAGATCATAACTCTGGAATTAAACATATAAGAGATAAAAAAATTGTTTCTATAGGGGATCCAATAAAAAGGTTCTCTGAAGATCCAGTTAGAAGTCTAAGAGCAATAAGATTTAGTAATAAGTTAAAGTTTAAGATTGATAATAAAATAAAAGATGCAATATACAAACAAGGCCATCTTTTATCTCACATATCAAACGCACGTCTCTTTGACGAATTTTGTAAAATTTTTTTAAACGGTTTCGCTGAAAAAAATTTTAAAAAACTAGAATCATATGGCCTTAACCAATATTTAATATTAACCAATCCAAACGATACCATTTTCTCAAGTGAATTAATCAAGGAAGCACTCAGAAATACAGATAAAAGGTTTGGAGACAATAAGTCTATAACACCTGGTTTTTTGATTGCTGCAATGTTGTGGCCAGTGCTTATCAAAAGAGCTTCTAAAAACGATGAAATTAATCTAAGAAAATTTTTTAGGTCAATGGATCAGGTACTTAAAAATCAACAAAATATCACTGCAATTCCTAGAAAATTTCATACTTATATTAAAGACATATGGATTTTACAGTTAAAACTTCACAGCAGAATTGGAAAACAACCATATAAAACTCTCAAACATCCGAGATTTAGAGCTGCATATGACTTCTTGCTTATAAGAGAAAAAGCATCAAAATGTAAGCCTGATTTAGGAAGTTGGTGGACGAAATTTCAAAAAAATGATCCTGGTGCTCAAAAATCTTTGATATCAAATCTTAGAGAGTTAACTGAAGAGCAATCTTTTAAGAAATTTGGTTTCCCAGAAGAACTAATATAATCTATTATTAATAATAGATTTATGAAAGCAGCTTTAAACGAATTACCGCTACCAAAATATATTGCTATTGAAGGGCCTATAGGTGTAGGGAAAACTACACTTGCAAATAAAATAGCCAAAACTTTTAATTACGATGCATTCCTTGAGCAGCCCGCTGAAAACCCTTTTCTCAAAAACTTTTACAGGAATCCTGAACAATCTGCCTTAGCAACTCAATTATTTTTTTTGTTTCAAAGAATGCAGCAAATTCAAGATTTGAAACAAAGAAGCCTTTTTGAAAATGTTCGTGTTGCTGATTTTTTAATTGAAAAAGACAGATTATTTGCAGAAGTAACTTTATCAAACGAAGAGTTAGGTTTATACAACAAGGTATATGAACATTTAACAATTGATGCTCCAACTCCTGATTTAGTAATCTACCTTCAGGCACCTATTGAAGTTCTCAAAGAAAGAATTACAAAAAGAGGAAATATTAACGAACAGTACCTAACATTAGATTATCTAGAAAAACTAAATGACGCATACTCAA